>SDBU01005707.1_pt1 | contig 14820 bp, 14 predicted proteins | sample 2277071 | NCBI WGS metagenome assembly SDBU01 (sample SAMN10397929, study PRJNA504765) | marine sediment metagenome | isolation source: marine sediment core GS08_GC12, 126 cmbsf | place: Arctic Ocean: Gakkel Ridge, Loki's castle | collected 2008
GAAGGGATATAGAGTGGCTATTGTTGGTGCCACCGGACTTGTAGGGCGAGAGTTTATCAAGATATTAGAGCAACGCAATTTCCCTATGACCTCAATCCACCTTTTAGCCTCAGACCGTTCAGCAGGCAAAAAGTTGTTTGTCACTCACCAGGAGATTAAAGTCAGGGAGACTGCTCCTGAGTCCTTTGACGGGATAGATATTGCCCTCTTCTCGGCTGGGGCTGAGACTAGTCGTTACTTCTCACCTATAGCTGCCCAATCAGGTGCTGTAGTTATTGATAATAGCTCAGCTTTTAGAATGGCGCCTAACGTCCCCCTGGTAGTGCCTGAGGTCAATCCTGAAGACATTAAATGGCATAAGGGGATTATAGCTAATCCCAATTGCTCCACTATTCAAATGGTGGTGGCTCTATACCCACTGCATAAGGTTAATCCTATCAAGCGCATTATCGTCGATACCTACCAGGCGGTATCAGGCACCGGTTCAGTAGCCGTAGACGAACTAACAACACAAGCTAAGCAGGTACTGGACGGGCAGAATACTATCCCTCATGTTTATCCTCACCAAATAGCCTTTAATGTCCTCCCAGAGATAGATGTTTTCCTGGATAATGGATACACTAAGGAAGAGTGGAAGCTGGTGGAAGAAACAAGAAAGATAATGCATGCTGATGATATAGCTATTTCGGCTACTTGTGTGCGAGTCCCGGTATTTACGGGACATAGTGAGGCAGTCCATATAGAATTCTCCCGGCCTATGTCTCCCGATGAGGCGAGGCATATTCTCGCCCAGGCTCCAGGGGTCAAGGTATTAGATGACCCAGCAATTAGTCTTTACCCCCAGCCGTGGCCAGTGGCTGGCACCGATGAGGTTTTTGTTGGGCGTATTCGTCGAGATGCTTCTCACCCCCATGGTTTGATTATGTGGGTTGTAGCCGACAACCTGCGAAAGGGAGCCGCCCTAAATGCGGTCCAGATTGCTGAAGAGACGATTAAAAGAGGGTGGGAACCTCCTAGAGGCTAGGAAAATGAAAAAACTCGGGCGATTGCTAACAGCAATGGTAACCCCCTTTAATGAAGAAGGGGAGGTTGATTATGAGCAGGTCAAGCGGCTAGCTATAGCCTTGCTCAACTCGGGAAGTGACGGTCTGGTAGTCGTCGGTACTACCGGAGAGTCACCTACGGTTACTTGGCAGGAAGAGCTGCAACTATTTGGTGAGGTGAAATCAGCCATAGGCGAACGAGGAGCAGTAATAGCTGGCACCGGTAGCAATAGCACGGCTGAGGCTCTGGAGGCAACTAAAGAGGCAGAGCGAATCGGGGTTGATGCCTGCCTATTAGTCGTCCCTTACTATAATAAACCAACTCAAGAGGGCTTATATCAGCACTTTAAGACTATCGCTCAGGGGACTAATTTACCCTGCATCCTTTACAATGTGCCGTCACGCACCGTTACCAGCTTATCAGCCGATACAGTTATCAAATTGAGCCACATAGACAATATTATCGGGATAAAAGAAGCCAGTGGTAATCTAGGCGAAATTGCCAGGATTATCAGTAACACCGATGAGGATTTTCTCGTCTGGAGTGGCAATGATAGCGATACCCTGCCCATACTAGCCCTGGGTGGCTACGGGGTGATTAGCGTTGCCTCCCACCTTGTGGGCAATCAAATCAGGGAAATGATTGATAGTTTTACCAGTGGTAAAACAGATAAAGCCGCCGATATCCACCGCCGCCTTCTACCCTTAGTTAATGCTTTGTTTATTGTGTCTAACCCTATTCCAATTAAATACGCCGTTAACTGTGTTGGCTTCAATGTTGGAAAACCACGCCTGCCTCTCACCGAGGCCGATGAAAAATCAGCCGCACTCATCAAGGACACACTGAAAAACTATAAGATTGACTTACTTACATAGAACAGGGATACCTTAAGCACTAGACTTTGACTTCTCCAGCACTCCCTGATACTATAGTCATCTAGCTAAAATAATCATAATTTAAGGGGAAGGAGGCAGGTACCAGTGTCGAATCCAATCTACTATGAAGACTTTAATATAGGTGATAAATTCACCTCGCCGGGAAGAACCCTATCAGACGGGGCTATAGATACACTAATGGCCCTCGGTGGATTTATATTCCCATTCTTCTGGGACGAGGAATACGCCAAAACAACAGTGTTCAAAGGGCGAGTAGCACCCGGGCGATTAACTCTATTTATGATGGGTGGACTGGTGGAACAAGCAGGGGTTTTTTCCAGTGAGGGAGTTGTTGCCCTGGTTGGCATGGATAAAGTAAGGGTCCGCTCACCTCTAAGAGGTGGTGACACGATAAGAGTTGAAATGGAGATTATTGGTAAAAAAGAAACTAGTAAAGAGAATCAGGGGCTGCTGGTACACACTGAGGTCTGTAAAAATCAAAATGGGGAGATAGTAGCTGAGGCTGAGTTTACCCATATAATGAGGCGAAGACCTAAGTAGGAAAATCTAGTATGCTATTTTTTATGGCTGAAAGATAGGCCTGACCTCGATGGTCTGCCCCCGCTCAGGTCCCACACAGACAAGATTGACCTGCCGGTGTAAGAGAGAATTATTGTCCGGTTACACCCTGATTAAAAAATACAGGCGTATTGTCCCACCTAGTGAATAATAGTAACTCCTAATCCCTCTCTATCTTCAGTTTAGCCTCGTTTTATACCTTCTAGTACCTTTTTGTCCTTTTTCGTGTGTATAAGTTCGTTAGCAAAAATGTTAGCAAATGAGTATCTGGTATTTTAACCGGAACGTCCTACCCTACAGACAAAACATTGGAAAAGCTATGATTAAGGAGAAATATGAAATCATTGAAGATATCTAGAATCCAAGGTTTGTACGGAGATTATGTAAGTCATGGTAAACAAAATTATTTAGGTCAGTAACACTAAAATATTCCTCGGCGGGTTTTCCTAAAGGTGAACCAGTATCAGTAATTAGGTATCGAGCCGTGTTACTTTGCGTACGTAACTTTCGATAACCTATCCAAACATCTTTAGGATAATTGGAGAAAACAAGGTCGTCTCTCCAATTATGCATACTCCCCCGATATGCTCGTGGCTTGCTCACCTCGGAGTGCCCTATACCTGTTAGAGATGTAAAAGCAGCTTCAACGAAATGTATAGCACTGTAAAATGAGACAGTTACGACCCATTCTTTAAAGTCAGCTTCATCTAATAGCCGCTTTGCTAACCTCTCGTTGCGCCCAGCTTGCCACATATGCGCCAGTAAGGAAGACATCGTAGCCTCTTTGGTATATTAATTTAGTATCTCGAGGTACAATCTCATTGGTTACGTCTGCTAGATGTGGAATATATTCGAATGAAGCAGGTATAGAAGTAAATGCAAGTCGAATACTATGTTCAATAGACAATAAGAATTCCATCAAACTATCATCGTATGTATTATTGGAAGTAAAAATTAGAAATCTCTTTCTTTGTTGATATTCATCAGTGTAGATGCGCATCACTTGAGGTACTAGCAAGTATTGCCTTATCACATGTAATTCTAATTCCTCTTCGATATCTCGTTGCAGTTCGGGCTTACAATTAAGAATTCCCAATATATGTTTATTAGATATAGAGTTAGCATAGCTCAATGTTATTATTTCATCAATTGACATCTTGATATCATGAATAAAGGTTTTGGTCCATGGCTCAGAATGTTGGGAAGAAGAAAACCACAAATTATTTTTTTGGTTGGTGGCAATGTTCCATCCAACCAGACACTTTTCAATGTGTCCTATATTGAACACTGAGGTATCTTGGCCTTCTATATCAGGTGATTCATATCTGACGTTAACAATACTATCATTAGCCCATTCTTGCGTTTTCTGTTGTCGTTCCAACAGGAGCAGTAGTTTATTTATTACGACTTGAGTTCCACTCTCGGTTATCTTTTCATTAATTGTTTTATTTATCATCTAATATTTCTCAATAGAGACTGACTAATTTTGCGGAAATACAATATCAATGTTTTCGGAGACATATGTAATGGCCTTATCGCTTATACTCATTATTATGTCTTTACCATAATCATTTTTCTCATCTGACAGAGTATTAATATCACAGTACATTGCAACCATCTCATACCGAGAACCCGATTCATCACTCAACTCACCTGCAAGGAGCCGATATCCACGGTTTATCAGTATATCATACCATCGGAGCTTGTCCATATACATGACCTGTAATTGGGTGGGTGCCGTAAGTACACCATCCTTAATATAGATATTTTTTAGATGAGTTACGGGGTCTTCCGCTAGGGCCAATAAGTTAATGATGATTCCAACATTAGATATTTTACTTTTCAACTGGTCTTTTACTACATCAAGTGTATTACTAATCAAGGATAAATACTCATTACGTAATTCATCAAGTCGATATTTTGGTAGACCTGGTTCTGAAAAGGAAAGCTCCAGTCTAATACTGGAAACATTGCAAGCATATTTACCATCTTTACTATTCAATAAAATGCGAGGGATATTAGATGGAGCACTGTCAGGAACAGGTAGAATAACGGGCTCACCGTCCAGCTTATCACTTAGCTTTGACCGAAGTGACTTGGCAGTCTCTAAGGAATCGGTCAAATCAATGGCTGAAAACAGGTGGGTGTGAATATTATTTAATAAGAATTGCATTGTATTGAAATAATATCGTAGTCCTACAATACCTTGTCAAATGATAACTAAATAGCAAGTAGAAAGTCAAGTCTCACAAGAACCGCTTCGCACTACAGTAAGTTAGTCCGCCAATGCTACACACCCAACAAACGCCCATGTTTTGGCTTCCGACGTCCTGTGAGAAATTGTGATTTTTGACTATTGACACCCTCCTTATAAGATAGGCATCTTGTGGATGGTTTCCTCCCGTGCTGAGCCTACAGAGATGAGGTTGACCGGACAAGAAGCGAGTTCTTCCAGTCTAGTTACATATTGTTGAGCCTTAGGTGGCAACTGCTCATATTGTCTAATATGGTTGGTAGGGGTCTGCCAGCCGGGCAATTCTTCATAGATAGGCTGACACCTTTCTAAAGCAGCTACATTACCCGGGAAATAATCAATGGTGTGCCCATCTAGGCTGTAGCCAACACATATCTTCAGGCGAGGCAAGGTATCAAGAACATCAAGGCGGGTAATCGCTGTCCCGGTAAAGCCATTAATTCGGGTGCTAAAGCGAGCGGCAACAGCATCAAACCAGCCACAACGGCGGGGTCTCCCGGTAGTAGTACCATACTCATGACCTCGCTCCCGAATCAAATCACCAGTTTCATCCTTCAACTCAGTAGGCATAGGACCGGCACCGACTCTGCTGCAGTAAGCCTTGAACACGCCCAGGATACGATTAATCCTGGTAGGACTGAGACCAGTGCCTAAACAGCCTCCCCCCGCCAGCGGTGAAGAAGAGGTAGTATAGGGATAAGTGCCAAAATCGGGGTCAAGTAAAGCCCCCTGGGCTCCCTCTAATAGAACTAGCTCATCCCTGTTCAACGCTTCCTCTAGCATTATAGTCGTCTCCCGAATATAAGGAGCCAGACGCTCCCTATACTGGCAATACTGATTATATACTTCGTCCAACGATAGAGGGCTAACCCCATAAACTTTGGTCAAAATAATGTTCTTGTAGTCAAGTATAAAGCGAAGCCGCTCCAGTAACATCTCTTTATCTAAAAGGTCGCCAGTTCTAATGCCTAACCTAGCTGCTTTATCGGCAAAGGCAGGGCCTATGCCCCTGCGCGTTGTGCCCAATGCTTTCCCAGCTCGTGATTCCTCCTCCAAACCATCGAGGAGGATATGATACGGCATAATCAGGTGAGCCCGGTCACTGATAAATAGCCTGGTGGTATCCACGCCACGCTGGTTAAGCTGGTCTATCTCATCAATTAGCACGGATGGATTAATCACCACGCCATTACCGATAATACAAACAGCCTGGGGATAAAAAATACCACACGGGACAAGGTGGAGCCTAAACTCACCATAGGGGTTAACTACAGTATGCCCGGCATTATCACCACCAGAAAAACGGACAACTACACCTGCTTTCTCAGCAAGCAGGTCAACCACCTTGCCCTTCCCCTCATCCCCCCACTGAGCTCCAATAACAGCAATAGCTGGCATTATTTCCCCCTAAGCTTTATTATTTGTAACATAAAAGGCGGTTTATAAATAAAAGGAGTTAAAAGCTACCTAATTTTTGTTTGTTGCCACACATAAATCAATCTCTGGCCGATGGTGAAAAAGCTGAATACCACTATAATAGCTAAGGCAATAACTAAGAAGGCATAGTCAATCTGGCTCAGTAAAAGGCCTAATGCTAGCACAACTACCCTCTCTGCCCGAGTAAATAATCCCACCTGGCACTCCAGGCCTAAGGACTCTGCCTTGGCTCTGATATAGCTCACCAGTAGTGAACTGGGCAAGGCAACACCAGCAAGTAAGATTCCGATAATAAATCCTCCTCTCACATATAGGACTATGATGCCCAGCAGCAGCGCTGCCTCAGCTAAGCGGTCGAGCGTAGCGTCAAGGACAGCACCAAAATGGGTAGGCTGATTAGTCCGGCGAGCTAGTGCACCATCTAGGATATCAAAGAAACCGGCAATAAGCACTACAAAGCCAGCAGCAAAAAGGTGTTCTGTAGTAATAAGTGCCGCAGCGCCAACAGCTAGTAAAAAGCCAAGCCAGGTTATGGCGTTGGGGGTTATAGATGTCTTAGCCAGAAGCTGCGCCATCGGTTGGGTAAGGCAATAAGCTGCGGTCTTACGAACTTCGGATAACTTTGGCATTGTCCATTGCTTTTCTGAAACAGCACTATCCAAGCTGTCTCCACCCTTTACTTAAACTAAAACCGACATAGCTTCAGATTCTTGGAATCGTTCTTTCCACGGAGGCTCACTAAGCACCCTAACATAATAATCCAATACCCTTCGGGCAACGTGTTTCCAGTCATACCCCTCAGCGGTAAGTCTTCCCTTGGCTCCCATCTGCTGCCGAAGTGACTCATTCGCCATAAGGGAAATTAGAGCCTGAGCCAATGCTTTCTCATCTTTTGGTGGCACCAGTAACCCCTCAACACCATGAGTCATAACACTGGCATAACCGTCTATATTGGAGGCGACAATTGGCTTACCGATAGCCATAGCCTCAAGCAAAGCGATACCAAAACTTTCCCGACCGGTGGCTGGAGAACAAAAAATATCAGCTGTCTTATAATACCTGGGTAATTCGGCGTAGGATGCATAGCCAACAAAAACAATATCCTCTAACCTGTTCCGCTTCACCTGCCTCTCATATTTTCGCCGTAGCCTGGTGCCAGGACCCACGATAATAAGTCGCGAGTTAAAAAATTCTTCCTTGACTCGCTTGTAAGCCTTAATCAGATAGCCCAAGCCTTTGCGACTTTCTAAACGACCAACAAACAGAATATTAAGTTTACCGTCACAGAACTTATCAATTGGAGACACATCAGGCGAGAAGTGCTCTAAATCTATGCCGTTGGGGATAATAGCATAATCTCCAGGGACATATTTACTAGCAAACTCCATAGCTGGTTTAGATACCGCAATTTTGCCGTCAAGCTTGCGGGCACGCCGCTTCAACATTATGGTGCTAATAGGTCTACCAAAGTTATATCCAGACAAGGGATGGCTAAGATATCCCACGCTGTGCTGAAAGGCATGAAAGGTTCCTACATTAGTGGTATGCGAGAAACGGAGCACAGCAGTGCATAACATGGGCATAAAAGGTTCATGGAGGTGGATAATATCAAAGTTTTCTCTGTCAAGCACGGCTTTTATGGTGGAGGCTAGCCTGAGTGATATGGTAATGCGAATAATGGAACCACTGCTGGGAATGGGGCGAGGTTTACCTATAGGTATGAATCTGTCACCAAAGTCAGGAACCACTCTAGATGCAGGGGCAATAACCTTTACCTGGTGACCCATCAGGGTAAGTTGATGCTCAAGGCAGGAGATATGATTGGTAACACCACCCGGGTAAGCAAAGTCATAAGGGGAAACTAAGGCTATCTTCATAAGTAGCTGCCTAAAACCTCGCCACAGATTTATTCAGGCTTTTGCTCTGAAGAAGGGCTTGGCTCTTCACCCTGCTTGTTAGTAGCAATGAACTCTTCCACCATCCGGTGAGCTTCGTCATCTGTATATTGGATGGGTGGTGATTTCATAAAGTAGGCTGAGGGGGCTACCAGTGTCCCCTTCAATCCCCGGTCTAAGGCAAGCTTACAGCACCTGATAGCATCAATGACCACCCCGGCTGAGTTAGGGCTATCCCACACCTCAAGTTTTAACTCCAGGTTCAGAGGAACATCGCCAAAGGTTTGCCCTTCCATCCTAATATGGCAAAACTTGCGGTCAGACAGCCAGGGGACATAATCACTGGGACCGACATGAATATTATCAGAGTCAAGCTTGTAATCTAGCTGAGAGGTAACTGAGGTGGTTTTGGATATCTTCTTAGACTCAAGGCGTTCCCGCTCTAGCATATTTAAGAAGTCAGTGTTGCCACCGAAGTTCAGTTGATAGGTTCGCTCCAGCCTAACTCCCCGGTCTCTAAACAGCCTGGTAAGCACGCGATGGACAATAGTGGCTCCCACTTGAGATTTTATATCATCACCAATAACTGGAAGCCCCTTCTCAATGAAGCGCCCCTGCCAGTACTTCTCTCGGGCGATAAAAACTGGGATACAGTTGATAAAGCCGCAGCCAGCCGCTAGCACCTGCTCAACATACCATTTAGTTGCCTCTTCACTACCAACTGGTAGGTAGTTAATTACCACATCGGTTTGGGTTTCCTTGAGAATTTTAACTATATCAGCCGTTGAGCCCGGTGCTTTCTCTATTATCTGAGACAGATACTTACCCAATCCATCATGGGTCATACCTCGCTGAATTTTGATACCTGTAGCTGGCAGGGTACAAAATTTGAAGGTATTATTGGGCGAAGTAAAAATTGCCTGTGCCAAGTCTTTACCAACCTTATTCTTATCAATATCAATGGCAGCTACAAAATTGATATCACTTATATGGTAGCCGCCCAGATTAACATGCATAAGTCCGGGTACAAATTCAGTCTCTTTCGCCTTTTTATAATAGTAAACACCTTGAATTAGTGATGAAGCGCAGTTACCTACTCCTATTATAGATACATTTATATTGCCCAAGGTTTAGTGCCCTCCTTTCTAGCGGTGGGAAGTGGCTTGCTCAAGTTATCCCGTTTATGTTATTCTCGCTACTAGCATCACGGTTTAACGCCTACCACCACTTTCGTAAGAGGTGAAAAAATTGGTCTATGATTTTCATACCCATACTTCACTGAGTGACGGTGCCCTCTCGCCAATGGAGTTAATCAGGCGTGCTTTAATTAATAACTATCAGGCTATTGCCCTTACCGACCATGCCTCTCTCGGCGAATTAAGCCGCATAATCCCGGAGGTAGCCCAAGTATGCGCCTTAGCTCACTCCCACTGGAACATCCTAGCCATCCCTGGTATAGAACTTACCCACGTTCCTCCTCCAGCCATCGCTGAAACAGCCAAAAGGGCTAAGGAACTAGGAGCATGTATCGTGGTAGTCCACGGTGAAACAATTATTGAGTCTGTTGAAAAAGGCACAAACCTAGCCGCACTCCACAGCCCCTATGTTGACATCTTAGCTCACCCCGGCCTTCTAAGCCTAGAAGAAGCCCAATTAGCTGCTACCAATGGCATCTTCCTGGAAATTAGTGCTAGAAAAGGTCATTGCCTAACCAACGGACACATTGCCTCTCTAGCTCAGCAGGTAGGAGCTAATCTTCTCCTCAACTCTGACGCCCATGGCGAACAAGATTTACTTACCACCCCTCTGGCTGATGCCATTATTCACGGTGCTGGTCTAGATGATATTGCTTGTCACCAAGCCCTGAACATCAATCCCCAGGCATTAATTAAAGGCTTACCTTCCCGGTGTAGAGGTTAATATCAATACCTTCCGTCAACACATAGCTACCTAACGAGGTACACCATACTGCCAGCACCGTGAAATCGGCTACTAATTAGCTTTGACCAATTCTAAATACCTTAGTTCCACACCCAGGGCAAACCCCTCGCGTAGCTGGTCTCCCATTCTTCAGGGTAACCCGCTCCGCATTTTTAATCTCTACCTTCTTCCTGCACTTAAAACAATACGCTTGCAACTCTTGTCACCTCCTTTTTAACATTAGTTGAACTATATTCTAATTATACGCAAGCTGTCAAGACCTTTTTAACCTTATATTTACCAAAAACTGGGATTCAGAGTTGCTTGCTACCTTTAGGATGGCTGAAAAACCTTCTCAGGTTGCCACTGCTCTATTTCAGGGTTGAAGCGTAGCACACCCAAGAAGCAACCGTCAAGGGTATAGACACGACAATAATTACCAAAAGAAGACCCTGCTGGGATATACTGTTTAAGGCAACCAGTTCCCTTACCGCTGCCATCGTTTTCCAAGACCAGGGGTCGCCCATTCCTTATAGCCCGTCCCGTCTCATCGCTAACAACCATAGCTACCCAATGCGAAAGCACAGTATCTATGGGATAAACAAAGCGCTGCCAGTAGCCATAGCGGAAGGCATCCTCAAGCTGGGGTACTGAAACGGCATCCCTTATATCAAAAAGACCGCACCTCAAGCGGATTAGGCTCTTCAGATTAGCTCCACAACCCAGGGCTTGTCCTAAATCGTGAGCTAATGAGCGGATATAGGTACCCTTACCACATACTACTTTTATAGTGACTAAAGGCGGTTGCCAGTCTATAAGCTCCAAGTGATGGATTTTAGTTAGCCGGCTTCTCCTCTCAACCTCAATACCAGCTCGTGCCAATTCATAGAGCCGCTTACCATGATACTTCACAGCACTATACATTGGAGGGGTTTGCTGGATTAAACCGCGGAAAGAGGTAAGTGCCGACTCCAATTGACCTCGGCTAATCCCAGAGGGGTCTCCCTGCTGAGTAACCTTGCCACTGGCATCATAGGTGTCTGTAGCTATACCCAATTCAATCTGAGCCCAATAAGCCTTAGTAGCCTCTACCAAAAACCCGATAACACGTGTCCCCTGACCGAGGCAAACCGGTAAAACACCTGTAGCCGCTGGGTCGAGGGTGCCGGCATGTCCAACGCGCCGCTCTCCAGTCAGCCGTTTCACCATGGCCACAATGCTAAACGAGGTCTTACCCCACGGCTTGTTAATATTTAGTATGCCATCCACAGTTAATCCCTATGCCGGTCAGAGGTGCTATCAGTAGTAACCTCGTCAATTAGCTGTAAGAGGTGGTCTCCCCGCTCAATAGAATCATCCCACTGAAAGCTTAGTTCAGGAGTATGTCGTAACCTCAAACGCTTAAACAGTTCGCTGCGGAAGAAACCCGAAGCGGAGGCTAATGCGTTTAGCGTCTCTTGCTTTTTCCCCTCGCTATCAAGGCGACTGACGAATATCTTAGCGTGTTTCAGGTCGGGGGAAGTGGAAACCTCGGTTACGGCAATAAAATTACCGAGTCGTGGGTCTTTGACCTGTCGCTGAAGTAATTCACTAATTTCCTGGCGAATAAGGCTATTCACCCGCTCAATACGATGTGCCATAATTATTCCTCATTAGCCAGCTTTCTCCCTTCTGAAGAGTTCCAATATATCACCGACCTGAAACTCACCAAAATCCTTGATGCCCACACCGCACTCGTAGCCAGCAGCCACCTCCTTAACATCATCCTTAAACCGTCTCAGACTGCTAACAATAGATTCACACACCACTTGCTCCTGGCGCCACACCCTAGCTGAGGCACCCCGACTTATCTTGCCTTCGCTCACGTAGACACCGGCTACCTTCTCCTTCTTACCTGCTGGAAAGATAGAACGCACCTCAGCCCGCCCATCAATAACCTCAGTATATGTGGGCTCCAACATACCTTTGAGTGCCTTGTCTACATCGTCTACTAAATTGTAAATCACATCATAATGGCGGATGGTTACACCTTCCCGCTCAGCCAATCGCTGTGCTCCCGGCTCGGAGCCGGTATTAAAACCGATAATTAACCCTTTAGAAGCAATAGCTAACATAACATCACTCTCGGTAATATTACCACTACCACTATGGATAACCCTAACCTGAACTTCCCCTGTTCCCAGCTGTTCCAAAGAACTTCTTATCGGTTCAATACTGCCTTGAACATCAGCCTTGAGAATAACATTAAGCTCTTTTACCTTGCCAGTACTTATCTGGTCAAAGAGATTGTCAAGGCTCACTGATTTTGGCATTAGTGAGGGCTCTTGCTGCACCTCCGCTTGGCGCTTTTGTATTAAAGCCCTTGCTTGGCGTTCGCCAGCGACAACAGTTAGGGTATCCCCGGCTTGAGGTACACTATCTAAGCCAAGGATTTCAACTGGGGTAGATGGCTCAGCCTTCCTCACCTGCTTACCCCTATCATTAAACATAGCCTTTAGCCTACCCCATGTGTTACCGACTACTACAGTGTCGCCAAGCCTTAGGGTTCCGGTATGAACTAGCACTGTAGCTAAAGGTCCCCTGGTTTTATCCAGCTTAGCTTCAATAACTACCCCCACTGCCGGTTGAGAAGGATTTGCCCTAAGCTCCTCCATCTCAGCTACCACCAGAAGGTTTTCCAACAACTCAGAGATGCCTTTCTTCTCTTTAGCTGAGGTGAGACAACAGACTACATCGCCTCCCCACTCCTCAATAAGCAAACCAGCATCGGCTAGCTGCTGCTTAACCAGCTCTGGATTGGCGGTGGGTTTATCAATTTTATTAATCGCTACCACGATAGGCACCCCAGCCGCCCGGGCATGGTCTATAGCCTCTAAAGTCTGTGGCATTACCCCATCGTCAGCCGCCACTACCAAAATAGTGATGTCAGTTGCCTGGGCTCCGCGAGCTCGCATAGCCGTAAATGCTTCATGACCTGGGGTATCCAAGAAGGTAATCTTTTGCCCATTGACCTCTACTTGATAGGCACCAATATGCTGAGTAATGCTTCCGGCTTCAGTAGCCATCACATTAGTCTGCCTGATAGCATCAAGGAGCCTAGTCTTACCGTGATCAACATGCCCCATAATAGTAACTACAGGAGGCCGCAGTCGCAGACCACCATGTTCATCACCCTGTAGTTGCTGCCTCTTAATCTCACCAATAACACTAGCTGACCTTTGAGCCGCCCGAGGCATCGGACTTGCTTCATAACCAAAGCCTACTGCTACGGTGGCGGCGGCTTCATAGTCAATCGCCTGGTTTATATTAGCCATAATGCCGCTTCTCATCAGTTGCTTGATGATGTCTATAGCACTAACCTGCAAGAGGTCAGCCAGTTGCCTCACACTTAAGGTGTGGGGAATCTCAATCAACCGGGCCTTCGGCGATGAAGAATTGTCACTAACTCCCTCACCTAAGGGCTGCAAAGTATCACCTTGTTTACTTGCCCTTGCCATTAAATGAATCCTTATAGAAGGTCTTTCCCATATTTAGTAAGCTGTTCTCTATTATCTTGGGTAAGACTAGTCCGTAGGGCATACTCTAACCGATTGCCCTTCAGCCCAGCCTGCCAGCACTCCGGTGCCCGGCATAAATAGGCACCGCGCCCCGCTTCCTTGCCACTAGTGTCAACCCCCACATTTCCATCGGAAGTGTGCACTATGCGGATTAGTTCCCGCTTAGCCTTTACTTTACGACAAGCTACGCAAGTGCGCTGTGGTATATGCTGGCTAATACTCCTCATCCTCACCTATAGAAATTTCTGGCTCTCGGCGCAGTCTCTTAAGCCTGATGCCATCCTCATCACCTTTCCTGTCCTGAGGGCTCTTCTTTTTCCTCTTCTTTGATTTAGCCTCAGGCTTAGTCGGTCCCGGTACTAAGATATCCTCAGCAAACCGAAGCCGAGGCTTTTTCGCTGTTACCTGTGGGGGAGTAAATGTAGTACCAAAAGCTGGTAAAGATTCAGCCGCTTCTTTTGCTGTCTCGGCAGACACTGAAGCTGGCTCCAGAACATCTAGAGTGCCGGCAGGAGACTCTTCACCCACTATAGCCTCTTCTTCCGTTTCAGCTAAATGTTTAGCTGCCTCCACCCTTTCTGCCTCGGCCGCTGAGGCACTGATAATATCAATTCGCCAGCCGGTGAGTTTAGCTGCCAGTCTAACATTCTGTCCTTCTTTACCGATGGCTAATGAAATTTGCTTATCAGGGACAACCACAGTAGCTGCCTGCTCATCTTCGTCCAGCTTAACACTTAATACCTGGGCTGGGCTAAGAGCACTAACAAGAAAGGTAGAGATATCTGGATCCCAAGTAACGACATCTATCTTTTCACCACTTAATTCATTCACAATATTTTGTATTCTGATACCACGCAATCCAACGCAGCAACCAATGGGGTCAATGCCCTCCTGACGTGCTGCTACAGCTACCTTGCTCCTAGCACCAGCTTCGCGAGCGATTGATTTTAATTCCACTGTTCCGTTAAAAACCTCGGGAACCTCCAGCTCAAAAAGCCGACGAAGCAAATCTGGATGAGAACGCGACACCACCACCCGAGGTCCTTTTCCGGTCCGAACTACCTCTAAAAGGTAAACCTTAAGTCTTTGACCTACTCGATACCTCTCATTGCGCACTTGCTCAACCGCAGGTAGTATTGCCTCGGTTCTACCCAAATCAATAAATATCTGCCTGGGCTCAATGCGCTGCACCAACCCGGCGATAATATCGCCTTCCTTATCAGCGTATTCCTCAAATATGGCGCTATGCTCAGCTTCAT
>SDBU01005708.1_pt1 | contig 14818 bp, 18 predicted proteins | sample 2277071 | NCBI WGS metagenome assembly SDBU01 (sample SAMN10397929, study PRJNA504765) | marine sediment metagenome | isolation source: marine sediment core GS08_GC12, 126 cmbsf | place: Arctic Ocean: Gakkel Ridge, Loki's castle | collected 2008
TATGCGAGCTACTAATAGCGCAAAGGAACGGAGCCTCCGCGACCAAATTCATGAACGTGCGGTTCGGCAACGTGATAGGTAGCTCAGGTAGCGTACTGACGATATTTGAGCGGCAGCTAAGAGAAGGTCAGCCGCTTACGGTCAGTGATCCAAGGGCGACGCGCTACTTTATGACAGTTGCGGAAGCAGCATTCCTGGTCTTGGAAGCTGGGGCTTTGGGCGAAGGTGGTGAGACCTTTGTCCTCGACATGGGGAAGCCTATTCCCATACTGCAGATTGCCCGGGAATTCCTGCAAATGCACAGCAAGGCCTCTGATGCTCCGGGGGCCATCAAGTTTACTTCTTTAGGGCCCGGCGAGAAACTGCATGAGAGCCTGATCTCGGTAGATGAGGAACTGGTGCCGACGTCGCGCAAGCGTATTATGCGTGTAGTTACCAACGACCAGGTTACGTTTCACATGTCTCCTCAGGAGCTCGTAGAGCAACTGAAAACTGCGCTGACGAGGAACGATGTCGAACCGCTACTGGACATGGTGAGAAGTGCCCCGGACAGTCGAGAGGTATCGGAAACAGTTCGATGAGTGTCGCCGATGCTACGATAGCAGACGGCCCTGTCGTAAATTGCACAATTATGCTACTGGGCTAGGACTCGCACTCTGCCACAAAAAATAATTTGACAGCAACATGCAACAAAAGCCAACACAGATGGATACTACTGGCGATACGGGAAACTGGCAGGCCGACTCGGCTGAAGTGGTAGCCGACGTACAAGCCTGGCTGCCGCCGCTATCCTTGAAGCAGAACTTCTCGTGGACCTTTGTAGGGAATGGAGTCTACCAAGCGTGTCAGTGGGGCATGCTGGTAGTTCTGGCTAAGCTGACCTCGCCGGAGGCGGTGGGGCAATTCGCCTTGGGGTTGGCTATCTGTGCGCCGGTCGTGATGCTTACCAACTTGCAGTTGCGGGCCGTGCAGGCCACTGACGCGAGGGGTGAATACGAGTTCAGAGATTACCTGGGCTTGCGGCTTCTGATGACCGGGCTGGCGCTGGCAATTATTACCGGAATTGCCGTACTGGGCTACAGCTCAGTGACGACCTTGGTTATCCTGGCGGCGGGCTTGGCCAAGTCGTTCCAGGCCCTCAGCGACGTGTTCTACGGTCTGCTGCAGCAGCACGAGCGCATGGATCGCATCGCCAAGTCCATGATGATTAAGGGCCCTTTGTCTTTGGTGGTATTCGGCGCCACGGTCTATCTAACGCACAGCGTTTTGTGGGGGTTTTTGGCGCTGGCGGTCACCTGGGCGTTAGTGCTCTTAATCTACGACCTAGGCAGTGGCGCACTGATTCTGCGGGCCAGCGATGCTAATCCTAAGCTCAACAGGTGGCAGGTCTTACGTCCCAGGTGGGTGTGTGGGATATTGCTGCGCCTGGCCTGGCTGGCCTTGCCTCTGGGCCTGGTGATGATGCTGATCTCGCTGAACGCGAACATCCCGCGTTACTTCATTGAGCGTTATCTGGGGGAGCGAGAATTAGGCATCTTTGCGGCCATGGCTTACCTTATGGTTGCCGGTATGGTGATAGTCGGGGCACTGGGACAATCTGCTACCCCGCGGTTAGCCAAGTATTATGCAGCGGGTAACGCTGTTGGCTTCCGCAATCTGGTGATGAAGATGGTGGGCATCGGTGTGCTGCTGGGAGCTTCGGGTGTCCTGCTAGCTGCAGTAGCCGGTCGCGAGCTTCTGACGTTGCTTTACACGCCAGAATATGCTCAAGAAAGTGGAGTGTTCTTCTGGCTGATGATAGCCGGGGGGATTACTTATGTCTCGTCGTTTCTGGGGTATACCATGACCGCGGCGCGGTATTTCAAGGTGCAGTTGCCCTTGTTCGCATTAGTTGCTGGCACGACGACCGCGGCCTGCCTATGGCTTGTGCCCCACTGGGGGCTTTTGGGAGCTGCCTGGGCTCTGATAATGGGAGCAGTCGTACAGGCAGGCGGCAGTGCGGGGGTTGTGTTGCATGCAATTGGTAGAGTCGAGGTCAAAGAGGCAGGCCATGATGCATCGAGCCATTGATACGGACTGCCCAATTCGGATTCTCCATGTGGTCGGAAGCATGGTGCGTGGCGGCGTGGAGACCTGGCTGATGCATGTTCTGCGGTATATCGACCGGCAGAAGTTTCAAATGGACTTCCTGGTGCACACCGCGCAACCGGGCGCCTATGATGAGGAAGTCCGTGCCCTGGGCTCCCAGGTCCTTCCCTGCCTCCATCGGTGGTGCCCGTGGGAATATGCTCGCAACTTTAGAAGGATCATAAGCGAAAACGGGCACTATGACATCGTTCATAACCATGTCCACGTGTTCAGTGGATTCAACTTGTGGCTCGCACACCAGATGGGCGTTCCCGGCAGAATAGCCCATATGTACGCTCATATAGATCCCCGCCGGGGGCTTGTCCGATCAGTCTGTAAGCGCTTGACAAGCTCGCTGTTGGATCGGCATGCAACTTACATGCTTGCGTGCTCGAAAAACACTCTAGAGGCCGAACGCCGCGCTCATCCCGGCTTTCATCAGAATAGCAGGGTAGTGTATTGCGGCATTGAACTCGCCGAATTTGCTACGAGCGTGGACAAAGAGCAAGTAAGAAGGAAGTTCGGACTGCCCTGTGACAGGCCACTTGTGATTTATGTGGCTCGGTTCGCGCCCCATAAGAACCACGCACAGCTTGTGAGAGTTGCAGATCTAATGAGGCAAAAAGGCTTCGATGTGCACTTCGTAATGGTTGGCTCCCACGGGCCGTTGCTGTCGTCTTACGAGGAACTGGCCAACAAGCGAGCTGACCTCTCGGTGCTGACAAATGTTCGCAACATCGCGCCACTGCTTATGGCGTCAGATTTGTTTTTTTTCCCTTCATTGAATGAAGGATTTGGTCTCGTTGCAGTTGAAGCGGCAGCGGCCGGGTTACCGGTTGTTGCAACTGACCTGCCGACAATACGGGAAGCATGCCCGCCGGCTCATCAAGAGTTTATGTTCCGTTCGGACAATGATGAACCTGCGTGCGCGTTGATCACTGAAATTCTGACCGATGCGTCGCTGCGAGATCGCCTATCGTTAGAAGCTATAGAATGGGCCCGACGGTTTTCAATCCAGCAGTCTGTACGCGTTTTGGCTGGGCTTTACGAGGAACAGCGACGGTGTGGAGCGGCGCGGGTAAGGCACTGAACTGAAAGCTGCACCTGCCACGATTTGGTGTTGCCATAAAAAACGCCAACAGTGAGGAGAACCGATGAGCAAAATAACCAGTCGCGCACCAGTAAGAGTTGACTTTGCCGGCGCCTGGACGGACGTGCCGTATTTCTCAGACTCCTTCGTGGGGGCCACGCTGAATGCGGCCATCCAGCCTTATGTCAACGGTGAACTCGATGCCCATGAAGAGGAAGAGGGCTATCAACCGGGCAAAATAGTTTCGGGCCTCAGCGGTAAATATCGTCTAAGCACGGGTGCGGGTCTGAGTGTCCACTATAAGAGCACCATCCCTGCGGGCAGCGGGTTGGGGACGTCGGCAGCACTGAATGTGGTATGGCTTTCTTTGGTCAGGCGCACGCCGGTGACGACTGTAGAGGATAAGATGGATATTGCGGCCCTGGCCTATGATATCGAAAAAGTGCTGGGAATTATCGGCGGTAAGCAGGATCAGTATGCTTCGGCAGTCGGGGGGATGAATCTGTTTGAGTTTAGCGCGGAGGGGGTGCAGCGCCAGCCGGTAGACATCAGCCCGGAGCGGGCTCGCGAGCTTGAGGACCTGCTGGTGTTATGCTACACGGGCAAGTCGCGGTTGTCTTCGAATATTCACAAGCATGTCTGGGGGAATTTCCGCGCAGGCAAGGAGGAGACGGTGCGGGCGCTGTTCACGCTGCGGGATACAGCCTATGAGGCGAAAGAGTGTCTGGAAACAGGGGATACTGAGCGCTTGGGTGAGATTCTCACTATCCAATTTGATTGTATGAAGCGCCTGGACGTGTCCACCAGCAATGACCAGATAGAGGAACTGTTTACACTTGCCGCGCCGATGATTATCGGGGGCAAGCCCTGCGGGGCTGGCGGCGGTGGGTGCTTATTATTCCTGGCGCAATCGCCCCAGCGGGCGCGGGATCTGACCGAGGAACTGAAGCGACGCCGTTTGACGGTACTGGACTTGCATTTTGATTTTGAGGGACTAACAATGGCAATGGCCGGTTAGTGCCTGCACGACAAACCAAGTCACTAGCCTAACGGGCCTTTGCATGGGCTGAGCCACTACTGTGGGCTCGTGACTTGGGGGACAAACTTGTCCTGTACGAAGCCTTGAGGTTCATGAAAAATCAACCCGCTGATGTGACCATATTATACGCCAGGAAGTTCGACGAGAGCTATGGTAGCTGCTAAGCTTAAACATCTACTGGCTGTCCCCGCATTTGTGCTTTGGGGAGCTTTCCTCCTCGTTGTTGGTGAGGCCGAGATGGGGCGAGAGGCTAACGTAGTACTGGCACTCCTAACCTGGACCGCTGCGATCGCTTATATTGCTAGCTGTGCCCGGACGCGACCGGTTGTACTATCATTAGTGTATATCGTAACTTTGGGCCTATTTCACCTCGGCCTGGTTGTGCCAGTTCTCTTCGGACTCGAACCCCGGGTATGGCCGAACTGGCTCGACTCGGACTGTGTGGCAAGGGCGCTCAACATATGTGGAGTAGCTTTTGCCTTTTTCGCCTCGGGAGTCGGTTTGGCCATGTTGCGGCGCCACCACAGTGGCGTGGATTGCCGCCAGACGCACACGTTCCAAGACCAATCAGTGGCAGAGAAGGTCCTGCTGCTCGGCGGAATAGTAGTGGCCATATTGGGATTCGTAATGCTCGGGCTCGCCATCAGGCGGCTAAACCTTTTTGCACTTTCCTATCTTGGGTACTTTGCAGTACAGCAGCAGGAGGGTACCCGTCTATTTGGGGTTGGGTTTCTGCTTGCTTTGCCAGGTGTGCTCATTGCAGCTGTCGGTGCCAATAAGCGACAGATTGGTTACATTGCCCTATCTTGGGCTCTGGTGCTGTCACCTCTTTTTTTCTTCGGTTTTCGGTTCCATCTATTCCTGCCTCTGGTCTGCTTATTGATAATCTGGCATCGCAAAGATAGAAGACGTAGCCTCCAAGCAATGTGTATCGCAGCATTGTTGGGTATCCTTGTGCTCCCCACCATAAAAATCATGAGGGCCACGGGTGCTCCCTTTTTAGAAGTAGTGGGGTCAGCGACCATTTTGGATGGCCTCATGGAGATGGGAGGGTCATTGTATCCTTTGGTCTTAACAGTGGAAAATATCACTGGGTCAACTCCAAGGGCCTATTGGTATGGAAGATCCTACTTAATGGCTCTGCGGCGCTTGTCTCTGAGATGGCGGCCTCACCGTGGCTTTGAGGGTTTTTCGCCGACTCGGTGGGTAACCGGTCAGACCAGGCCTTGGACATCTGCGAAACCCACCTCACTCGCATATTCTGGGGTAGCAGAACCCTACTTGAACTTCGGGAGGCCAGGAGTGATCGCTTTTTTTCTCATGTTGGGCTTTCTGTTGACGTGGTCTGAGTCATTCTCGCGACAGAAGCCATATTTCACAGCGTTTCTGATGTGTGCCTTCGCGGGCCTGCTGTGGACAACCCGAAATGATTTTGTCAATTTTGTGCGTCCGGCAATACTTGCATTCCTTCTCGTTTACGCCATCAAGCTCATTGCATCCATGAGACTATTGCATCTGCGTCGTTCCAGTTCGTATTCTGAAAGCAGCGAGCGGAATTTATAGGACGGGTTACAACACATTCTCGGCACCCCGCCACGCAGGCTTGCCTTCTACCAGTATGTGCGGGAGAGAACCGAAGCGTGGGTGAAGACTACAACTTCAAAGAGTAGATAGGAGTAAAGAATATGCGCGTACTAGTCACTGGCGCTGCAGGTTTCATTGGGGGGCATACAGCTGAGGCCCTGCTGCGGCGGGGGACTCCGGTGCTAGGACTCGATAACTTCGACCCTTACTACGAGGTTGCACTTAAGCGAGATAACGTCCAGCAGATCGAGAATACTGCCAAGTTGAGTAGCACTAGCTTTACGATGGTGGAGGGCGACATCTGTGACGAGCAACTAGTAGCGCAGCTTCTGGATGAGTACGGGGTCGGTGCGATCATTCATCTGGCGGCCAAAGCTGGGGTCAGGTCTTCCCTGAGGCAACCGCTTGCCTATGTCCGGACCAACGTGGAAGGTACCGTTACGCTGCTGGAGGCGGCGCGCCAGGCAGGAGTGCGCCGCTTCATCTTTGCCTCATCATCCTCGGTGTACGGCGACTGCGAGGAGGAGAGTTTCACTGAGGATTACCCGGTTAGCCAGCCGATATCCCCGTACGCGGTCTCCAAGGTGGCCGGAGAAAATTTTTGCTACGTTTATCACATGGTGTATAATTTACCTGTGCTCTGCCTGCGGTTGTTCACTGTTTACGGCCCTCGCCAGCGTCCCGATCTGGCGATTAGTAAGTTTGTGCGGCTGATGCGGAATGACGAGCCTATCCCTAAGTATGGCGACGGCACCTCCGTGCGGGATTACACCTTCATTGGGGATATCGTGCGCGGGATACTAGCGGCTTTGGACTGCAATTTAGGGTGGGGCATCATTAACCTGGGGGGCGGTAGCCCTATTACTCTCAATGATCTTATTGACACTCTGGAAGGTCTGCTCGGCAAGCGAGTCAAAGTGGAGCAGCTCCCTCCCCAGCCAGGCGACATGCGACGCACTCACGCGAGCATAACGAAGGCGCGAGACGTGCTGCACTGGGCGCCAGAGGTGCCGCTGCGCCGGGGGCTCCAGGAGTTTATTGCGAGGCTCAAGCAGTGAATAGTCGCTGAGAATGTGCGGGAGAAAGGCCCAGCGCTTTGCCTGGAGAATACTCCTCCGCGCCCCGGAGATGTAAGCCCTGGCGAGGTCTTCGTGACCAGGGCCACAAGCGGAACTAGGCTGGGAAGCGCAGAGCTCCCTTGCGGAAGGATTCGAGCGGGTTTTCGCATGGATGCAGGGTCAGAGGGATGCCTAGAGACGAGTAGTAGAGATTGTCACCTGGGCACAGCTCGACTATGGAATTTGGACAAAGCCAAGGAATACCGGAATGATTCGTTAAGAGAACAAACGATTGTCTTCTACCAGTATGTGTGCGAGAGGACACGAAGATGGCAGACAACTCCCAAGCGGTAAAACTGGTTCATATTACAACCATCCCGGTTACCCAGTGGGCTTTTCTTCGTGGCCAGAATACCTATATGAGACAACAAGGCTTGGAAATCCATGCTCTAGCCTCTCCCGGAAGGTTTCTTGATCAGTTGGGCAAGCGTGACAAGGTGACCCAACATGCCATCTACATGAGCCGAACCATCTCCCCCTTTCGCGATATTGTCTCACTATGGAACATTTTCCGAACGCTGAAGGAAATACAACCCCACATCGCTGTGGTAAGTACACCTAAGGCAGCGTTGTTGGGCTCGATTGCGGCCTGGAACGCCCGGGTGCCGATACGGATTTTCCTGTTTCGGGGCTCCATAACTGAGAATGCCCGAGGCCCTATGCGGCTGCTTTTTCAAAAGCTCGAGTGGCTGACAGCACGGCTGTGCCATCAGACTATCTGTGTATCCCCCTCTTTGCTCCAATTCACGCGATGCAGCCGGATACTGAAATCTAACGAAGGCATTTGTGTGGCCAACGGCATGTCCAATGGTATAGATGCTTCGCGGTTTGATCCAGATCGAGTGCAAGACAGTGGCGAGCTGGGCAACGCTCTGGGGATCCCGCAAGATGCCGTGATTATCGGCTTCGTTGGACGACTGGCTTTGGATAAGGGCATCCATGAGCTCTTCCGCGCCTGGCAGAGAGTGCGGGAGGAGTTCCCGCAGACGCACATGTTGCTTGTCGGGCGTTGCGAGGCGGAGAACAGTATTTCAGCAAGGATAAGGCAGGGCTTGCAGGATGATCCACGCGTGCATATGACAGGTTTCGTCAGGGACGTGGTTCCGTATTATGCGTTAATAGACATATTCGCTTTTCCCAGTCACGGTACTGAGGGTTTCCCGAATGGTCCGATGGAAGCCGCCGCTATGCGCTTGCCGGTTATTGCCACAAGAACGGTCGGCTGTGTCGACGCCGTTGAACATGGTGTGACCGGGACATTGCTCCCACCAGGGGATAGTGAGGCCCTGACAGACGCAATCCAGATGTACATCAGAGACCCCGACCTGCGCCGTAGACATGGGCAGGCGGGACGAGAGCGGGTGCTGCGCGATTTCCGGCCAGAGCCCATCTGGGAAGCCTTGTACCAGGAATACGTGCGCTTATTGAAAGAAAAGGGCCTGCCAATGCCTCACCCCGCACCGGAGTCGAAAGAGGAAGCTGCCATATCGAAAGCTTGAGGAGCGTTACCATAGCTCGAATCATCAAGCGAATTTTCGACTTCCTGGCCGCCGCGCTGGGGCTGATTGTGCTCAGTCCGCTGCTACTTATAGTGGCGGGATTGATTCGCTGGAAAATGGGCGGCCCGGTTCTGTTTCTGCAAGTCCGCCCCGGATACAAGGAGCGTCCCTTCACCATGTTCAAGTTCCGCACGATGCGAGAAGCCTTTGACAAAAAGGGCCAGCCGCTGCTCGATAAGGAACGTCTAACGCCTCTGGGCAGGTTACTTCGCAAGACTAGCCTAGATGAACTGCCTGAGCTGTGGACCGTGGTCAAAGGGGATATGTCCCTGGTCGGACCGCGGCCCCTGCTTATGGAATACATTGAGCGCTACACGGCAGAACAGGCCGGGCGACACAATGTCAAACCAGGCATTACTGGCTGGGCGCAGATACATGGCCGTAATTGCCTGCATTGGGAAGACAAGTTTGCCTGCGACGTTTGGTACGTAGATCACTGGAGTTTGTGGCTGGACCTGCGCATTCTGCTCAGGACCATTACCACGGTGCTCAAGCGAGAGGGCATCTCGCAGCCCGGGCAAGCTACCATGGAGGAGTTCAAAGGAAGCCATTCGAAATCTCCATAGCTACTATGTGAGTTCACTCTTATCAGTGCTACACGCGGTTGTGGTGAACACCTAACACATTTGAGGAGAACCAGATGCCGAGTGCCATATTTATGGGACGGAAACCCGGCTCAGTCTGTGCTCTGCAGTACCTTATATCGCGCGGCTGGGATATCATTTGTGTAGTAGCACCACATCGGGAGCCGGACTGGTTGCCAAAACCTGGTTTGGCCGAATTTGCTCAGTCTACCGGACTGAAGCTATGTTCGCATAACCAATTCCTAGAATTGGTTAGAACCTCACGAGAGGACGATGACGATCTTTCGGCACGCGTGCACAACGTGGAATGGGTATTTAGCTACCTTTTTCCACATTTGGTCAAACCAGCAATACTGGCTTTGCCAAGTAAAGGGGCACTCAACTTCCATCCAGCTCCACTGCCAGAGTACGGTGGACTGGGCGGCTACAACTTTGCAATTCTAGAGCAGCAAAGGGAATACGGAGTGACGTGCCATTTCATGGATAACAACTTCGATACGGGTGACATCGTTGAGGTACTTCGATTCCCCATTGTTACCGAGAGCGAGACTGTAGCCTCCTTGGAAAGAACTTCCCAGCGGCATCTGCTAGCACTATTTGCGAAGATAGTTGGTCAGGTTGAACAAGGCTCAGAGTTGAAGAAGTTGCCTCAATGCGGGAAAACCAGATATATCGATCGGCAACAATTTGAAGCGGCGAAACTGGTTAAAGAGACAGACAGCAAAGAGATGATACGCCGTCGCATTCGGGCGTTTTGGTATCCGCCGTACGCTGGGGCACAAATGAAAGTGGCCGGAGAACCTTTCACTTTGGTCTCATCAGACTTGCTGGCCGCTTTGGGAAGACAGTTACATGAGGATGATGCACACAACCTACGCAGATACTCTAACAAAGTCACAAACCACGGCCCCTAACGCTGCTTGTACATCGGCGGGTTGGCTATCCAAGGTCTGGTATCCAAAAGGATGCGTTTGTAAGTGATCTGCAGAGATACCACTATAACGGCCTTAGTAGAGCATCTTGTAACCACAAAGGTGACAAGAAACTGGTAACATTTCTTTGGCAACCCGAGGTAACCGACGCCGAAGTCCAGGTGGTGCTGGACGTTCTGCGTACGCCAGGGTATCCTTCTTAAGTCACAGGGGCCACTGGTTGGATCGCTTTACATGTATGCTTCGCATCAGCCACAACTGAATAAGCGGCCCGGTCAAGGCCGTTCTTTTGCCCGCATTCTCCTGTGGGTTGCCCTGGCCGAGGCCCTGAGCGCATGACATCCGATAGGAAAAGCTTTCCCGGTTCTTCCGGGAGGTATTAACTATGCGAAGGACGCGACCGTGCGTTATACCAGGTGCAGCTGCACTAATCGGATTAGTGCTGTTAGGTGCGGCGGCGGTCTATCTGCTGGTGAAGTTCCTGCTGTGGCTATGCAACCAGTGCGGTGAATGGTTTGGCCGGCAGCTATTTGGTCGCGGAAAAGACCGGAAGGAAATTGCCGGCGGGGTTCACCCAGGTTGGGCCACGGTCAGACCTCGCTGGCTCCCCGCCGGTATCAGGCGAGGTGAGTGAGATCAACTGGCACCGTCTCGGCAAACTGGCGCTTGTGGGCGTCGGCACATTCGCGGTGATCTGGATCGGAGGGGTTGTGCTTGCCCTGGCCTGGGCGCCGACCTCTTCCCCATCGCGGCTGGTGGCGTTCATTGGCAGTATGTTCGCCGTGACCGGAGCGGTGCTGGCCGTAGTGGTCTGGACAGCTACACATAATGCCGGACCTTGAGCTGACCACAGAGCAGGCGGCGGGGTGTCCGCCCAGGTTGAGCTATGCTCATCGCCCTGTCGCCCGCCCGCTGGCATCAGAGAAGGTGCCTCGGATTAACTGGCACCACCTTCACCTACGCCCAGATCCAACCGGAGGCAGCGGACGAGGCGGCAGGCTTGCTGACAAGTTATTTTCTTAAATAGTACACAAAAGCACTTGACAAGGTTCCCCGCTTCATATACAATACGCATACTATACAGTAAGCGTACTGAAACGGGGAATTTGCCATGCCCAAGAAGCTGCCGAAGGTGATCAGCAAAGACGAGGCCCAGGCGTTGCTCGCCCAGTCCAACACCGGGTGCCCCACTGGGCTGAGGAACCGCGTTGCCCTGGAGCTGATGTATCGGGCGGGCCTGCGCGTCTCCGAGGTCACCAAGCTCAAGCCCGGCGACATTCGTTGGCAAAGCGGGGAGGTGGAGATACACAACGGGAAGGGCGGCCGGGAGCGGGTTGTGCCGGTAGACTCGGATACCATGCAGTGGCTGGAGCGGTGGCAGCAGCAGCGGCCCCGGAAGGCCGGGCGGTTCTTCACCACGCTGCAGGGCAAGCCGGTCAGTATCCGGTATTTACAGGCTATGGTGGATCGCTGTGCGGAGAAGGCGGGCCTGGAGCGGGAGCGGGTGAGTCCTCACGTGCTCCGACACAGCTACGCCACGGAGAAGCTGGACGAAGGGTTCACCATTCGCGAGGTGCAGGAGCTCCTGGGGCACAGCAACGTTGCCACCACCCAGATCTACACGCACGTCAACCCCGGCAGTCTGCGGGAGAAGGTGCAGGGGGGAAGGCGTGACGAGGTGGCGGAGAAGATCGCGGCCCTCGAGCAGCAACTTGAGGAGCTAAAAACGCTGGCAGGTGGGTAGTCTCAGAGAAAACAAGCGCCACAAAGCGCGTAGAGGGACGGAAAGCATCGGAGTAAGGGAGAAGCCAAGGCCAGGCGCAAACGGCGGGTCCTGGCCGCGAGAATCGCAACCGTGCGCTGTTCTGGCAAAGGGGCAGACCACAAAAATGCCATAGAAGCCCGTAGACGCGACGAAATGAGTGGAGCGGACCATTAGCATGGAGGGGAGTTGGGATATTGAGCGGAAATAAGCGGAAGGGATTGCCGGCGGGCGAGATCAACTGGCGACGCCTCGGCAAACGCGCGCTTGTAGACGTGGGCACATTCGCGGCGATCGGCTGGGCGGTACATCGCCAAGTATATAGCGAAGGTGGAACCGGAGGGCGCCCGGGCGGAGGGCGGCGCGGCTTCAGCCGCGGCGGCGGCCGGCGAGGGCGCGGCGGAGCCGTTGGGCTTGTCTGATGTGCCATATTCCCGCATTTGGACGGAGTGCGGCCTGAGGTCGCAGCTACGGGGTGGGACAGCGGGCGCAGCTCCCGCTCACTCGTGGAGCAAGCCTGCTGTGGGGTGGCGCAAATATAGGTTAATGCAGGGTACTATATGGGCGTGCCAAGTCCCAAGAGTATCACCGGGACTTGGGTACAGTTTTGAGTGGTGTAGTATAACGTGGTGTAAGCGAAGCTGACGGCGGAGAAGCAGGTAGCACCGGCAGCGGCGGCGAATTGTAGCAGGGACCATGGCAGATATTGAGCTGACCACGAAGCACGCGGCCGGGCCTTGACAAGAAGTTTGAATTATGCTATAAATGTCTACACTAAGGTAGCCGATACTATCTACTGAGGAGGATACTTCAATGGCTGCTACCACCGTTCGCATCAACCAGGCCACTCACGAAATGCTCCGCATATTGTCAACCCAGCGGCAAATTGCTATGGTGGATGTGCTCGATGAGGCAATCGAGAACTTGCATCACCAGCATGTCCTTGAGCAAACGAATGCAGGCTATGCTGCCTTGCGGGCTGACCCCGAAGCATGGCGCGAGCTAGAGGAAGAGCGTGCCGCTTGGGATGCAACGCTATCTGACGGGATAGAGCCAGAATGATAACGTTGCAGCCCACTCGGGGGGAGATCTGGTATACTCAAATAGAACGTGCTCGGGGACATGAACAGGCAGGGTCGCGCCCCGCATTGGTAGTCTCCCGTGATATATTCAACCGTGGCCCGGCTGGCCTGGTTGTAATACTACCCATAACCAAGACACAGCGAGATATTCCGGCCCACGTCCCTATTGAGCCTCCAGAAGGCGGGGTGAACATGTCGTCCGCCATTTTATGCGACCACATACGCTCGGTCGCTAAAGAACGCCTTCAAGAGTGTTGGGGAGTAGTATCTGCCGAGACGATGGCAGCCGTCGAAGAGCAGCTCTGCATTCTTCTTGGGTGCTCTTGACTTTTCCGCAGCGGGAGACTATAATTCCAACCGTCGGCACCACCACACTACAGCAGACAATACAGCCGAGGTGGTAGCATGGCCGTCACCACAGAAGCACCGATCGCCCCTCTTCCCCACTCCTTGGACGCCCGTCCAGACACAAGCCCGGACACGTCCACGGTGGACACATATTCTCTCGTCCAAGCTGCCGATCTCCTTAGTCTAAGCACAAAGACTCTCCGCCGGCGAATAAAGGCCCGCAAGATATCTGCCACGAAAGAGATAGGCGACAAAGGCCCGGAGTGGCGACTTGACAAGGAGGAAGTGGATCGCCTCGTCGAGCAGGAAGGGGCTGTAAGCACCAGCTCAGAGATCGTCAGGGCCACGGTGGACAATCAAATTGAGTCTATGTCTGTCAAGATGTCCAGTCTTATGCAGGAGTGGGTAGACACCTGGGGAGACAAAATAGCAGAGCTTGTCCAGGCTGTCCAGGCAGGACAGGGTGCCCAGACAGAGGCATTGCGGGAGGTGGGGGAGTTGTTCCGGGAGGGACTGGATCAACAGGAGAGGATTAGCGGGATAGAGGAGAGAATAGAGCAGCTAGAGCAACCACGGCCGTGGTGGCGATTCTGGGGGGCGAAGAATGATTAGACGAATGCTGGAAATACACGTTGCCGATATATGTGAGAACGGGCACGTCGTCAACTGGTACCGACGGTATGGCACCGGAAAGGACCATGATTTCTGCCAAACTTGTGGAGCTCCCGTTATCGACCACTGTCCTGGGTGCAATGATAGAATTCCAGGAGATTCCGGACACATGATCGCGAAAGCACCAGCGCCGGCATATTGCCATGGTTGCGGTCAGCCCTACCCTTGGACCCTACAGGCCAGGGAGGAACTGCGAAGGCTCACGGAAGAGATACCAGACCTTACAGGCGAAGAACGTGCCGAGCTGTCTGATGCTATAGACGATGTTATAGACCAAAGCCCGATACGAAAAGAGCGTTCCCTGGAAAAGGTCAAGCAGTCTTTCCTTGCAGTGTCCGCTGTGCTTTGGGACCAGGCTAAGGATATATTAGCGCGAATCGCAGTTCACGGATTGGAGGGGTAGCTGACAATGCCAAAGCGTGAACTCAACTGGTCTGACTTCGAGGGCATACCCGATCCACACTTCACACAGATACCCGATATTATGCTCGACCTGTATATGTCGGCGCTTAGCCACTCAGAGCTCCGGGTGCTGCTTTACATTGCCCGGCATACCTATGGATTTAAGAAGAAAAGTGACTCTATAAGCCTGCGGCAGATGGTGGACGGGATGCAGAAAAGAGACGGGACTTGGCAGGACTACGGAACCGGCCTTAGCAGGAAGTCAGTGCGTGAGGCAGTGAAAAGCCTTGAGGAGAAGGGGCTAATTCACGTGGACCGCCTTCAGACAGCAGATGGAGACTCAGCAGTTAACGTTTATACGATCCGGCGGTCAAAAGGGGGGTAGGGGAGAAAGTACCCTACCCTGGGGTAAAAAGTACCCCCACAAGATAGAGGCCTTTCAGGCCGTACAAGAAAGACAAGACTAGTCGTATAGAGCTAATATGTAGTAATAGCCGACTGGCACAGGGACAGGACAGG
>SDBU01005709.1_pt1 | contig 14818 bp, 13 predicted proteins | sample 2277071 | NCBI WGS metagenome assembly SDBU01 (sample SAMN10397929, study PRJNA504765) | marine sediment metagenome | isolation source: marine sediment core GS08_GC12, 126 cmbsf | place: Arctic Ocean: Gakkel Ridge, Loki's castle | collected 2008
CATCCTTGTGCCACCGGAAAACATTATAAGGAGCATCCAGTCAAGTATGTATACAGATCGTGGATAGGAATAGTCATTGAAGAAATATCTTACGAGAACGAAGAAAGCAAAACTGCCAAAGGTAACCGATGTTATTATCTGCACCAGATTACCGGTGCTGGTATAACGCCACAGGTCCCTGAAAAGCCCTGCCCTGTAAAAAAACAGCACACGTATAAAAATAAGATAAGGCAGGTACGTAAGCATGGTGGCAGCATGGTTAAGAGGTATGGCGCCCTCAAACCGGAGGGCGAAGGCTATATAATTTGCCAGTAAGGCCTGCAACAGATGCACGAGTGCAACTACGATCAGCCTGTATTTAAGAAAAATATCCTTAACAATCTTATATGCGCCGTATATCATGTCAGCCACTGTAAGCGGTCTCCGTGAAAGCGATTTAGCAGACGGGTAAAGTCCCGCTTTCATAAGTATATCAGTATCCGGACCAAAACATACAGGCGGAGATGTCTAATGAGAAACCCCTTCCTGCTTGAACACCTTGAAGAACGTTTTCCACAGTATCATAAGGTCAAGAGATAAAGATCTGTGCTCCAGATAATAATGATCATAATCAACCTTCTCAGGTATTGGCAGATCGTCACGGCCCATGATCTGAGCCCATCCGGTAAGGCCCGGGACAAGCTTATGCACTCCACTATCAGTTCTTAACTCCACCAGATCATCCTGGTTAAAAAGGGCCGGACGCGGCCCCACAAAGCTCATCTCGCCCTTGAGTATGTTCACCAGCTGTGGGAGCTCATCAAGGCTTGTTTTTCTGAGAAAATCCCCAATTGGAGTCAGGAATCTATCGGGCTCAGCCATAAGATGAGTTGCAAGCTGGGGTGTATCGATCCTCATTGTCCTGAACTTGTACATTCTGAAAATAGTATTGTTAATTCCAACTCGGTCGGTAGCATAAAACGCCGGGCCTATGGAAGAAAGCCTTACAGCAAGCCCGACAATAAGTATCAAGGGAAACAAAAGCAGGAGCATCCATATTGACAGTGCTATATCAAAAAACCTCTTCACTTGATCTCTGATACTCCTGACTTTTCTCTAATCTGCATACCTTTATAGTCTCAACAACCGACTTGCCAGTAAAATAAGGCAGATTTTGCATTCCTTCAACATTAACACGAAACAGGAGGTTTATTTACTCTTTTTGTCCCGGGCGCTTTGTGTACATAAGAGGCCAGATGAAATACCAGATCAAAAACCCTTTTCATCTCAATAGTAGGGATTCATAATAATCGAGCATGGCGGATACCACCATTTCTTTAGAAAACAGACGCGAAGCCCTCTCCCGGGCGTTCATGCCCAACTTTTTCCTCAAGTCGGCGTTTTCTATAAGATCAGACATCAATACAGTTAACTCATTCACATTGCCGGGTTCGAACAGAAAACCCGTGACACCTTCTTCAATAGCGTCGGTTATCCCGTATATCCTTGTTCCGATGGAGGGTATGCCCACAGCTGCAGCCTCGATGATAACATTGCCGAACCCTTCCCGGTAGCTTGGCAGGCACAAAACATCAGCTGACGCCATATAGGATTCAGGCATGTTTGTATAATCCTCAAAATATATCCTGTTTGAAAAACTCCTGCACGAATCAAGCATCCTTGAGCGCATGTTTTCTTCATCAGGCCCGACAACAACAAGATGCACGCTGTCATGTGTACTGCAAACCCTTGAAAATGCCTCTGCCATATCCAGCACTCCCTTGTCCTCTTTCAACCTTCCTAAATATAAAAACCCCACTTCCGACTCCGATATTCCAAGCCTGTCCCTTAAATCCTTCCTTGTTGCAGGGTCAGGCGGAAACCGCTTCATGTCAACTCCAGAGATCGAGCCGTTAGCAAGGACTACGGCTTTCTCTTCATATACAATCCTCTGTTCGACAATAAAAGCTTTTTGTGATTTACTATCTACCAGTATATTAGTTGCAAAAATTGTCAGTAATCTATCCATGTTTTTCAGAAGCAACCGCATCAAGCCAGCTCGAGTGGCCCAGACCTGGCCGGTAAAAGTATGAACCCTAATGGGAATACGCGCAAAAAAACCCGCAAGCATGGTCAACAGCCCTGATTTTGGCGATATGGAATGGACAACATCAAACTTTTCACGTCGAAAAAGAAAGATCAAATGGACAAGTGCCTTAATATCACGCCAGAGAGAAATCTCCCGTTCAATGCCCACCGGAATAACTTTTGCGTCTATGCCGAAGGGTTTCAGAAAGTTCAGGTCAGAAGTGTTCGTAACAATGTACACATCATATCTGCTGCTCAACGCTCGTATATGGTCAAGCAGAAAAGCCTTAATAGAAAACTCTATTGTGGCTGTAAAACAGACTTTCTTTTTCATCATAATACCTCTTTCGAGACGTTTTTCCCTTCCTTAATAATTCCTTTTTTCTCCTGTTCATTTCCAACAAGAACCATTATAAAGACAAGTAAAAATATAAACTCTACACCATAAAAGAAGTTTTCCGTCATATTTAGAAGAAATAAGCTAGACATGGTCCAAGTACCAAACAATCCGACATTTTTCCCCCTCCGGGCTAGCTTCATGCTCGTAGAAAGAGACCCTGTATACAGTAACAGAAAAAGGAACAGGCCTATCAACCCAAAATCACCAAGCACAGAGAGGAAGAAATTATGCGAGGTTACCCAGGCTTCCAGGCTCATTATGGCACTGTTGCGGAACCCATGTCCGGCAATTGCCTGAGGGATGGGACTTTCGCTCCAGAATTTAAAGCCCATAAGCCACAAGTAAATCCGGGCATTCTCGGAATGGATAATACTGGTGCCGCCGAACCCAAAGCCTTCCATCAGGCTGAGTTTTTTATCAGGATTTATCTGAAGAATAATAAAGAGCATCGTAACTATAAAAGCCGAGGTCAGCGCAACGCTATACAAAAGCCTGGCCCTTAAAGAACGCAACATGAGCCACGATAGTATTTGCGGAATAAACATGAAGATCATTCCCGCCACGAGCCCCAGTATCCCTGCCCTGGAGACCGTTACCATAAGCGCTAAAACCAATAAGCAGACAAGTATAAAACGCCTGAACGGCGAGGTCCGTAACAGAAGAACTGCCGCTGATATAAATACTATCATCACACCGGCAACACTATTCTGGTTTACACCGAAACCGACCCCTTGATTAATACTTACCCCCAGCCATCTTCTTCCAATATATAATGTTTGATGGGGATATATCGGGCCGGTCCATATACTGACAATGACTCCAACTGCATATATAACAGCGATGATCATCAAAATTCGAATCACAGTCCGGATTTCCCCGTATTCAACTGCCCTGGAAAGATAATTCCCAAGTAACATTACGGACAGGAAAGTGTAAATAAGATATTGTGTAGCACCGAACATGGAGGATATCTTGAAACTCGGCAGTGAGATCAGTAACGAATATACTGCGAACAGGATAAGAACTTTCGGCCATGGACCTATATCGTGCGGGATACGCCTCAGATATTTCAGTCTGAACAAACCCCAGAGAACAAGCCCAACGATGCCAAAAGAAAGACTTGACCTTAACGGGCTGAAAGGGAAAAGGATATAAGCAGGCAGCCTTGGGGCGAGAAACAGCAACGCCATGGTTATAAAAAACAGCTTGTGATCAAGTTTCATGTCCATATCACCTTAAGCACCAGACGTCTGAGATACTTAATGAACGAATAAAAAGACAGGGCCACTGCCATGAGAGCCCCTATATGGCCGAGACTTCTCATTCTCCAATAATTGTTTAGCTCGCTCTTTTCCATCTCCCACAACTGGCTACTCAGACCGCTCTCTCCATAAGGAGCTTTATACAAATATGCCAGAGGCAGGTCCAGGACATATGACTTGTTCCCGTCCAGGACTATCTCTAACCAGAGCAGATGGTCTTCGGTATATCTTTTTGAGGACTCAAATCGATACGGGATATCTCTTCGCAGCATTACCGTAGACGTTAAAAAGCGGTTTGAAAGTAACATAGCGCGCGGGCTGATACAGCGAGCACGCCAGTTTGACGGCAGCGACAGATGAGCCTCAACCATATTTGCACGGATATTACGATGGCCTGTCAGCACTGCATCGGGGTTATTTTGCATCCAATTATACTGGATCTCTATTTTCCGGGGATGCCAAGAGTCATCTGCATCCAGGAAGGCAATATAAGACTGCCCGGATGCCTCCCACCCCATGTTTCTGGCAGTCGAAGGCCCGCTGTTTTCAGGCAGTCTGATTATTTCAATCGAAAAAAGATTGCCATAGCGGCGCTCTAAGGCCTCCAGCGCCGCCTTGGTCTCACCTCCATCGTCACTTCCATCATCAACCAACCATATTTCCGCCGGCAACACGGTTTGTTCAGCTACTGAAGACATTGCCCGCTCGATGGTACTGGCGGACCTGTAACACGGTATAACAACGCTGACCGGAACAGTATTCATTTGCAACCCTGTTTCTTCTGGCGTTTCCATATCCCGTTTCCATTGCCAAGGCCGTCGGCTACAATGTCCATAAAACCCAGCCAGTAGGACTTGTCCCTGTATTTCAATGAATAATGAAGTGCCTGAACAAACTTATAAGGCATATAAAAAGTAATAAACAAGATCCATTTGGGCCTTGACATGTATCGGCGACGAAATATCAACATATTTCTGAGGGCATAAAAAAAAGTAAGGGGGCTTGTGATCCCAAGGGCCTTTCCTACCTTGTGATACAAAACCGACCCGGGAACGATCACCGTCCGGTAACCGGATTGTCTGACCCTGAGGGACAAGTCCCACTCGTCGCACCATATGAAGAACCTCTCGTCGAAACCGCCAAGTTCTCTGTACACGCGAACAGGCATGAACGTGGCGCATCCGCTCGTCCAGTCTGTTTCAAGCGGAGGACTCCCCTCCAGCAACTCCTTTTTGTCTCCTTGAGATCGATATCTTGGCGTAAGCCATTTGCTGAAATTCCCACCGCCCCACCATATGGTATCCCTGTCGTCCGCGTAGCAGATCAGGCTGCTCAACAGTCCTATGCCTCTATCCGACTCCGCAGCACCTACAAGGGGCTCCAGCAGCCCAGGTTCACACAGGGTGTCGTTGTTCAGGATGAGCAGATAATCGGCCCCGTGTTCTTCTGCAAGCCTCATCCCTATGTTGTTTCCAGCACAAAAGCCGGTATTCGTTCTGGATCTGACAAGGTGCAGGCTCCGGAAACTTGTATCCAGTGGTTGATCATCTACACTTGTTTTCACCATTGACAACGGTGGGTCTATAACATATTCCTGCATAGGGATGTTGTTTCTTTCAGCCCACTCATTTATCTTCATGACTGAATCGTCCGCCGACGCGTTGTCCACGACGACCACGCTGTAATTTGGATAAGTGAGATCCTTAAGTGAATCGAGGCAGTCGATGGTATCTTCCCGACCGTTCCAGTTAAGGAGAATTATATATATTAATGGAGCACTGCTCTTTTCAGACATTACCTGCCTTTCATTCATTTTTCGTGAGACCTCAAATAAGCGCTGCAACTTCCCTACATGTCGTTGTCATCGGAAACAAAGCGACTTTCAATATGTCATCTTTCTCCAGGATCACAACGCCTCTTCATCCTGATGATCTTGCTGGGGATCACGACACCAATAGGTAAGGTCCCGGCCCAGCAGTTCGCTCAGGCTCTCGACCTCAGGCAAAAACTCGTCCTGAAGACATTTGTACAGATCGGGATCCATTGGCGGTCTTTTTTCATAATTGACATTGACTGATAACAGTCCGTTCCTGATCAGATTGCGTAAAGATTTTAGCAATACGGCCCGCACTGTTTTTCGGAGCAGTCCTGATGGTTTTGTCAGTAAAAGCTGAAGCCAATAATTCGATACACGCTTGTTGGGATTGATCACGCCAAGGTCGAGCTTAAAATCATCATCCACCCCAAGGAAGCGCAACGTCTTTCTGTATACGTCCTCCGTGTCCCGCTTGAAATCATCATATATTATCACATGGACATTCTCCCGCCCCATAACATCAAAAAAACGTTTGACCTGTTGAGTATATTTTGCCCTGCTGCGATAAAAAAGCATATAGACGCCTTCGTTTGACACAGGAATATTGAGCCCCTTTTTTCTGTCTGGTTCCGCGGCAAGAGCCTCACTAAAGCTTACTATGGTTTCATTGCCATCGTATAGCATGTGGCTATGAAGGGAATAAAGCATATCAACAGGGTTCCTTAACATTATTATGACGAGGGAGTCCTGGTTAAACGATTTTATCTCGGCAGCAGCTTTTTCCGAATATATATAATCTACTGATGCCTCTCCGGCCATTTTCTCGTTCTGCGCTCTCATGAAAAGTTCAAGGTATTCTTCTTCAGACGGCCTTTTCCTTTTCAGCGCAAGATCGCTACCGAAAAAATGCGCCTCCTTGACGTCTGGTATGAAAATATCGGGATGCTGTTTAAGATACTCGTTCATCGCAGTTGTGCCGCACTTGGCAGTTCCAGCGATAAAGAAATCCGGATTGCGCAATGAGGTTTTCAAAGTATATTATTCTCCTTGTCCGTTGCACCAGAATGAGAGGTCTCTATCGATGAGAGAACTTAATTTTTCGATATCGGCCCTGAACTCTTCGTTAAGACGTCCCCGGAGTTCGGGCGGCATGTCCGGACGAGGGACGTAGCGTATATTTAAACGCCTCAACAATTCGATCAAACGACTCTTTAAGGTGATCGGCATTAGCATCCTGACAGGCAAACGAAGATAATCAGGGAGGTCTGAAAGTAATTCTCTTATAATTTTGAAACGGACTTTTTTGTTTGGGTTGATTATATTTAAATCAATCATTGAATTATCGTCCAGACCCAAAAAAACAAGGGTATCCCTGAATGAAAGTGCCGTATCCTTCTTAAAGTCCTCAAATATTATGATATGGACATTCTCTCTGCCAAAGATTTCCAGATATCGCTTGACCTGTTCGAAATATTTTACGGTCTCTTTGTAATAAAGGCCCTCAGGCAGAGTCGCGCTCTTCGGTATCAGGAGGCCATTTTTTCTTTTTTCCTCGGCTTCAAGGGCCTTCTCAAAGCTTATAATATCTTCATTCCCGTTATAGAGGAACTGGCAGTGCTGAGAATATAGCATATCAACGGGATTCCTGAGCATAATGATTATTTTCGCGTCAGGAGAGAATTCCTTAATCTCCGACGCAGCCAGTTTTGAGTATAGATACCAGACAGAAGATTCGCCGAGGAGCTTCCCATCCTTTGCATTTGCAAAACTTGAACGATACTGCTCAAGGCTAGGGCCCGGATAACTGTAATTAAGGTCACTACCAAAGAAATGCAGCTCCTTAGGATGAGCCATGATAACATCAGGATGCTTTCCCAGGTAGCTGTCCATGGCGGTAGTCCCGCTTTTTGGCGCGCCTACTATGAAAAAATCGGGTTTTTTCATACGGTTTCCCTTCCGATCACACCAAGCACAGTGGGATGGATCCCAAGTCTTTTGTGAACCATCACAACCAGCAAAACATTCCAGATGAGCATGCTGATCGCGGTTGCACAGGCCGCCCCCTTTAAACCCCACACAGGGATCAGAGTCACGTTCAAAACAATATTTGCAAGCACGCTTATCGCAAGACCAAGGGCCGCCTGGCGTTCATGTCCGGTCATGATAAGCAGGAACCCAACGGAGCCTGAGGCAATATTGACGATTTGGCCAAGGCACAATATGGCAAGAGCGACCCTGCCCTGCGTGAACTCGGGGCCAAACAACAGCAAAAACCAATGGCCCTCCAATATAAATGCAAGCGCAAGAGGCAGAGACACAAGCAATAATATCCTGACACTTTTCGTAATAACATGTTGCAACCTCTCCAAGTCACCTTCCGCATAAAGGCGTGCGATGATGGGAGCAAGTGCCGTATTTGCCGCAATCAGAATAAAAGTAACCATCGTAGCCAGTCTGTATGAGACAAAATAAATACCTACCAGTTTTTCGCTCCCTAATATCCCCAGTAATATTATACTAGCCTGGGCATGTATTGCGCTCAGGCCACTCATGAGAAGTAAAGGGATTGCTATGTTCAACCATGTTCGCTGTTTATAGACGGGAACCGCATCAGCGACGGTTTTTGGTAGTGATCTTTGTAATATACGCGCCCCAATGAAAAAGGTAAAAAAGATCGCAGCAACATTCATCCAGACGACCTGAGTCGCGCTGACGTTGCCCCTGAACACCAGATAAGCGCATCCTGTCAGAGCAATAAAAAGTAGAGGCTGAACGATCGCCTCCGGCATCTGCCCAAGCACAACTTTCCTGAGCCCCTGCATGGCAGCCTGCCTCAGGTGCGTCATCGACAGGAAGGGTAACGCGAACAGGGCCACCCGGAGGGTCTTAAGCATCGGAGAATCACTACCAGTAAAAAGCAATAAAATATTTACCAGAATAACTATCCCCAGGGATGCAGCCAGCACGAAGATGTTCGTCCAGCGAAGGATACCTCTCATCAGGCCCCATGCCGATTGAGTTTGATAGACCGCGATATGGCGGATGAGAAGGGTTTCCATCCCCAAAACAGAAACCACAGAAAGCAGGGTCAGCCATGTCATGGCATAGGCATAAGCCCCATATCCGGATGCACCCAGTATCCGGGCCAGCATCAGACTGATCATGAACGACAAGCCTATAGCTGAAAGCTTTAGTAAGGACGTTCCAGCAGTGCCTTTAACAAGGATCGACCTGAGAGACATCTCTGATTCTGTATTAGTTTGTCCTGCCATACTCAAAAGATTCTCTCACCCACTCTTCAAGCTAACTACCCCCCCGGTTCAGAGGCGTGCCCATTGCTTGCCCTGGAGATGTCTAAGTAGTTCCTCATAACATCGTCAAGGCATTCCATGTAATAGATTATTTTGACATTTTTCCTGTATCAAGTTCCACTGCCTCGACTAAAAAAAGAAAGTGATCAAGAGCAGATTGAAGAGCGGTTTCCTCTAGAACGGGTTTTTGAAATTTTTAGCCAGGATTGTCAGTTCTCAATAATAATTAATATTATAAAGTACTTATTTCAGTTTGTCTGAGCCTCAAAGGCAGGCCTGCCCTCAACAAAACTCCGTTATGGCATTATCTGACATTGTCTGCATATTTTAAAGGACTCTCTGGAAGGCAATCCCCGACGCAACAGTGAAGAAGCATTACGGGAATGATTATATTTTTCCAGCACCCCCATATCTTTAACATTACCAAAGCCGTATTTCCCATTAGCGTCCATACAACAAAAAGGCACGCTGCCGTCAGCGTATATCTGGATCTTGAACCACTGGGGAGAGCTGAGCCTGGCGTCGTTGCCGATGCTTACGGTGAGTGTGTTCTTCTTTATGGCATCTTTTAGACTGCGTAAGCGCGCCCGATGGCCCTTACCGCTTCAATGGTGAGATCCTGCTCCCATATGCCCCTTATGTCGTACTCGCGAAATATTCTGGCCTCAAGCATAATTGTACTGCCCTCTTGTTGTGTGTTTGAGTGATGATAAAATTATATCAGGTTTTAAGTCTGATATGGGGCCACGAGCCCCATTAATTGCACAAGACAGGGTTTTATCCTTCGCCCTTTACAAACAATTCCCTTATTCTGCGTTTTACTCTTCTTCTCATTCCAGGCAGGGACGAGTTGGTCATGCGCAGGTAGGACAGTAGCGTCATGCGTAGGACATTGGAGATGGGCTTTCGTCCGTGAAACATTTTGTAGTAAAAAAACAGGTACTCACGCTTTATCTGTTTTTGGGAGAAACCCGGAAGGCGAAGTTTCGACTCAATCCTCTCAGAGACCACTGTTTCTTTTGATATATAACCATTTTCCTCGGCCATGCGGTGAAGCTCGGTTCCGGGATACGGATAGTAGATGTTAAGGTAGAAGGAGGAGATGCGACAGTCCCTGGCCACCTTTATGGTTTCCTTAAAGTCTGCGTGGGTTTCCCCGGGTATCCCCATGAGGACATACATGCACACCTCGATGGAATAATCGCGGGCCTGTCTACAGAACTTTATTATGCTTTTGTTTGAGTAGTTAGGTCGTCTGAGTACCTCTCGCCTTATCCTCTCTGAGCCGGACTCAAGTCCTATGTTCATGTATAGTATGTTTGCATCGGCAAAGGCCTGAAAAATCCTGTCCACCAGTTCGTCGTCCTGGGCTGTGCTTTCCCTGAGGGCGTAGTTGACGCCGAATTTGAGCGGGACTTCCCTTTTGCTGTTAAAGCGTGTAATCGCATCGCAGAACTCAAACAGGTATTTATGGTTGGCCCCAAGGGTTTCGACCTCGAAGTAATAGCGGCTTACTTTCGGATACCGCGTGGTAAGTTTGATCAGTTCGTCTACAATATTATTATGTGAACGCATTCTTACGTATCGGCCAGTGCTTTTTGTCCTGAGGGCATGGTTAGAGCAGTAAGTGCAATTGTTTGGGCAGCCCCTTCCAAGCAGTATGGATATCATTTCGTCGGGGAAGTAAATCAAATCGTCCCATAGCTCTCTGTCCATGTGGGGCAGGCTGTCGAGGTCTTGGAGAAAGGGCCTTGGGGGTGTCATCTTGATACGCCCATCTTCTGTCTTCAACCATAGGTTCTCTATACTCGAAGGCCTTCTCCCCTCCTCAAGCTGTCCCACCAACTCCAGTGCCGCCGCCTCACCTTCTCCCACACACACGGCGTCTACGCCTGCTATGGCAATGGTTTCCTCGGGGTTAAGGGTCGGGTGTATACCGCCCATGACAACATATGCGTCTGGTATGACAGACTTTGCGTACATTACTAGACTCTTTACAAATTTAAACTGTGAGGCAACTGGACTGAAGCAGATTATCTCAGGCCTGAAGTCCTCAATTGCCCTGTTGAAATCAGCCTCAAAAAATCTTTTCTGCGAGAATACCTTCATACGCACTTCGTTTCCCCCGGCCTTGAGCACTGTGGCCACCATGGATATACCAAAGGTTATCTCCGTCGGGCTCTGGAGCATTAACTCGCCCTTGACCTCAATGACGTAGTCGTCGGTGTATACGCACAGTATCTTCATATTATTTTTTCATACCTTTCACTTTAACGCTTCAAGCTACCTTATACTTATAGCATAATTAAATAGAACCGTTGTTCTAGCTCAGTAATTCGGTGACTTTTTCAAGTTTATCGAATGGAGTTATGTAATCTAGTCCTCCGTGTCTTCTCAGATGATTATACTCGAACAGGAAGCTTCCCAGTTGCTCTTGCACCTCTGTCATATCCTTAAAATCATTTGGCCTGAAGAATTCTCTTTTATGTATCCTGAAAAATGCCTCCACCTTTCCGTTGGTCTGGGGCCTGTACTACCTGATTCAGCCTTACCCTGACTGCTGTCCACAAAATATGTTATCTGCTGAAATGTAAAAAAACTTATTCCCAGAGGAAGAGCCAGCGCAATGAAAGGCATATCAAAAACAATAAATGCGGAGGCATTGCCGAGGAAGAAATTGTAATATTTGAAATAACCAAGAATGAATAAATTCATCGCTATTCCAAACAGGAGGACAGGTCTAGATGGCAATCTGACAATTGATAATTCTCCCTGCAACAGCCTGCCGATAAAATAATTAAACCCTATCGAAAGCAGGAGTATAGGCAGGTAGTAGATATTCCACCAGGCATAATATATCATGGATGCAGTCACAAGCCATATTTGTGCCATTTGCTTCATATTTCTATTACAAAACAGGAAATAACCTGACAAGACAAGAGGAAGAAAAATCAGAACAAAAACATATGAGTTAAACAGCACAGCTTCCTCTTTCAGTATAAATAATTTTTCAGACAAAACATGGCTTACTTACTCAAATCCATTGTACCATCTTACAAGTTTTCCCTAACCACCATCTCCGTTTTCTTGTGGTTATCTTTTACGGCAGCCACCTAGTGAATAGCTCTCAGGAATACCTCAGACCCGTTGTTGTCCACAAGCCTCAACTCTTCAGGTTTCATCACAAGCAACTGCCTGATAAGTTCCTTGCCAACAGTACCGGCAGCACCGGTAACAAGTATCCGCTTCCCCTTGTAAAATTCGATCATAAAAACCTCCGTTAACAATCTATCGTATCATAACGATACAGCCATACGATACAGCCAGTTCATCATCCGAAGCCCTGATATTTACAAGAATACCTGTGAGCACTTCCACTCCTGTCAACTTTCAAGAAAGGGGTTATAGAATTTGATCCGTTGATTTCCTGGAACTATACCTGGAACTATACCTGGAACTATATAAGAATAATCATTGTTTATTAATACAGGACTTATATCATTGCCAAATGCCAACCTGCAACTCTAACCACTCTCTAATGATGAACACCCATGATGTCATATTAATGACAATATAGCTGATAATTGGGGCATTTAACCCACACTTGCCGGACAACTCTGCGATATTTAGCGCTTTTTTAAACATAATTCATCCCATTTATAGCATTTTTTGTCTGGGGGATACTTGAAGTACATTTTCTGTCATATGATATGAGACTCCTGCTTCACATATTATTTGCATACTTTACTTCCCTTCACATCTTAAATATAAATATATTCTTTAATATTAATGGCTTCCTTTCCCACACTTCATGTTATAATTTAAGAGTATGACCTGTATGGCATACATCTTGCTTTTATATGTACCTAGAGATAAGGATGGATAAACAAACAATAAATAGGGCCAACAATTAAGATGACAATAAAAATATGTATTAAACACATTAGCAACTTATTCTCAGGACAAAGAGCGCTCATCGCACTAGCCTCATTCTTTTTTGTATTTACGACACTGCTGATCTCACCTGATGCTGCACAGGCCTGGCCAGCAGAAAGCGACTGGTCCGCGCTCGTAAACGGCAGCAGTGCCTTAGGCGATATCGAAGGAGAAGTTGCCGGCAGCCGTGAGATCGTAGGCGACACCACATACCCTGCGGCTTATGTTTTCAACGACGGCAACCACATCTACTACCGCATCAGGCTCGATGAAGACCCAAGCCAGGCCGGCTACCTCAAGCCCTTTGGCTGGGGCTTCCTCATAGAAACAGAAACTGACCCGAACCTGATCGGCAATAACTACGACTGGATGGTCATGATCGACGGCATATCAGACAAGCTCTACATCGCGGAAAACACGGTAAAGGGCGAACTCGGAGACCCCAGCGACAAGGCCGAGGTAAGAGTATACGAAGAAGACCTGGACAACACCCCGGGGAGCGAGAACTTCAAGGTCGTCCCCACAAGCGATATCGAAAGCCCCACATCGAACTTTGAAGGGAATCCTGATTACTTCCTCGAGTTCCGCTACCCCTACAACATATGGCTGAACGAGATGGGCCTGGACGACACTTCCATCATCCGCTATTTCGTCGGAAGCTCCAACCAGGCTCAAACGCTCTCGGCTGACCTCGTGGGCGGAAGCACCCTGTACGACGGCATAACCAACCCCATACTGCCAACTGGCACGACTCCCTCTGACGGTGACGTCTTTTTCAAGGAGGCAGACGGTTTCACCAATATGACGGAATTCTACCCCGGAGACAACCTCTACGTAAGGGTCGAGGATATGGACCAGAACACGATAAGCACCGAGGCTGAGCAGTTTAAAATAATCGTCAATGCCCCAAGCGGAGACAGCTATGGCATGTGGCTCACAGAGACCGGGCTTGACACGGGAGTTTTCACGGGCACGCTTGCCACCGAGATCGGCTCACCCGACACCTTTGACAACGTGCTCCAGCTGGAGCCCACCGAGCTTGTCAAGGCCACCTACCTCGACGAGGTGAGCGAGGACCTTAGCACAGACAACACGAAATACATTGAGGTAACAGCGCTTCCCAGCGCGGACCTTGTGGTATCAAAGATAGTTAACGACACAACACCGGACCCTGACCAGCTCATCACGTACACCATCGATGTCACAAATAACGGAGTGAGCAACGCAACGGGCGTCCAGGTCCTGGACCTGCTGCCTTCCGGTGTAACATACCACTCGGACAACGCCGCGGGCCTCTACAACCCCGGCACAGGCACATGGGTCGCGGGAAGCATTGACGACGAGACCACAAAGACCCTCATCATAAACGCCACGGTGGACAGCGATGCCTCGGGCTCCATTGAGAACGACGCCTCGATACAGTCGGCAACACAGCTCGACCCCGACACCAACAACAACTCAGACACGGCCACCATAGCAGTGGGCGGAGCAGACCTGTGGGTAAGCAAGACCGCGGACGTTTCTACTCCGGGGGAGGGAGACACTGTCGTATACACGATCACGGTTATCAACCTCGGGGAAAAGGACGCCCAGAACATCGTAATAGAGGACATATGGCCTGACGGCATCATCAACACGCCTGTGCCAAGCACCACAAACGGTTCCTACGACACTGGCACAAAGCTATGGACACTTGCCACCGACCTGGACACCAGCGCTGTAACCAACACCGCCACGCTCACCCTCACAGGCATCGTAAGTAATCATAACGTTTTTCTATTGTTGGTAGTTAGACAGCAGATAGGACAGATGGTGATTCTGAGTACAGCTATTACGTTCTTAGTGACCGGCTTAGCTACCTAGCGTTTTTCATTGAAGTAATACCACAGGGAAATGGCCACAGCAGCCACGACAGGTGCGAGAAACACACCAACCGTTAGTAGGTTAAATCTTGTATCTACAATCCCGTAATCAGCCCTATAGTTTAGTAAGGCCCAACAACAAAAACCGCCAGCGGCCAAAATGA
>SDBU01005710.1_pt1 | contig 14814 bp, 15 predicted proteins | sample 2277071 | NCBI WGS metagenome assembly SDBU01 (sample SAMN10397929, study PRJNA504765) | marine sediment metagenome | isolation source: marine sediment core GS08_GC12, 126 cmbsf | place: Arctic Ocean: Gakkel Ridge, Loki's castle | collected 2008
CTCCTGATGACGATGAAGGTCAATACGGACCTGGAGCGTATGGCGGACTGCGCCGTGGACATCTGTCAGCGCGTCCTGGAGCTGGCGCCCCAGCCGCTCCTGAAGCCCTTGATCGATATCCCCAAGCTCTCGCAGGTCGCCCAGGGCATGGTGAAGAAGGCGATCGATGCCTTTATTCAGCGCGACGTGGAGATGGCCCGTCAGGTCGTCCTGTCGGATAAGGAGGCGGACCGCCTGCGGGACCTGATCCAGGACGAACTGATCAATGATTTCATGGCGAAGGACGCGAAGAGCGCCACGCGCGCGGTCCCGCTCCTGTTGATCGCCCGCTACCTCGAGCGCATCTGCGACCACACGACCAATATCGCCGAAGACGTCATTTACATGGTCGAGGCCAAGGTCGTCAAGCACCACCACGAGAAACTCGGGGAAAAATAAATAGCCTCTGCCCTTCGTTAGGTTATAATATTCCCATGGCATACGAGCAGAGAGCGTCGTGGTTCGGGATCCGCCGCCAGATCATCCTCCTCTTTCTGCTCCTGGCCCTCCTCCTCGTCGTTCCGACCGTCTCCTTCGTCCGGTGGTGGCTGGTCGTCTCCCAGAAACAGCTTAACGAGAAGCTGTTCGCCGAAGGGTATAAGACCTTCGTCGTTTATGTCGACCAGAAGAGGGGGGTGCTCGAGACCCTCGCGCGCTCTTACGGCCGGCATCAGGCCGTGCGGGCCCTCGTCGCCGGGCCGGCCGGCGCTGCGGCGGGGTCGGACATTCCGGCCCTGAAACGGGACGCCCGGCTGGACCTCTTCTCCGTGGTGGACGCCCGCGGGCGCGTCATCGGAGGCGACAAGGACGTCGAGCTCTTTACGGCGTCGCGGCTGGCCGCGCGCCAGGCGGGCTGGCCGTTTTTTTCCCGCGAGGTCCTGACGGGATTTTTTTATGACGCCTCCGGACGCCTGTGGCTCCTGGCGCAGGCCCCCCTGGAAGGGGAGGGGGCGCCGGCGACGAGCGTCGTCGTCGGGTACCACGCGGACGAGGTCTTCCTGGACGCCTGGGCCCAGCCTCTGGGTTTTCACGTCGATGTCTATCGGCACGCGCCTTCCGCCGGCGAAGAGGCCTATTTTCCCGCCACGGAGCGCGCGGGCGTCACGTGGAAGGAGCTCAGGTATTCCCAGAGACCTTATTTGATCCGTCGGACGTCCTCGGACGGCGCGGCGCTCATGTTCCTCGCGGCGGTCCTGCGCGATATCCGCGGCGAGGCCGTCGCCGTCCTGATCCTGCGCCGCGCTGCGCCGTTCGGGACGATTCCGCAGCATTCTTTCCTGAACTTTCTCTGGGTCATCCTCGTCCTCTTCTTCGGATTCCTCTGTGTTGCCATCCGCTTCTTCACGGACCGCATCACCCGTCCCGTCGTGGACCTGCGCCGGGCGATCCGCGACATCACCTCCTCGGGCAACCTGGCCGGACGGCTGCACCCGGCGCGTGAGGACGAGATGGGGCGGCTCATGGAGGAGTTCAACAAGATGCTCGAGAAGCTCGAGGCCTCCAGCGCCAGCCTCAACCGGTCCCAGAAGGAGCTGACGGCTTTGTACAACGACCTCCTGGAGCAGAAGCGGTTCACGTCGGAGATCGTGGCGACCGCCCCGAGCATCGTGCTCGTCCTTCTGCCCGACGGCCGCGTGAAGTTCATCAACGACGCCTCGTCGCGGATCATGGGCTTCAGGCCCGAAGAGGTGATCGGCCGGCAGTGGGTCGATAACTTCGTCCCCTTCCGCCACCGCGAGGAGGTCCGCAAGGTCTTCGAGGAGATCCTCCGGGGCGAGATCCAGCCCCACCGGCAGCACGAGAGCAAGGTCCTGACGAAGGAGGGGCACGAGCACATTATCTTGTGGAGCAACAGCGTCATCGCGGACGACCGGGGACGCCTCCTCTCGGTCCTGGCCATCGGCATGGACATCACCCGGTGGAAGGAGACGGAGCGGGACCTGCGCCAGAAGATGACGCAGCTCGAGCGTTTTGTCAAGGTGACGATGGACCGGGAGCGCGTGATCATGGAGTTGAAGCGCGAAGTGAAACGGTTGAAGGGCGTAACGCAAGACGGGCAGGGGGAACATGGGGATCTTTAAGGGGATGTGGCACCGCCGGTCGCTGCAGTTCAAGTGGTCCCTGGCCATGTGGGTGCTGGGCATGTGTTTTTTCGCCCTGCTGATCTGGGCGGCCTTCTCCGGGTTCCGGCATTTTGTCGTCAACCTGAACCAAGAAGAGACGCAGGTGATCGCCGACATGATCACGCAGCGCATCCACACCGAGATGCAGCACCTGCGCAAAGACCTGATCTTCTTCGTCTCCTCGAACGCGCGCATCGCCGCCCTCCTGCGGTCGGCCGGCGCCGCCTACGAGGGCAAGACAGAAGAAGAGATCGCGAAAGAGATCGCGCGCATCGACAAGGAGTGGCCGGGCGAGGAGTGGGAGGTCCTGAATGCGCGCTATCTCCGCGCCGAATTAAATCTTATCTGCGAGGAGCTCCGGCGCCTGGCCCGGCTGCCCGTCGTCGAGCTCTTCATGACGGACCGGCGCGGGGCGCTCGTCGCCTCGACGAACAAGACGACGGATTACTATCAGGCCGACGAGGAGTGGTGGCAGCGGGCCTTCAACGGCGGGCTGGGCAGCGTCTACCGTTCGGAGATGGAGTACGACGAGAGCAGTCAGGCGGAGGCGTGGGCGCTCTCGGCGCCGATCTTTGACGCGGATGGAAACCTCCAGGGGGTCATCAAGGTCGTCGTCGACAAGATCGCGTCGTTCCGTTTTCTCCTGAAGGTCTTTCTGGGCAAGGGCACGTACGTGGGGCTCCTGCGGTCGGACGGCGAGGACATCTTCAGCCTGGGCTTTGAGAAGGAGCGCGACATGTCTTACCTCGCGCCGCTGGGCCTCGCCGTCCTGGCGCCGGAGGGGCGCAGGAAGTTTACCATCGAGACGCCCGAGGGCCGGCGTTTCATCGGAGGGTGGGCGCGCCTGGACGCGGGCCTGCTGAGCCAGAAGTACGACGTCTTCGTGTACTGCCTCAAGGACTACCGGGAGGCGCTCGGCGCCTTCAGCCGGACCTCGCGCTGGTTCTTCGTCCTCTGGGGCGTCTCGACGCTGATCTTCTGGTTCTTCACATCGTTCTTCGCGCGCCGGTTCCTCGCGCCCCTGTGGCAGCTCAAGCAGGGCTTTGAGTTTTTGAAGAGGGGTTTTTTGAGATACCGCCTGAACATCCGGTCCGGTGATGAGCTTGAAGATCTGGCCGAGGATTTCAACCGGACTATAGAGGAGCTGCGCAAGAACACGGTCTCCAGGAATTACTTCGACGAGATCATCCAGCAGATGTCGGACATCATGATCGTGACGGACGGCCGGGGCAATATCCAGACGGCGAACCGGCGGGCGTGCGAGGTGCTGGAGTACGGCGACACCGGGCTGGTGGGCAGGCCCATGGTGGACATCGTCAGCCGCAGCGACCGCTACATCATCAACTGGGGGCTCAAAGGGGTCATCGAGGAGGGGGCGCTCAGGGACAAGCGGGTGATGTTCCTGTCGCGCTCGGGGCGCGAGATCCCGGTGTATCTGGGGACGCGCGGCCTGCGGGACCACGACAACAACCTCGTCGGGCTCGTCTGCGTGGCCACGGACCTGACCGAGATGAGCCAGCTCCTGGAGGTCCTGAAGAAATCCAACCAGGAGATCATGCGTCAGAAGGAGGAGCTGGAGAAGGGGCTCCGGGAACAGCACGAGATGCGCGACGCCATGCTCAGCGTCCTGGAGGACACGACGGAGTCCAAGCGCTCCCTCGAGATGACGCTGCAGAAGCTGCGCGAGACGCAGGGGCAGCTCCTCCAGGCGGAGAAGATGGTCTCCCTGGGGCAGATCGCCGCCGGGGTGGCCCACGAGATCAACAACCCGCTCTTCGTCATCTCGGGAGAGGCCGAGATACTGGAGATGAAGAAGAACCTCCCGCCCGCGATCCAAGAGTTCCTGGGGATCGTGCGCGACCAGGTGGAGCGCATCAACGAGGTCATCAAGCGGCTGATGGAGTTTTCCCGCAAGCGCGAGACGACGATGGCGGTCGTGGACGTGAACGCGCTGGTGGCCCGGAGCGCGGATCTGTTGAAGTACCAGGCCCGGGCGCAGGGGAAGATCGAGATGCGTCTGGAGCTGGCCTCCGAGCCCCTGCCCGTCCGGGGAGACGCCAACCAACTCGTCGAGGTCTTCGTCAACGTGATGATCAACGCCGTCCAGGTCCTGGAAGAGCGTGGCGGCACCTTGACGGTGATGACCTTTTGTGACATAATTCGAACGCTGCCCGCTGAGGTGGGCGAGGACATCGAGAAGCCGGCCCTCAAGGCCGGCGCCCCTTATGCCCATATCCGGGTCACGGATACGGGCGTCGGGATGAGCCCCGAGGTCCTCAAGCAGGTCTTCGACCCGTTTTTCACGACGAAGAAGACGGGCACGGGGCTGGGGCTCTCCGTCTGCTATGGTATCGTTGAAAACCACGGCGGGGATATCGTGGCGGAGAGCCGGCTGGGCCAGGGGACGACCTTTACGGTGCGCCTGCCGTTGCACGAGACCAGGGAGGCCGAGGCAAAAGATGATTAAAAGCAGCGCCATGAAGAAGATCCTTGTGGTGGATGACGAGAAGTCGATCCGGGAGATGCTCGTGAGGTTCCTGGCCGAAAAGGGCTATCGGACCTGCAGCGCGGCCGCCGGCGAAGAGGCCCTGAAGGTCCTGAAGCGCGAGAAGCCGGATGTGGTGCTCTTGGACATCCGGATGCCCGGGATCGACGGGATCGAGACCCTGAAGAAGATCAAGCGGGCCGACAAGAGGGTGGGCGTGATCATGGTCACGGCGGTCTCGGAGCGGGAGGTCGCCGAGCAGTGCCTGGAGCTGGGCGCCTTCGACTACATCATCAAGCCCATCAGCCTGAAGTACCTGGAAGAGTCCCTGTTGGCCAAGCTGTTGGGGTAGCCGGGCCCAAGGGAAAAATGTCATGGAAAGGGCTTGACATTTTTTATTTTCGACATATACTTTACTTACATAATCAGGTTAGTAGTGCATAGGGTTCTTTATGAAGATGTCGGCAAAGGTCGAATACGCGTGCAGGGCGGTTTTAGAGCTGGCCTTGCGTTACGGGGAGAGAAGGCCCGTGCGCATCAAGACGATCGCGCGGTCCCAGAATATCCCGAAGGACTTCCTGCTGCAGATCCTGATCCGTCTGAAAAATGCCGGCATCGTCGAGAGCTCGCGGGGCGTGGCCGGAGGGTATTACCTGGCCAAGGCCCCGTCGGACATCACCCTTGCGGATGTGATCACGGCCATAGACGGCGGGATCCTGAAGGCCGCCCGCGGCCCCAGGACGGGCGCCTCCGTGACCGCGACCGATGTCGTGAGGGTTGCCTGGGAAGAGGCGAACAGGGAGCTGCTTCACTTTTTTGACGGCATCACCTTTGATGACATGAGGTCCCAGACGACGAACGAACAGCTGACCTACCATATCTGATACTTCCCGGGTGGAAGGGGAGTTTTTCTTTTACCTATATATATGAGTAACAAGATTATGATTGTTGTGTATAAGAGGGGCGGGAAATGGACCATCCGAAGAGATCCTTGTTGAAGGCGGTGTCGTGGCGTTTCTTCGGCTGTATCTCGACCATCGTCATCATCTACTTCTATACCCGCGATATCAAGGAGGCGGTCAAGGTCGGGGTGGGCATCGACCTCATCAAGATGCTCCTGTATTACCTCCATGAGCGTTTCTGGAATAAGGTGCGTTTCGGCCGCGCCAAGCAGGACTATCAGATATAGCGACGCAACAACAAAAGGAGGCACGAGATGGGTCTATTGGGAAAGAAAGAGGACCTCCACGTCCTCGTGGAGAAGCTGAACTTTAAGGAGAAGGTGGAGCGCTCCAAGGAGCTGATCCGGGAGGCCTACCGCCGCTACGGGGACGGTCTGGTCGTCGCCAACAGCCTGGGCAAGGACTCCGGCGTCGTCTGGGACCTGGCGAAGAAGGTGGAGCCCCGTATCCGCGGCTTTATCGTGACGACGCGGTATAAGCCCAAAGAGACGGTGGCCTTCATGGACGAGACGACGCAGCGCTACCCCGAGCTCAAGGTCTACAAGAGCGACGCCGTCCTCCCGGAGAGGCTCTACGAGACGGACCCTGACCGCTGCTGCGACGTGCTGAAGGTGGAACCGGTCAGGCGGGCCGTGGAAGAGATGGGCGTGACGTGTTGGGTGACGGGGCTGCGCTGCACCGAAGGCCGCACCCGCACCGATTTTCAGGAGCTCGAGGAGCGCGATGAGGGGCTCCTCAAGCTCAATCCGATCCTTATCTGGAAGGAGCGCGAGGTGTGGCAGTACCTCGCCATCCATCAGGTGCCCGTCAATCCTTTGTATGGGGAGGGGTACCGTTCTCTCGGGTGCGCGCCGTGCACGAAGATCACCAGCGACGATAACGAGCGCGCGGGCCGCTGGATCGGGACGAACAAGTGCGGGGGCGAGTGCGGCATCCATACGCGTCCGCTGAAAAACCAGGAGGCCCGTCCGTGAAGTATTATCCGGTCGCGCTTGACCTGAAGGGCCGGCGCGTCGTGGTGGCAGGCGGAGGTCCCGTGGCCGCCCGAAAGGTCGGGTCCCTGCTTGCGGCGGGGGCCCGCGTGTGCGTCGTCGCCCCGCAGGCGGTGGGGGCGCTGCGGCGATGGGCCCGCGACGGCCGCATCGCGTGGCGGCCGAGACGCATCGCCCCAAGGGATATCCGCAGCGCCGCCCTGGTCATCGCGGCCACGGACGACCAGGCGGTGAACGCGGCGCTGAGCCGTTGGGCGAGGCGGGAGGACAGGCGGATCAATGTGGTGGATCAGCCCCGCTACTCTGATTTCATCTCGCCCGCCGTCTTTCGCAGGAGGCGGTCCATCGTCGCCGTGTATACCGACGGCCGCGATCCGGTCTTGTCGCGCGACCTAAAGAACTATTTAAGGGAAAAGTGGGATGACTTTTTACGCTATCGGGATCAGTCATAAGACAGCGCCGTCCACGGTTCGGCTCGACGTCTTCCGGCACGGGGCCGCTGTCGAGGATTTCCTGCGCGGACAGGAAGGGGTTGCTGCGCTCCCTCTGCGCACGTGCAGCCGGCTTGAGGTCTATGGGGTCGCTGCCGACGGCTTGCGTGCCTGGGACCGGGTCGCGGCCTGGAGACGGCGGTTTCCGCAATGGAGCAGATTCTTCTACACCCATCTGGGTCGTCAGGCCGTTAGCCGGCACGCCCTGCGCCTGGCGAGCGGCCTGGATTCTCAGATGCCGGGCGAGAGCGAGATACTGGCGCAGCTTGAAGAGTGGCATCAGCGCCGCGTCTTTTCGCCGGACCTTGGCGCGCTCTGGGACCGGACGCTCATCGGCGCGCGCCGCATCCGGCAGGCCTCGGGACTGGACGGCAACGCCGGGTCTTTGGCGCGGCTTATCCTCGATGAGGTCTCCTCGAAGTTAGAAGGGCCTCGGCCGGAGGTCCTGGTGGTGGGAACGGGGAAGTGGGCGTATTCTCTGGCCCGGGCCCGGGACGCGCGGTCCATGCGCCTCTCCTTCGTCTCGCGCAAGCACCTTGAGCGGGCGCGGTATCTGGCGGTGCTCGGCGGCGGCAGCGCTTTTTCGTCGAGAGAGTTGCCGGCGCTTCTCCTTAAGGCTGATGCGGTGATCGCGGCCACGTCAAGCCCCCATCCGGTCTTGACGGCGTCACTCTGGCGGAGGCTCGAGGCGAGACGCCGCCGGCCGCTCTTTCTTTATGACCTGGCGGTCCCGGCGAACATGGAGAGGCCGGCGGGCCCGGATGTCTTTGTGTATCACACCATCGATGACTTCGCGCAGGTCTTTGAGAGGGAGAGGGAGCGTCTACGCTGGGACCTTAAGAGGGCCGAGGTCCTCGTCGAGCGGACGATAGAGGAAGGTTATCATGCCGGAGACACTGAGGAGATTACGGTTGGGCACACGGCCCAGCCGGTTGGCGTATAGGCAGGCGCGGGAGATCCAGGAGCGGTTCCCCGGTATCTCTTTTGAGGTCGTGCTGGTCGCGACCCCGGGCGACCGGGACAAGGCGACACCGCTCTCCCTTGTCACGGCAGGCGATTATTTCACGCGGGACCTCGAAGAGGCGCTCCGGAGAGGGGTCATCGACGCCGCCGTCCACAGCGCCAAGGATCTGGAGGAGAGGATCCCGGACGACCTGGCCGTCGCGGCGTTGACGCGTCCGGTGGATGCGCGGGAGGCGCTCGTCGCGCGGCAGGCAAGGACGCTCAAGGAACTTCTCCCCGGCGCCGTCGTGGGGACGAGCAGCATAAGGAGAAGGGAACAGGTCCGGCGCCTGCGGCCGGACGTCTGCGTCAAAGACATCCGGGGCGATATCGACGAGCGGATAGCCCAGGTGGAGTCAGGAAGATATGATGCGGTGGTCATGGCCTACGCGGCCCTGCTGAGACTGGGGCATCACGATAAGGCCGCCGAGGTATTTTCGCAAGACAAGTTCGAGCCGCACCCCTTGCAGGGCCGGCTTGCCGTTCAGGTCCGTCGCGACCGCAGGGACCTGATGGAATTGTTCGGGAGGATCGATGAGCCGTAAAAAGGGGCGGGTCTATCTTGTCGGAGCAGGGCCCGGCGATTGGGAGCTCATCACGCTAAAAGGCATAAAGGCCATACGGCAGGCCGACGTCATCCTTTACGACTTCCTGGCCTCCCCGCACCTCTTGTCTTTTGCCAAAGAGGGCGCCGAGGTCCTGTGTGTGGGGAAGGCGGACGGCCTCCACCTTTTGGAGCAGGGCGCCATCAACAAGCTCCTCCTTGAAAGGGCCTGCGCCGGCCTGGACGTGGTCAGGCTCAAGGGCGGAGACCCTCTCGTCTTCAGCCGGGGGATCGAGGAGGCCCTGTATCTGAAGCGCCGTGGGATAGACGTCACCATCATCCAGGGCATCACCTCTGCGTTTGCCGCGCCGGAGAGTTTCGGCATCCCCTTGACGCGGAAAGGCCGCCAGTCATCGGTCGCCGTCCTCACCGGCCGCAAGAGCAACGGCGCGCCGCTTGACGCGCCGGCCTGCGACACGCTGATCTATCTCATGGCCGTCGCGAATATCCGGGAGGTGGTGGCGACACTCCTGCGCGCCGGCCGCAGCCGGCGCACACCCTGTGCCTTCATCGAGAGAGGGACATGGAAGACCGAGAGGGTCGTCGAGGGGACCCTGGCCACGATAGCCGGCCGGGCCGAAAGGTCGGGCCTCGCCGCGCCCGCCGTCTTTGTCGTCGGCGACGTGGTCAGGCAGGGGAGAAGGGTCTATGGGCATAAATTTCAAAACTAAGGATCTTATCCTGCCCGTCTTTGTGGTGCCGGGCAGGAACAAGAAGCAGCGCATCGATCGCTTTCCGGACGTCTACCGCTATTCGGCGGACCGGCTTCCGGAGACGATAGGGGAGGCCGTGCGCCTGGGGATAGACAAGGTCCTCCTCTTTGGGCTGGCCCGCCGGAAAGACGCATCGGGCACAGAGGCCTGGGATCCCCGCAACGCCGTGAACACGGCGGTCCGGTCGTTGAAGAAAAGATTTCCCCGCCTCGTGGTGATGACGGACGTCTGCCTGTGCGCCTACACGACACACGGCCACTGCGGCGTGCTGAGCGCCGCCGGCTCAAGGACTCAGGCCTCCCGGGGTCTGATCGACGGCCGGGAGACGCGCGCCGCCCTGGCGCGCACGGCGCTCGGCCATGCCGAGGCAGGCGCGGACTGGGTGGCGCCTTCAGCGATGGCCAAGGGGCAGGTATCGGCCATCAGAAGGTCTTTAGACAGGGCCGGATACCATAATGAGACCAATGAGCCAGGCTCATTGGTCTCACGAGGGAAGGTAAGGATCCTCGCCTATTCGGCGAAGTTCGACTCGAACTTTTACGGCCCGTTTCGCGCCGCCGCCAGGTCAGCGCCCCGTTTTTCGGACAGGAGCGGCTATCAGTTGGGGTGGACGCGGCCGGAGGCGGCCCTGCGGGAGATAGCGGACGATATCCGGGAGGGGGCGGACATGGTGATGGTGAAGCCCGCGTCAGCGTACCTTGATATTATCCGCCGGGCGCGCAGCCGGTTTGATTTTCCCCTCGCGGCGTATCACGTGAGCGGTGAGTACGCGGCGCTGAAATACGGCAGCCGCCACCGCCTCTGGGATGAGAGGGGCAGCGTCTTTGAGATCATGACGGCGATCAGGCGCGCGGGGGCGGACAAGGTCATCACCTATTATGCGTCGCAGATCGCCCGGTGGATCAAGGAGGCGGCGTGAAGAAGACGCAGCGTCAGACTCTATCGCGGGAGGCCCGGCGTTACCTGGCGGGCGGCGTCAACAGCCCGGTCCGGTCATTCAGCCATGTGGGCGGGGAGCCTCTCTTTTTGCGGGAGGGGCGCGGCGCCAGGGTGATCGACGAGCAGGGCCGGACGTTCATTGATTATGTCCTCTCCTGGGGGGCGTCCATCCTGGGGCATGCGCATCCGGCGGTGGTCGCGGCTATCCGGCAGGCGGCGCGCCGCGGTTGCGGCTTCGGCACCACCGGCCGGCCGGAGGTCGTCTTGGCCAAGACCATCCGCGACGCCATCCCCTTTGCCGAGAATATCCGGTTCACGAATTCAGGGACCGAGGCGGTGATGGGCGCGCTGCGGCTCGCCCGGGGCTTCACGAAGAGGGACAAGGTCGTCAAGTTCGAGCATGCGTATCACGGCCACGCGGATTACCTGTTGGCGGCCGCCGGCTCAGGGCTCTCGACGCTGCGCCTCCCCTTGAGCGCCGGGGTGCCGGAGGCCTTTCTGGAGGATACGATCGTCGTCCCGCCATCGGACCGCAAGGCCCTGACAGAGGCCTTCCGCCGCTTCGGCAAGCAGATCGCGGCCGTCATCGTAGAGCCCATAGGAGGCAACTTCGGCGTGCGTCCTCCTGATGCGGCGTTCCTGGATTTCGTGAGGGGGTTGACGAGACGATACGGCGCGCTCCTGGTCTTCGACGAGGTCATCACGGGTTTCCGCAACTCTTACGGTTCGGCGGCCCAGGAGCTGAAGGTGACGCCTGACCTGATCGTGCTGGGGAAGGCGATCGGTGCAGGGCTGCCGATCGGCGTCTACGCGGGGCGCAGGCGTATCATGAGAAATCTGGCTCCGGAAGGTCGTGTCTACCAGGCCTCCACCTTCGCGGGAAATCCGCTGGTGATGCAGGCCGGCATCGCGGCGCTGGGGGTCATCAAGGAGCGGTCCCGTGAGTTCGGCCGGCTGGCTCAGGCGGCGCGTGCCTTGAGCCTGGGGATCGAGCAAGAGGCGCAGCGCGCCGGTATCCGCGTCGAGGTCTCTTCCTACGGGACGATGTTCAGCATGAGGTTTAAGAAAAAAGGATCTTTTGCGCGTTTTTACCGGCGCATGCTGGAGGAGGGGGTCTTTCTCGCCCCTTCGGAATACGAGGCCGATTTTCTGTCGTTCGCTCATTCTTCCGGAGACGTCCAACGGACGCTCAAGGCTGTCCGGCGGGCCATGCACTCATGATCGATTACGACGCGTTGAAGAAGAGGGGGTTCTTGAGGCAGAGGCAGGAGGGGTTCTTTGTCCTCAGGACGAGGATGTCCCAGGGTGGCTATTCCGCGGCCCAGCTGGATCACCTGACGGCCATCGCGCGGCGGTACGGCAAGGGCTTCGTGCACGCCTCGACCCGCCAGGGGCTCGAGATCCCTTACATCCGTTTCGAAGACATAGATGTCGTCGAGAGACAGGTAGGACAGGCCGGGGTCGAGGCGGGGACCTCCGGTCCGAGGATAAGGACGACGACAGCCTGTCCGGGGACGAACTGGTGCAAGTCCGGCCTCATCGACACCTTCTCCCTGGCGCGGCGCATCGAGGATGAGTTGAATATCCGGTGCGGCATGGACCTGCCGCACAAATTCAAGATAGCGGTCTCCGGTTGTCCGAATGCCTGCACCCGGCCCGAGGCGTCCGAGATCGGCATCCACGGCCAGGCGCAGCCGCAGCATCCGCAGAAGAAGGTCGGCTACGCCGTTTATCTGGGAGGCTGCGGCGGCCGGACGCCGCGCACGGGTTTCAAATTATCGCGGACGTATACCGAGGAGGAGGTGCTTGCCTTGATCGAAAAGGTCGTCCGGTTTTTTCAGGCGCACGCGAAGCCCCGGCAGAGACTCGCGTTGTTGATAGAAGAGGTGGGGCGGCCCGCGTTTTTAGACGCTATCGGGGCGTCGGGTCCGTAAATTCTTGTTGAGGGGCAAAGGGGTTTAGGGGATAATGGTGCAAGACGGAAACTGACAAACGGAGGTCTAATATGGCGAAGAATGAAGCCAAATTGAAGATTGAGACGCTCGCTCTCCATGGGGGTCAGGAAGCAGACCCCACCACGGGGTCCAGGGCGGTCCCCATCTATCAGACGACGTCGTATCAGTTCAAGAGCACCGAACACGCGGCCAATCTGTTCGGCCTTAAAGAGTTCGGCAACATCTACACGCGGCTGATGAACCCGACGACGGACGTCCTGGAGAAGCGCATGGCGCTTCTGGACGGCGGGGTGGGGGCCCTGGCCGCTGCGAGCGGACAGTCGGCGATCACGCTGTCGCTCTTGAACATCGCGCAGGCCGGCGATGAGATCGTCTCCGCCGACAACCTCTACGGCGGCACCTATACGTTGTTCCACTATACCTTTAAGCGCCTGGGCATCAAGGTGAAGTTCGTCAAGTCCAATGATATTGCGGCCCTCGAGAAGGCGATCGGGCCCAAGACCAAGGCCGTCTATGCCGAGACGATCGGCAACCCGAAGCTGGACGTGGCGGACCTTGAACCGATTGCCAAGGTAGCGCACAAAAACGGCATCCCGCTGGTGGTGGACAACACGGTGGCGCCGTATCTCTTGCGGCCCATTGATTTTGGGGCGGATATCGTCGTCTATTCAACGACTAAATTCATCGGCGGTCACGGGACCTCCATCGGCGGGTTGATCGTCGACAGCGGGAAGTTCGACTGGACCAACGGCAAGTTTCCCTTGATCGCCGATCCGGAACCGAGTTACCACGGGATCAACTTTGTCGAGGCCTTAAAGCCCATGGGCAACATCGCCTATATCATCAAGGCGCGTGTGACGATTATGCGCGACCTGGGGCCGGCGATGTCTCCGTTTAACGCGTTTCTCTTTCTCCAGGGGTTCGAGACCCTGCACCTACGCATGCTGCGTCATTCGGAAAATGCGCTGATAGTGGCCCAGCACCTTGAGAAACAGCCCAATGTTACATGGGTCAATTACCCGGGGTTAGGGTCGAGCCCGGAGAAGGCGCGCGTGAAGAAGTACCTGCCCAAAGGGGCCGGCGCCATCGTCGGGTTCGGGATCAAGGGGGGCCTGGACGCCGGGCGTAAGTTCATCGACGCGCTCGAGCTCGTCTCGCACCTCGCCAATATCGGCGACGCGAAGACGCTGGCCATCCACCCGGCGACGACCACGCACTCGCAGCTCTCGCCCGAGGAACAGGAGGCGACGGGGGTGACGCCTGATTTCGTGCGTCTCTCCGTCGGCATCGAGAACGTGGACGATATCATCGCAGACATCGACCAGGCGCTGAAGAAGGCGTAGGGCATTGTTGTCCCTGCTCGCCGGGAAGGCGAGAAGCAGGCAAGCAGGGACGTTTTCCAGGAAGCCAAGAGCGGGTAAAACGGGGGCGAAAATGGGGCGTATATATGAAGACATCACGCGGACCATGGGCAACACCCCTTTGGTCCGCATCAATAAGCTGACGCAGGGTCTCAAGGCGACGGTGTTGGCAAAACTCGAGTTTTTCAATCCGTTGTCGAGCGTCAAGGACCGCATCGGCGTCTCCATGATCGAGGCCGCCGAGCGCGACGGGATCCTCAAGAAGGAGTCCGTCGTCATCGAGCCGACGAGCGGCAACACGGGCATCGCCCTGGGCTTTGTCTGCGCGGCAAAGGGGTACCGGCTCATCCTGACGATGCCGGACACGATGAGCGTGGAGCGCCGGCTCCTGTTGAAGGCCCAGGGGGCCGAGCTCGTCCTGACCGACGGCACCAAGGGCATGCGCGGGGCGGTGGAGAAGGCCGAAGAGCTGGTCGCGTCTACCCCCAACAGTTATATGCCCCAGCAGTTCAATAACCCGGCGAACCCGGAGGTCCACCGCAAGACCACCGCCGAGGAGATCTGGCGCGACACGCAGGGCAAGGTCGACGTCTTTATCGCGGGCATCGGCACCGGCGGGACGATCACCGGCGTCGGCGAGGTGCTCAAGGAGCGCAAGCCCTCGGTGAAGGTCATCGGCCTGGAGCCCAAGGAGTCGCCGGTCCTCTCCGGAGGCAAACCCGGAGCGCACAAGATCCAGGGCATCGGCGCCGGGTTCGTCCCCGGCGTCCTCAACCGCGACGTGATGGACGAGATCATCCTGGTCGGCCATGAGGACGCGGGCAGGATGGCGCGTCTCCTGGCCAAGAAGGAGGGGCTCTTGGTGGGTATCTCCAGCGGCGCCGCGATGTCCGCGGCGCTCGAGGTCGCCCGCCGCAAGGAGTCGGAGGGCAAGACCATCGTCACCATCTTTCCCAGTTGCGGCGAGCGCTATTTGTCGACCTGGCTCTTCCAGGAGTAGAGAAATTGATTGCAACGGCAGGCGCTTACCTGCTACAATTCACTGTTTCTGATCCTCCGACGCAGACCCCTCCCATGGGCGGGGTCTGCGTCGAAGGATGTCGCCCGAAGGGCGGCAAGAAAGGGACCGCGGGCATGCCCGCGGGGCT
>SDBU01005711.1_pt1 | contig 14812 bp, 11 predicted proteins | sample 2277071 | NCBI WGS metagenome assembly SDBU01 (sample SAMN10397929, study PRJNA504765) | marine sediment metagenome | isolation source: marine sediment core GS08_GC12, 126 cmbsf | place: Arctic Ocean: Gakkel Ridge, Loki's castle | collected 2008
CACCGCCGCCTGAGCCTCACGCCGCAGCCCCGATCTCCCCGCCCGACCGCCCAGCCCGTCCTGGCTTCGGCCAGACATGGGTTTCGTCGGAGGTTTACAGCACAACGGCGACCTTTTCCTTCAGCTGTCCGACCGGGGACAGCGACACCTCTATTGGAGAGATCGCAGGTTTCTTCTCGGGTGATCGGTACACCGAAAGACACTTCTCGAAAGATCCGTCATCTAGCAGGTGGGTGACCGGATCATCCTTGCACGCCAAGACCTGCGGTTCGAAGTCCCGTTTATCGTAGTTCGGCCTAGCAAGCTGGTTCTTGATCGAATCGCGTGCGTAGCGAGTGAGCGCGTTCTCAATCGCTGTCTCCTTATCGCCCTTCTTGGTTACGTTGGCGTTCCTCTTCGAGGCGAGTTCTGCGCGCTCCTCTCGCTTTGTGTTCAGAGCTTTCTGCTTTGCAATGTCTTCCGCGCCCAACACGAGGATGGGAGTCGCATTTCCTTCGGCGAAGCTGAGGTTGTCGCGCACAAAGTCGGTGTTGAAGACTCGGAACACGGGCGCCGTACCCGGAAGGGACAGATGGTGAACCGTCCCGTCACTCGCCTTCATTTGCACTTGCGCCACGGGGAAGTCCGGATGCGGCTGCTGCTGCTCGAAACACCGGAAGGCGCGGGATAGGGTTGTCTTGCCAGAGTAATTCCAGCCATACAGCAGATTGAACTGCTTGAATTCTGGGAGGCCAGCGGGCCATCGAAAATCATTGAAGACTCCAAACGCTCTTATGTTTTGGATAGTGCGGATCATTTCCAACAGCCTTCACATTCCAGGGCGTCGGGAGGAAAAGGCACACCGATGCTTGGACTGATTCACATAACATGCGGATCTTTGATCGTCCGTCCGTATAACACGGAGCTGGGTCGTGTGCAAGGGCTTGGGGTGAGGACTGCCCAGCATTCTCCCCAGGTCAGTTGGTGGGCAATGCCCACCCTACGCGGGTCCAGGGAGACGGGTTGCGAAACCGGCCGATTGTCATGGTCTCCTGCTTGTCACAGGACATGGGCCACCCCGCCTTCGCATTGTCGAGAAGGCGACGCAGGGATCAGTACCGCGACCGTCAGGGAGCGGTCCCGGCGCATCGGTCAAGGGCCGCTCGCTCACGCTCGCGGTACGGATGGGCGACGACGATCATGGCGCGTCGGACGGCGGCCGGGGGTAGCTCCGCCGGGGGACGGGGAACCGGCCTAACGATTTCCGAACTTTTTTGATTTTTCCCTTGACAAGCGCGCGCTGATCGTTCATGCTTATCTACGGTTAAGTGGAAGTGGTCGGACAGTGCGATCTCGTGTACAACTTGGAGTCGCGGAGTCATCGTGAGCATTCCCAATGCGCCTCGCGGCGCGGCGGCCACTGCTACTTAACCACACGGTGGCTCCGCCTATGCGCAAGGCGAGCCGAGAAGGTGTTGTAGCACCGACCCGGCTCTGGCCAAGCGCACCTTTTGGGAGGTGCACAGTGGTTACCGTGGATAGTACCGCAGTTGCCGTCCGTCCGAAACGAAGAGGCCAGGGAGCACGAAAACGCCGGAGAAGAGGCCACCGCATCGGCCGAAGGTCGGCCAAGCTCGTCAAGACGGGCAAGGTTGACCTGACGCCCTGTCTGGTCTGTGGATCGGAGGAGAACCTCACGATCCACCACGTCGAGCCGATCCAGCCGGATCGCTTCGTCTTCCTGTGCGAACCCTGCCACGTGTTGGCTCACAGGCCGGTCTTTCGCACGATGGAAGTGTGCGTCGCCTCGGGCCATTTCAGCATCCGCCCCGATGCGGTCCTCCCCAAAAAGGAGGTGGGCCATGGCTAAGACAAAAGCGAAGGAGGCCAACCCCATTGCGGTTGAGGATCCGGACGGCGGATACACGGTCAAGCTTCCCGAATCCGTTCGCGACGATTCGGAGATCATGCGCAGGGTGGCGCACCGGCTGGTTGACGTGGTCGCGGAGCGCGGGCTCTCGAGCTGGCTGCTGCACACGGTGGAGAACAATCTCGGGGCCCTGACCGACGACATCATCGCCGAGTTCGTGCTCAAGCTCATTAGCGAGGCCACGGGGCAGAAGGAGGTGTCCCGTGGGTAGAAAGAAGAAAGGCGAAACTAACCCCTCGAACCGGATTGCGGCATACGACCCGGAAGGCGGCGTTTTGGTGACGTTGCCGGAAGCGGTCCGCATGAACTGCGATGTGGTGCGATGGCTTCACCATTGGGTCGTCGATGCCATGGCTGATCGCGGTTCCGTCGTATGGATGGCGGAGGACGTGGAAAAACGCTTGGGGCACCTGGGTGCGGACATCGTGAGCACCTCCGTCTCGGAGCTGGTGCGCCAGGCGCAGGCCGCCACATGCAAACCCAAGGAATCCCAGGCAGCGAAGAAGGGCGCGAAGCGCGAGCGTAAGTGACGGCGCGGGGCGGATAACGGCGAACAGGTTATCACTGATCCGCAGGCTGAACCTGTGGGTCGTGTGCAAGACCCGTTGGGTGGGCGCTGGGCAGCGTTTTCCCTAGGTCAGTTGGTGGGCAGTGGCCACCCTACGAGACTGGTCGGATACCCCGCCCTTCGTCCGCCTTTGGCGGACTCAGGACGGGCGTCGGGCGGTCAGAGGCTCCCCGCATCTGTATGGGCCACTCCGTTTCAACGGGCTTTACCCGAAGTGCACAAGCCTGTTGAAACGGGCTGGCGAGCATGGAGAGGAAGGCGGACGGCTTACCGGGCGTAAACGCCCGGGCTAATAGCCCTTCGGGAAAGACCGCTGAAGCGGCCTGGAGGGGTGACGCTACAGGAAGGGACGTCACCGACAACGGTGACCCTACATCCCTACCCGCAGCCGGCGAGGGCAAAGGGCAGCAGGAACAGTTCCGTCAAGCCCGGGGTGAAGAACGAGAACTCAAACGGGGCGGGAAGAAAGCCGGCAAGGGCGGCCCTGGCGGACAGACCCACAAACGCCACAATAACCGCAGACTTAAGCAGCTTCCTTGTCATCATCTGAGAGGACCTCCCTGGTGTATCTTCAACCCCCCCGGCGAAACAGACCATGCCGATGAAGGTACATATCGGCCAGGCGGTCCGGGAGAGCTTAACCCTTCACGCCGGCAGGACCTACCCCGAGGAGTGCTGCGGGGTTCTGCTCGGCAAAGAGGCCGGCTCCGACGTTCGCGTCGAGCGGGCTGTCCCGGCTGACAACATCGCGGAGGGCGACCGGACGCGAGGTTACCAGGTCGATTGGAAGACCCTGTTCGACACCGTTCGCCTCGTTCGCAATTCTCCGCACCAGCTTGTGGGCTTCTACCACTCCCATCCCACCACCCGGTCGGAGCCCTCCGAGCCGGACCGCCGGGAGTCCTGGCCGAACCACTCCTACGTCATAGTCGCCATGAAGGACGGTCAGTGGACGGCGATAACGAGCTGGCGAGCCAGCCGCCCCGGAGCACCGCTCGAACGGGAACAGGTGGCCTTCACCGAAGAGCATATCGACCGGCGTTGACACTCCCCCGGCCCGTTCATATCCTCCTGCAAGGAAAGCGGCGAGGTCAATCGAAAGCACGCTTCGGAGAAACGAGATGGGCCAGTTGTTCAGCGACTTGTGTGGCGTTGCCGGGCGCACGCCGCTGGTGAAGATAAACCGCATTATCGAAGCCCCGGCGACGGTCTACGCCAAGCTGGAGTTCGCCAACCCCCTGTTCAGCGTCAAGGACCGCATCGGCGTGTCCATGATCGAGGCAGCCGAGCGCGACGACAAAATCGGCCCCGGTACGACGATCATCGAGCCGACGTCCGGCAATACCGGGATTGCCCTCGCCTTCGTCTGCGCCGCCAAAGGCTACAAGCTGACCCTGACCATGCCGGAAAGCATGTCCATGGAGCGGCGGGCGATTCTCAAGGCCCTGGGGTCCAAGATCGAACTTACCCCGGCGGCTGAGGGGATGAAGGGGGCTATCGCCGCAGCCGAAAGGCTCGCCGGGGAAACCCCAAACTCCTTCGTACCCCAGCAGTTCGACAACCCCGCAAACCCTGAAGTCCACCGCCGAACCACCGCCGAGGAAATCTGGAAAGACACCGACGGCAAAGCCGACATTCTTGTTTCCGGCATCGGCACGGGTGGGACCATTACCGGCGTAGGCGAGGTCATAAAGTCAAGAAAACCATCTTTCCTGTGCTACGCGGTCGAGCCCGAAGGCTCACCGGTCATCAGCCAGACTCGCAGCGGAAAGCCGCTGCAGCCCGGCAAGCACATGATTCAGGGAATCGGGGCCGGCTTCATCCCGTCGGTGCTGAACCTGGAGGTAATCGACGACGTCCTGCTGGTCAGCAACGAGGATGCCTTCGCCTGGGCCAGGCGGGCAGCCAAGGAGGAGGGAGTCCTCTGCGGCATTTCCTCCGGAGCCGCCCTCTGCGCCGCCGACCGCGTCGCCCGCATGCCCGAGCACAAGGGCAAGAACATCGTCGTGGTTCTGCCCAGCGCCGGCGAACGCTACCTGTCCACGCCCTTGTTCGCCGAGTAGGGGCAGACAGCCTCGGGGCACGTAGCAGCTCAACCGGGCGTCGCTTCGCCGCCGCCAGACGTGGCGGAGGCACGCAGGTCTCCTCTACGGGCACTTTCAAACTCGCCAACCCGGTACCGTGGGGATATACCCGGCGTTGTCTACGCCGTTGAGCGATAGGGTCGTTATTATAGGGCTCGGGTCTGTCTGGCAGGTGCCGTGGAACCACTCGCGGCGGCACCGACGGGTCGCGTTGCCCGGGAAAAAAGGGCCGTTTGGCAGCTACCAATACTCAGAAGACGAGTTCTCAGACAAAGCCTAATGCTGCCGGGCGAGGATCGCCCGCGGCCTTCCGCTTTGCCTGGCAAGGCCACGCGGCAGCGATGTCCCCGACGCGGGCGCGCGACGATCCTGATCCGAAGCCGCCCCTAGCCTGCCGCTTAGCTTTAGGGGTTTGACTTGACGGCCGATAGTCTTTATAATTAGTCCGGAAGTGGATGTAGTGATTTCGCGCGTTTATCTTTTTCTATTGCGCGCAGTGGTTATAGCGATCGGTATTTATAAGACCGTCTGTTCTGCCATTTTTAGATCCTCTACCTCGCGCGTCCCACTTGCACTTCCACCGCGGTGAGCCGGATCGGTTGATCCGGCAAGCGTGAGGCGTCTTCTTGACGCATCTGACATCCCTACGGTGACCTGTACCGCGCGGCGCTGTGTGTCTGCGAAGCGTGTTTGGGTCGGGTGTTCGCATTTGCCGTGGCTCTCAGGTCCCGGGCGACCTGTAAACCGCGGCGGGTCGGTGAAGCCGGCAATGCTGACGGCTGTCGGAGCGGTCGGCGGAGTTTCCGGCGACGAAACGCCTTTCGGTCTGTGAGGTAGAGGGAATGACGCTCGACATCCCGAATTACCGCATTCTCGAGAAGGTGGGCGAAGGCGCTCAAACCCGGCTCTATCGCGCCCGCTGTGCCCGCACCGGGAAAGACTACACCGTCAAGACCATCAATATCCGCAAGCCCGAGGACTCCAGCTACCTCGAGCTCCTCCGCAATGAACATGCTATCGGGTCGACCCTGGACCACCCGGTGCTGCGCAAGGTGTACGAGCTCCGTCTGGTCCGGCATCGGTTCCGCGTTCGCGGAGGCATGCTGTTCATGGAGTACGTCGACGGCATTTCCTTGAGCGACCGCGAGTTCGACGCCTCCCTCCCGGAGGTGCTTCGCATCCTGGGCGAGGTGGCCCTGGGCTTGCATGTCATGCATGTTGCCGGGTGGGTTCACGCCGACCTCAAGCCCAGCAACGTTCTGGTCAGCGTAGACGGAAAGGTCAAACTGATCGACTTCGGGCAGAGCTCTCCTATACATCAGGCCAAACCGCGCATTCAGGGTACGATCGACTACATCGCCCCCGAGCAGGTCCAGCGCGGCACGCTGGATCAGCGGACGGACGTCTTCGGCATGGGCGCCCTTCTGCATCGTGTGGTCACCGGAAAACCGATCGCCACGGAGATGAATCAGACGGTCTCCCTGCACTCTCAGGGCAATGTGGGCAGGCGCGTCTCCCAGCCCCGCCGGGGCATAGTCGAGGAGGTGCCCATCTGCGTTGCCCGGCTTATCGTGGATGCCTGCCAGAGCAAACCGCAGAACCGCCTGCCCGACATGCCCGCCTGGATCGAGCGGGTCAATCTGGCCCGAACGATACTCGAGAAACGCTCCGCCGGTACCGCCGCTTCTGCCGATCAGATCGATGATGCGTTGCTCGGAGAGGACGATCCGAGGTATCCTGCCGACGCCGAGGATATGGACGTCCCCCCCAGCCGGATCGGATGACACCTTCGACCCCACGGACGCCCCGAGCGGGCTGCCCACTCCAAATGAGACCGCGGTTGACTTTACGAAGTGTAAAAAGGGCGTGCGGCACCCCGTAGAAAGTTTGGCGCGGTCAAAGGGTGCCGCAGCGAGTGGAAGCAAACATTATTTAGCGCGGATTTAATCCTCGCGGGCCACACCTCAAAGAAGAGTGACCTCTTATCCATCTTATACTATATCGACTAATCCCCGGCAATCAAGAGTGTCTCCGAAAGATTCCCACAAGTACACGCTGCCAAGACTCCGTCGGCGGCGGAATCGGTCCGGAAACCGCCGAAGGTCCCGCATAAGGCGGCCGCGGGTGCGTCCCATTTGCGGTGGCACGGTCTGGCTTCTGCTCCTGCGATAATCCTCACTGCTTGGTGCGAGAATCTTTTCTCGCACCCACTCTGCTGGTGCAAGAATCCTTTCTCGCACCCACAATGGCGGGAATCCCTTCCCGCGGTTGGCAGGAAGGAATTCCTGTGGCGGGTGGCTGCAGGATTTCCGGCTCCCGATGAGCGGCGCATTGTACGATACCAGCAGCGGCGGTTCGGGGCCCGATGGGTCGTCCGGTAACTGGAGCGTGCTGAAATGAATCCACTGAAAATCGGCAATGTGATCCGCGTTGAAAGTGGCCGCGTCGAAGTTCTCATCACCGCAAAGGATCTGAACCTGCTGCACGAGGAGCGAACCTATCGGGTCGGTCAGCTCGGCTCCTACGTGACCATCCCCATGGACGACCGCACCCTGGTCGGTTTCGTCACCGGCTCCGGCCGGCAGGATCTTACCGTCGTCGATCTCGAGCCGCAGCTTCTCATGCAGGTGCAGTTGCTCGGGGAGATCCAGGCGGGGCGGTTCGTCCGCGGGGTCAACGACTATCCGATCGTCGGGGACGACGTTTGGGTGGCGGTGCGCGGTGATTTCGAGGTGATCTTCGGGAGCTTCGATCAACTGCTCAGCGGGGCCAAGCACCCGCAGAGTTTCTCACTGGGCCGCTTCGCCCTCAACACCGAATTCGAGGTCAAGGTGCTCGGATCGGAACTCTTCGCCAAGCACCTCGCCGTGGTGGGAAACAGCGGCAGCGGCAAGAGCTGTACGACCGCCAAGATCCTCCAGGAAGTTCTCGACCTCCCCGACGCCCAGGTCGTACTGTTCGATTTGCACGGAGAGTACCGCAGGGCCTTCGCGGATGAGGACGGGCAGCTCAACGCCAACGTCACCTATTTGGGGGTGGACGATCTGGTGCTGCCGTACTGGCTGCTCAAGTACGAAGAAATAGAGGCCATCTTCGTTGACAAGTCCAACCCGCTGCACACCACCACCCAGATTTCCTTCCTGCGTACTGCCCTCCTGGAGTTCAAGCAGGAGGCCGCCCAAGAGCTGGGCCTGATCAAAACGCTTACCCTCGACACCCCGATTTACTTCTCGCTCGAACGGTTCAAGACCTACGCGGAGAATCTCAACAACGCCCGCTACGTTCTCAACGACGACCACCTGGCCTTTAGCCAACTGGCCTTGCGTTCCATGGATCCGAAGGAGCAGGAGAAGCTGATGCGCACCCAGCGCTGCCAGTTCAACCGCGGCAACCCCGAGGGGGAAACATCCCACCCGCTGTACTTCGGGAAGCTCCTGGGACTGATCGACCAGATCGACACCAAGTTCAACGACCGACGGTACGAGTTCTTGCTCAAGCCCATCGAGCACGGGATGAACTCCCGGTTCTTCAAGGATCGCCTGCAGCAGGATTGCACCGCCGGGCAAACGTCCAATCTTATGAACCACCTGATCAAGCTGTTGACCGGCCGGGTTCAGCCGCGCAGCAACCTGACCATCGTGGACCTGTCGGGGATCCCCTTCGAGATCGTGGACATCACCGTGGCGGTCCTGACCCGACTGCTGTTCGACCTCAACTTCTGGACGCCCCCCGACCAGCGTCATCCGATCCTGCTGGTCTTCGAAGAGGCCCACAACTACATTCCGCGCGTCGAATCCCACAGAAGTTTCGCAAAAGTCGCGGTCGAGCGCGTCGCCAAGGAAGGCCGAAAGTACGGGGTCAGCGCCATGGTCGTTTCCCAAAGACCCTCCGAACTGTCCGAAACCGTGCTGGCCCAGTGCAACAGCTTCGTGGTCATGCGGCTCAGCAACCCGGAGGATCAACATTACATCGAGAAGGTCGTCGGGGACCACTTCACCAGCCTCCTGCAGATGCTCCCGATCCTGAGACCGGGCGAGGCCTTCGTCCTCGGCGACAGTGTCTTGATGCCCATGCGCACGCTCGTCGAGATGCCCAGCCCCACCCCGCAGAGCGGCGACGTCGACTTCTTCAGAATCTGGTCTTCCCAAGCCGCGGACTGCAACGTCGACGCCATCATCGCTCACTGGCAACGCCAGGACCGCCAGTCGCTCAACCGACCGGACGAACATGAGGAGCCCCAGGAGGTTAAGGAGGAAGCGAAGCCGCCGCAAAAGCCGCCGCCCGCAAGGCCCCAGCGAGCCTCCAGCCCGGCTGCCGCCGGAAAACGCCCCGGACAACCCGCCGGACCCCATCCAGCCGCCCTCCCGGCGGAGGGAATGCCCGCCGGCGTCCAAGCAGGGGCAGCGGGGCAACCGGCCCAGACCGCCCCACCCGCCCGGCGATCAAAGTGGCTGGCCCACCCTAACAACTGAATGACCGTGCGCGATTCCGCGCCGACGATCCGACCCGCGACGGTGAGGGCGCGGCCCGCCGACGTTCACGTCGGCGGGCAAACGCCCACCCTGGTTTAGCAGTTTCCAACGGCAGCGGCGAAGCCTATAATCAACGCAGGCTTGGGCGAATTGGAGATTGTCGATTGAAGATTGTCGATTGGAGGTCGAAGGTCGAAGGTCGAAGGTCGAAGGTCGAAGGTCAAAGGTCGAAGGCCTTAGGCTGACGGCTGAAAATCCAGACCGGCGATAGGTTCTCGCTGGCGATTGGGAATCCGCAATCCTCCATCGACGATCCGTTGGGCCTGGAGTGGGCGAAGGCGATCGCTCGTAGGGGCTTGCCGCCGAAACGTGGCAGGACCGTGCGGGAGGAAAGTCCGAACTGGGCAGGGTACGGTGGTTGGTAACGCCAACCCGGCGTGAGCCGAGGGAAAGTGCCACAGAAACGACACCGCCCGCGGAAGACGTCGAAACGCAGAAATGTAGAAACGTCGAGGCCCCGTGGTTTTGACTTTTCGACTTTTTGACTTTTCGACGTTTCTACGGGTAAGGGTGAAATGGTGCGGTAAGAGCGCACCGCGCGGCCGGTGACGGCTGCGGCAGGGCAAACCCCACCGCCAGCAAGCCCAAATAGGCAGCGAGAGGCGGCCCGTCTCGCGGAATGCAGAATGGCGAACCGGCAGTGGCGATTTCCTCCTTCGCTATGTGCCATTCCGAATCCTGTATTCTGAAGCTGCGGGTAGGGCGCACGAGCCGGCGGGCGACCGTCGGCCTAGATAAATGGTCGCCCAGGCGTAAGCGTAAGTGGCGGATCAAAAACCCGCTATTCGCCTTGCGCCGGACAGAATTCGGCTTACCCGCCCACTCCGGACCCATCGGATTGTCGATTGCGGATTGGGTGAACACGAGGGGTCAGGCTCAATCCTGTTGGGCACGGGAACTGTATGTCGTCCCGTCCCGGAGGGACCCAGTGAGAATAGCCCAGCGATTCATCGCTGGGAATGTGATGCGACGGTTAAGCCGAGTCCCGTAGGGACGGCTGAAACGCGATCCCGCCTTCATCCGTCCCTACGGGACTTGTTTGCATCACCGGGCCGGTGTCCCAGCGATGAATCGCTGGGCTACTTTCAATTGCCCCTCCGGGGCACCGGAAAGCCCGGCAACGCTTGACGCAACTGCCGTGCCGAACAGTGTTGAGCCTGACCCCTTTTCCCCGGGAAGGAGAAGAACGTAACATGCAAGTTCTACGGTTTGTTCTCGTTGCCACGTTGGGAGCGGCAAGCGCCGCCCCGGCGGATGATTCCAACCGGGGAAGGAGCCCGGCGAGATATCGAGTTGACCTGGCTCCGGCGATCGACCGGTACGTCGATCGCGAGATGAATGTCCTGCTGGCGATGTACAAGGATCTGCATGCTCACCCGGAGCTGTCCCTGCAGGAGAAGGAGTCGGCGGAGAAGATCGCTCGATCCTTTGAGGCTTGCGGATTCGCGGTGGCGACAGGCGTCGGCGGCTTCGGCGTGGTCGCTGTGCTGGTAAACGGCCCGGGTCCGACGGTCCTGATGCGCACGGACCTGGACGCCCTGCCGATAACGGAAGAGACCGATCTGCCGCATAGGAGTCAGGTGAAGGTGACCGGTGCGGACGGTCGTTCGGTGGGGGTGATGCACGCCTGTGGCCACGACGTTCATCAGACTTGCCTGGTGGGGACGGCGCGGCTTCTTTCCGAACTGAGCGACAAATGGAGCGGAACGGTGGTGGCGATCGCTCAGCCGGCGGAGGAGATCGGCGCGGGGGCCCGGATGATGATCGCAGACGGTCTGTTCGAGCGGTTCCCCAAGCCGGACTACTGTTTGGCGTTGCACGTTGCCGGCGATCAACCTGCCGGGCAGGTCGGTTACACCGCGGGCTGGGCGATGGCCAACGTCGATTCGGTGGATATCACCATATACGGACGGGGTGGGCACGGATCGCGACCCAACCAGGCTGTCGATCCGGTGGTGACCGCTGCTCAGGTCATCGTCGCCCTGCAGACCCTCGTGAGCCGGCGCCTTGATCCCGTCGAAGCCGGGGTCATTACCGTCGGATCTGTTCACGCCGGCTCGAAGCACAACATCATCCCCGACGAGGCGAAGCTGCAGCTCACCGTACGATCGTACACCGATGAGACTCGCCGGCTGCTGCTCGACGGTATTCGCGACGTCACCGTCCACACCTGCCGGGCCATGGGATGTTTGAGGGATCCGGAGGTTCGCCTGCGGGAGGATGAGTTCACCCCGGCGGCGTACAATGACCCCGTGCTCACCGCAGCTATCGTGGGCGTTATCGGTGAGGTGATCGGTCCGGACAACGTCGTCGAGCGTCCGGCGCAAATGGGGGGGGAGGACTTCGGCCGTTACGCAAGACATCTAGGCGCGGCCGGGTTCATGTTCTGGCTGGGCAGCGTCGACAAGGAGCGGTTCGAGGCCAGTGAGCAACCGGGCGGGCCGCCTCTGCCGGCGCTGCATTCGAGTAAGTACGTCCCTGACCCTTCTCCAACAATAAGGACCGGTGTCAGATGCATGGCATCAAGCGTGCTCGCCCTGTTGGATGCCAAGCAGTAGATAAGTGACAACCGTGTGGCACCCAGGCGGCCGCCCCCCCGTGCCACCCAACCGTAGCGCCCCCCCGACGCACCTTGTCTCGTTGAGGGCAAGGCGCAGGTGCGTCGAGGACGCCCCCTGCTTTCTCTGGGAAGGTTCGCCCGGCTGAGCACGGTGGGATATAAGCGGATGCGTCGGGACCCTCGGGCCTCGGTTACGGTCGGCCGGTGAAGGCGGTTTGGAAGAGGAGGAAGTCGGCCATGTCCACGTCGGTGTCGAAATCGAAGTCGGCGAAGCGGCAGCCGGGTCCGGCGTCGACGTCCGGCCCGCTGTTCGACAGACATTCGTGGAGGAAATAGAAGTCGAACAGATCCGGACAGCGTCTCGCAGGTGTGCAGCCTTGATATTACCCGCACGTTCCCGGACAATGCTTCGGAGGGGCAACCGAGAATAGCCCAGCGATAAAACGCCGGGCTGTTTTCAAATGTCCCTCCGGGACAATCCCGAACCCCAGGTGAAGTGACCCGGAATGCATGAGCGATGCAGGGTTTGAAGCTCACGGGGCAAGGGTGAAAGCGAGTTGTTCCGTAAGGGCGCCGCCTGGAGTATTCTCGGGTATTGTGTGGCCAAGCAAGGAGACACCATGAATCGTTCGATCCTGGTAATCGGAACACTTATTGCAACTCTGTGCCTGTTTCTTGGGTGCAATCGGCTTAACACGAGCGCCGCCCAGGCTGTGGTGGGTGCGCCCGAGGCAGCAGAAGCTACGGCTTCGCCGGGCACAATCGAGCGCACCGCTGGTGAGAAAGCGCCCAATAAACCGGACGAGAAGCGCACCCTGCGAGAGAAAGACCTGAAGGGCCTGTCGTGGCGCAGCGTGGGACCGGCCAACATGGGTGGACGTGTGGCGGACATCGCCGTAGCCCCGGGCAATCCCAAGACGTTCTTTATCGCCTATGGAACCGGCGGGCTGTTCAAGACGACCAACAACGGCACGACGTTCTCCCCGGTCTTTGATAAGGAAGCTACGGCCTCGATCGGCGCGGTGGCCGTGGCCGACGCTCCGCCCGACTGGCCTGGATGGGAGGAAGAAGAGGAAGAGGATGATCCGAAGGGTACGAACGCACCGAACCGCGACCGTAAGGAAGCGTCCAAAGGCAAAGCCAAGATCGTCTGGGTGGGCACCGGTGAGGGGAACGGGCGGAACAGCTCTTCGTGGGGCAACGGCGTGTATCGGTCGACCGATGGCGGGGCGACGTTCAAGAACGTCGGCCTGCAGGACACCCACGACATCCCCCGCATCGCCGTTGATCCGCGCAATCCGGACGTGTGCTACGTGGCAGCAATGGGCCACCTGTGGGGCCCAAACAAAGAGCGAGGATTGTACAAGACCGGCGACGGGGGCGAGACCTGGGAGAGCATCCTCAAGATCGACGAGCTCACCGGCTGTTGCGACGTCATCCTCGACCCGCAGAATCCCGACATCGTCTACGCGGCCATGTATACCCGCCTGCGCAAGGCATACAGCTTTCGCAGCGGCGGACCGGACGGGGGCATCTTTCGCTCGGACGACGCAGGTCAGACTTTCAAGAAGCTCATAAGCGGCCTCCCCGCGGAGACCGGGCGCATCGGCCTGGATGTTTATCGCGACGATCCGCGCATCATCTACGCCCTTATCGAGTCGGACGTGGGCGGCAGAAGCATCAACGCATGGCACAACCGTAGCAAGGCGGGCGGGGTGTTCCGCTCGGAGGACCGCGGCGACACCTGGACGCGCATGACCGGCCTTACCCCGCGGCCGTTCTACTTCTCCAGAATCCGCATCGATCCAAAGGACGATACGCGAATCTACCTGCCAGGCTGGGGGCTCGGAGTGTCCGACGACGGCGGCAGGCACTTTCGAGCCGGGCTGGCCCGCGTCGCCCACGTGGACATGCACGCGATGTACATTGACCCCGAGGACACGGATCGCCTCATCCTCGGCAGCGACGGCGGGGCTTATCTCTCCTATGACCGGGGCAAGACGTGGGACTTTCTAAACAACATGGCGGTGGGTGAATTCTACAATGTGGCGGTGGATATGTCCGACCCGTATCGCATCGGCGGGGGATTGCAGGACAACGGCACCTGGATCGGCCCCAGCGCCAACCGGCGGCAGAGCGGGTCCGACTCGCTCGGTGAGCCCGGACATGCGATCACCAACGCCGACTGGTGGTTCGTCAACAACGGGGACGGGTTTCACGTGGCCTTCGACCCGCTGGACCCTAATGTTGTTTTTGCGGAGTCCCAGGGCGGCGAGCTGGTGCGTATTCATCTGGACACCGGACGGCGGAAGCGGCTCAAACCGGCTCCCAAGGAGGGACAACCGCGCTTCCGTTTCAATTGGAATACGCCCTTTTTCATTTCGCCGCACGATCCGACAGTGTTGTACATGGCCGGTAATTACGTGTTCAAACTCACGCATAGCGGGGACTACTGGGAGCGGATCAGCGATGATCTGTCCACTTTGGAGTTGCACAAGATGATCACCGTCGGCTCGGACGCGGAGACGTTCGGCACGGTCGTGTCACTTGCGGAGTCGCCGGCCGCTAAGGGGATGATCTGGGCGGGCACCGACGATGGCTTGATTCATCTTACCACGGATGACGGGAAGACGTGGAGCAACGTAACTCCACCCGAGGTGAACGGGCTTTACGTTTCCAAGATCGAGGCGTCCCACCACGAGCGGGATACTGCCTACGTTGCCATCGACGGGCACCGCAACGACGACATGGAGCCGCACCTGATCATGACCACGGACGCGGGAGCAAGCTGGCGGTCGATCGTCGGCGATCTGCCCGCAGATGGCTCGGTCAAGGTCGTGCGTGAGGACCACAGGAACCCGAAGGTGCTCTACGCGGGGACGGAGCGAGCGGCCTATGTCACCATTGATCGCGGGGCGCGCTGGGTCAAGCTCAACGGCGAATCCCTGCCCACCGTGGCTATCGACGACTTTCTTCAACATCCGCGGGAGATGGACCTTGTCGTCGGCACCCACGGGCGATCCATATACGTCCTCGACGATGCCTCACCGCTGTCACAGTTAACACTACAGCGCAAAGTCGTTAGCCCGGTATGTGCGTAACCGCAGGCTGCATAAGGAGTTACGATTCGCGGGAGCGATGTCGGGAACGACACGCGGA
>SDBU01005712.1_pt1 | contig 14811 bp, 11 predicted proteins | sample 2277071 | NCBI WGS metagenome assembly SDBU01 (sample SAMN10397929, study PRJNA504765) | marine sediment metagenome | isolation source: marine sediment core GS08_GC12, 126 cmbsf | place: Arctic Ocean: Gakkel Ridge, Loki's castle | collected 2008
GAACAATTCGCTGAACCAGTAGCTTGGTGCAATCGGGAAAGGAATCCGGCTCAGATTCCCAATATAGCGCCCCAGGTAACGCAGATTGGAGACATCACCGGCGACCACCATTTCAGCCTGACTGAATTGGCGGTACAGTAAAAACAAACCGGCAAAAGCAATTCCCAGCAGGACAAAACTACTGCGTAATTTGATATACTCGGACAGCCGCGCCAGCAGAACAGTGACAATTAAAGCAATTGCGCCGGCGATGAGGATCAATGGCAGCAGTCCAATTGTTGACATGGTCAGCAAAGTCAGGCCACTGATACCGCGAATCGAACCATAGGCCAGGATCAACGGTAACCCCAGTAGTACAATGGCCCAGGAACTGAAAACAACATTATCCACATATTTCAATTTGAAAATATTGGAATAAGACAGATTGGTTGTCAGTAAGAATGCTACTTCCGGTGAGCGGTACAGGGTCGAAAAGGCGGTAATAATATTGGAGATTATCAGCAGCAAAAAAATTACAGTCCAGCCCATATTGAACAGGCGATCCAGGATGATCTGACCGATCTCACCCTGGCCAATCAGAAAAGTAAAAGCTTTTGAAAATAAAATGAAGCCTCCCCACTCGACGCTCAGTAGAATAATTAGCGACACGGATATTTCGGACCAACGTTTCCAGGACTGGGCGCTGATCGAATTTCGTAGCATGCGCCAGCGCAGCCTGAAATAAGTTGTGAATAATCCCTGGCGCATACGAATTATAGCTTATCCTGTTCGGAAATAAGCGTCAGGAAGACTTCTTCTAAATCACCAGCGCTGTCGGCCACACTGCGCAAAGCCTCAAACGTACCGATGCTGATCACCTCACCCTTATGAATTATAGCAACCCGCTGACAGATTTCCTGGGCGATGCCCAGGGTGTGGGTGGACATGAATACGGTCATTCCGGCCTGGCATTTCTCGATTAGCAATTGCTTGACGATCCGAATACTGCCGGGGTCAAGACCAACCATTGGTTCGTCCACGATCAACACCAGCGGTTTATGAATGAAGGCGGCTGTAAAAACCACCTTCTGGCGCATCCCGTGCGAGTAGGTTTCAATCCGGTCGTGAATCCATTTACCAAAACCAAAGATATCCCGGTACTGTTCGAATTCCTGTTTCAGCTCAGAGGGAGATATATTATACAACATACCGATAAACTGTAAAAATTCGTACCCGGATAATTTCTCATACAGGTAGGGCGCGTCCGGGATAAAGCCGATAATCTGCTTGGCCCGTTCCGGTTCCTGCTGAATATCGGTACCGTTAATCAGGACGCGGCCGCCATCGGGACGCAGCAATCCAGCTACCATTTTCAAGGTGGTGGTTTTACCGGCGCCGTTAGGTCCCAGAAACCCGAATAATTGACCGGCCGGGATTTCCAGTGACAGATCTTTTACCGCCCTGGTACCATCATAACTTTTCGATAAATTTTCAATTTCTATCATTTTTTACTCGTAATCTTTAATGGTAATTCTAATCTGTCCCAGAATTGGCAATAATTCGGATAAATTAGTGAAGTCGCCTTCCAGGAGCGGCAGATGGGTAGCGTCGGCCGGTACCTGGCCAAAAGTGGGATCAACAGTTAACCAGTGATTATCAATTAATACCGATGGCCAGGCATGATAAAGAAAGCGACCATCGAGATAAACTAATCCCATATTTATTCTGGTTGGGATTCCCAGACTGCGGGATAGTGAAGTGAAGAGGGTCGTGTGCTCGCTGCAATCCCCCACCCCTTGATTTAGAATCTCCACTGCCGATGCCAGATTCGCAACCGGTACCTTTTTCAGATACCCAAACACCCAGTCTACCAGCACTTTGACCTGTAGTCGGGGATCAGTAACAGAGCCAACCAGTTGTCGAGCCTGCCTCAGTATCCGGTCATTGCGAGACTGGATCAAAGCATTGGCGGCCAAGTAGGGTGAGATATCGTTATCTTGCAGTGGTTGTAATTGGGTGGATAAATGCAGCACTAATCCGGTCGAGTGGTCAATCCCAGCCGGTCCGGACAATCTATTATCGAGTGCCAGCGCAGGTAATCCCTGAATTTCCAAGGTCAGCTCATTAACCTGGCGCGGATTAATTATTACCCCCTCGACCGGCACAGCATAGAAGTCCGCCAGATCGAAATCGCTGAAATTGGTATTATTTTCCAAGGCGTCCTCGACCGTAGTGCGGTCAAGTACCAGTCCCAACATTCCCTCTTCACGGAAAGTCATACCATTGTCATCTAACCACAGATAGGTTGGTAAATCGTTATACATAATCTTAATTCGATTCAATTTGAGAGTGGTACTGTCAATGGTTAAATCCGCTTGTCCCTCATGCGTAATCACAAGATCAGTCATTTCCCGGGACAAAGGCTCAAACACCGGAAGAACAAAACGATCGCCTTTTTTTATCCCCCGCTGTGCCAGCAGGTGTTTTACAGCTTGTGATGGGTAGATATCCTGCGGGACCGGGTATTCCATCCGGGTCGTATCACCAGACTCAATCCGCTGGACGTAGGCGCGTCCTCCTTTTAATTCCCCCTTGATATGAGTATTATACAGCCCGGAACGCACGCTCCATTCAAAACTGCGGTAGCGGAAATTTGTATCGACAACTGCTGTTGAAGAGATCACAACCTGTACCGGTGTTCCGGCGATGATCGTATTGAAATTGATCAAATTGTTTACGACATAACCCTGAACAGAATCATCACGAATCGAGGAATAGGAATAACCAATTTTCTTACCATTCAAGCGGATATTCATCCACTCTATGTCACTCGGTAATTTCTGTAATCCGGTAGCAAGTGACAGGTAAATTGTCTTATCGGATCGGACAAAATAAAATTGCCGCACGAGCTGAGCAATTAAAACGAACCAAAGTCCGAATAGCAACAGCAAATATAATTTATGATATGGGGATCTTTTCAGATTCACTTTTAGGATAACCAAATAAGCCGGGAATCTAAGACAATAATTCTGGTAATCACAGGCGAACGATTATTTGTGATTTCAATTTCCGATGGCAACATCTTTTTTACCGGGAACTATATCGACTACTCCACATTGATAAAATGAGTAGAAAAAATGTAAGTTGCCAACTTCGGACAGGAATTGTAAAATCCGCTTCTGAATTTTTAGATAATTTGGACAACAAACATTAAACAAATGTATAAAGGGAGCTATTAAAGTGATTCGTGTGGAAAACCTGGTTAAACATTACGGTGACGTGAAAGCCGTACGCTCGATCAATTTTGAAGTCAATGATGGTGAAATCCTGGGTTTTCTTGGTGCCAATGGCGCCGGAAAAACCACTACCTTAAAGATTATCACCGGATATCTTTCACCTACAGCTGGGAATGTTTACGTCAACGATCTCAACATCTCTGAACATTCTCTGGAAATCCGCAAGCAAATCGGTTACCTGGCTGAATTGAACCCGCTCTATCTTGACATGCGGGTTTTTGATTTGCTGGAATTCACTGCTCAGATCCGTGAGATTGAGGGCAAGGATTTCCGAAATGCACTAACACGGGTAATTGAGCAATGCGGTCTGTCGGGGATACTGCATAGAACTGTGGCAGAATGCTCCAAAGGATACCGCCAGCGGATCGGTCTGGCCACCGCCATAATGCATGATCCCCAAATTCTGATCATGGATGAACCGGTATCAGGCCTGGACCCAAATCAAATCGTGGAAATCCGCGAACTGATCAAGGAACTCGGTAAAGAAAAGCTGGTAATCATCTCCAGTCATATCCTGCAGGAAATCAAAGCAACGGTGGATCGGATTGCCATCATCCATGAAGGCCAGATTATCGCTGACGGAACCAGCCAGGAATTAATGGCCAGTTTCCGGGGCAAGACTCAGCTCACAATGGAAGTCAAAGGCACCACCGAAGCAAGCCTCAAAAGTCTGCCGGACGCCGCACCGGAAGTTAATATTACCAGCATAGTCAGAGAGGGTGACAGAACTGCAATCAATCTGGAATACAGCAAGGATGCCGATCCCCGGGAAGCCCTATTCAAACATGCTGTCAAATCCAAATGGATACTGTTGGAAATGAGTACCTCGAAAGCCCAATTGGAAGACATCTTCCGCATGCTGACGATAAAAGGGGGCGGCAATGCGTAATATAAAAATCCTGTTCCTGAAGGAATTAAAATCATATTTCAACAGCCCGATGGCTTATATCTTCTTAGTGTTATTCGCCATCTTCAGTGGTTATTTCTTCACCAATACATTCTTCCTGATCAACCAGTCGGACCTGCGCTCACTGTTCGGCATAATCCCCATGATCTACCTGTTTTTCATTCCGGCAGTTACTATGAGCCTGATCGCCAAAGAAAGCAACAGTGGTACGATGGAGATTATTTCCACTCTGCCGATTAAGGACGTGGAATTTGTACTCAGCAAATTTCTGGCAGCTACCACGCTGATAATTATCGGCCTGGGATTCACACTGGTTCATTTCTTCACCCTGCTGGTGGTGGGAACCAATATCGATTACGGCGCCATTTTATGCGGATATATCGGGTTGATCCTGGTGGGTGGTTTCTATGCCTCCATCGGTACTTTTACCAGCAGTCTAACCGACAACCAGGTCGTGGCTTTTATTATTGCCATCACGATTGTACTGGTGTTCTTCCTGCTGGATAAACTATTGATCTTCATGCCCACCGGCATGAGCGGTCTGATCCAATTCATCAGCGTGGATTATCATCTATCCAATATCTCCCGCGGGGTCATCGATTCCCGAAATCTGGTTTACTTCGGAACTATGATCGTCATCTTCTTACTGACTACGGTCCGAATCCTTGAAATGCGGAAATGGAGGTAAGTGATGCAGAAGAAAATAAATAATAAAAAAGCTTTTACCACTTATCTCATTATTGCCGTAGTAGCACTAATACTGATCAACCTGATTTCTCGCAACTGGTTCTTCCGGCTGGATTTTACCGACAATGGCATGTATTCCCTGTCGCCATCCAGTAAATCCGTAGTGCAGAAAACCGACGACATTCTGACAATGAAAGTCTACTTCTCTGAAAACCTGCCCGGTGAATATGCTAATAACCGAAGATATCTCCAGGATATTCTGGAAGAATACGCTGCTTTTTCCGATGGTAACATCCGCTTCGAATTCTATTTGCCCGATGATGATGAGAAACTGGAGCTGGAAGCCCAGAAATATGGTATTATGCCGGTCCAGTTACAGATAATCGAAAACGATAAACTGGAAATAAAAAAAGTTCATATGGGGTTGGTTCTATTGTACGAGGACCAACGAGAGGTCATTCCAATAATTCAGACCACCACCGGACTGGAATATGAGATCACTACCAAGATTAAAAAACTGGTGGATAAGAATAAACGGATGGTTGGTTTTGGTAAATTTACCGGCCAGACACCAAAGAATAGTAATATCACTCAGGTATTGCAGGAATCGTATGGTGTCCGTCAAGTCAACCTAACCCAGGATATCCCTGCCGATCTGGATTTGATTTTAATCAATGGCGTCACTGACTCAATCAACACGGATGAACTTGACCGCCTGAATGAATTCATCGGTCGCGGTGGAAATGTTTTCCTGGCGCAAGGACGGGTCAGCGCAGACCTGCAGAAGCAGCAGGGTGCGGTAATTCAATCCAATATTTTCGACTTTCTTAGCCAGGTCGGATTCACTCTTAAAGAAAATTTGGTGCTCGATAAACGCAGCGGACAGGTATCGGTAATGCAGAACCGGGGTTTCTTCCGGATGAACACCGCGATGGATTATCCCTTTTTCCCCCTGGTCCGAGAATTCGGTGATCATCCGATTGTTAAAAATCTGGAGCAAGTCAGGATGATCTTTCCCAGCGAAATCGAGGCCGATACCCTGGCCAACCAGCCGGTCCAGCCATTACTGTTTACATCGGGACGCTCTGGTAGCATGCAGGGCTATTTCAACTTGTCGCCGATCCAGAACCCGGCTTTTAACCAGTTGAACCAACCAGGTAAAATGGTAGCTGCCCTATCAGCTGTCACCTCTTCTGAGACCGGCGGTGTGGGCCAGATTCTCCTGGTCAGCGATTCACAATTCTTTTCCGATGATGCCGGTGCCTCTATTCCGGAGAATTACATATTTGTACATAATGCAGTGGATTACATGTTGGGCGACAGCGAATTAATGCTACTGCGCTCCCGTGAGATTACCACCCGCCCATTGGAAGAACTGGAGGACTCCCGGCGCATACGACTTAAATGGATCAACATTCTGCTGCCATCATTGTTGATCATTGGTCTCGGTGCAGTACATTGGAAAAGGGAAGCCAAACGAACTAAAGCGATCGAGGAAATTTATGGTTAAGAATCTGCGAACTATCATTATTGTGGTGGCGGTGATCATTGCCGCCCTATTCCTCAACCGCTATTTACAGGGACGTTACACAACCAGTTCCAAGGCGATTTTCAGTGGCGATACAGAAAAGATCACCCAATTTACAATCAGTAAGACAGGTGAGTCCATTACACTGGTCAAAATGAATGGCGTATGGAATATTGAAGGGCACGACACACTTATCGTCAGGCAGCCCCGGCTGGACAATCTGTTCAACAGTGTACTGACCACGGAACATGAAACGATGGTATCCAAAAACCCAGCCAAATGGAATGTCTACTCAGTTGATGATTCCATGGGAATTCGCCTGCAATTATTCGATTCCAAAGATCAAGTACTGGGTGATTATTATTTCGGCCGCTCCAAAGCGGATTGGTCCCATAATAATTTCCGCTTTACAGGAGAAGATGAGGTCTATTTGACCAGTGCTAATGTGATTTACCACTTGAATACCACCGCCACTTACTGGGGTGAAAAACCACCACCACCACCGGAACCGGATACAACATCTGTATCGCCAGCGGAAATGTTTGAAGAAACCGAATAATAATCATCTACTTCCTGGTTACACCGCTCCGCGGTGTAACCAATTATACTAAATAAGCGTTGACACAAGTCGGCGCTTATTGATATTCGGGTGTTACTGTAAGAATTTGTGAATTAGGCCAAATCAAGATAATTTCGACACGCTTTATTTTAAACAATTCTGGCTCCGTAGCTCAATTTGGCAGAGCAGTTGACTCTTAATCAATTGGTTGAAGGTTCGAGTCCTTCCGGAGTCACGATATCAGTTTTTCCTTATTTGGGTTGAAAGATATCCCTAATTGTCGGGATCTCTGGCATATTAACCGCACCACAGGCAGCTTTTGGCTTTAATCCGAACCAGTCATTCAGCGGTATTCAATTCTTATTGATATTGTAATTGGATTGATAGTCAAGCTGAAAACAAGAATCACTTCTGCACATAATTCAGGGAAATATTAATCGGTCCAATGCGTGATTGTTGTCACTTCTGAAACAGTCCTAAACTGATCATTAAAAACAGAATCACCTGCCACTAATTCCTTAAATCTATCTTTGACAATCACATACTATAATATTACTAATATTGATATGAGAGGGTGTCTCATTTAAGGGTGAAATCATTTGAATATTTGCGAATATTTGTTTCAATTAAATTCTAAACATGATAAATTACTCCTGTACTCCGATTTGATGATCATCAAAAAGAAAAAAAGGAAGACACTCAAATGATGAAGACGGTTATAAAAATAATACTGATGTGCTGTCTTGTCTCAATCTCATTCAGCCAAGATATAGAGATTACGCCATATGGTGTATCTCCACGTGAAGCTTCTGCTGACGCGGAAGATATTTTCGATGTGGCTTATAACGCTTTGCAGAATGTTGGTATTGGGACTAAGCTGTACTTAAAAACAGAGTTTGTCGATTCGACGACTACAGGCTTTACATGGGCTGTAACTACGTCTCCGACAAATTCAACCTATACCCTGGGAACAGCGGTAGCTGAAGGTGCTAGTATTGAATTCAACACTTTCACTCCTGACTCAACCGGGACCTACGTAATTACAGTCAATGAAGGTGCCACAGCAGGCACAATTACGATCAACACCGGAACTTTTCTCGGTATTGGCACTGCAGGTACCTCAACAACCGGTTGTGCCGGATTCTGCCATGGTTCTAAAGTTGACGAATGGAAACTAACCGGACACAGTGACATGCTGGTACGTGCCTTCGACGGTACCCTTAGCAGTCATTATGGTTCTTACTGTGTTGGCTGTCATGTAGTTGGCCAAGATGGTGCTGCGAACGATGGGTTTGACGACTTCGATTTCGTTTATCCCGATTCAGCATCCTTGGTAGACGATTATGGTTCCACCGATGGACATTTCTTCGATGGCCTGTATGACTTACTCGCTGCTGATTACCCCGAAGCATTCAGACGGGCAAATATCCAGTGTGAAAGCTGCCATGGGCCCGGTAGTGAACATAATGGCGCTCCCGGCATGGCCAGTTCCCTGGATGCTCAGACCTGTGCCTGGTGCCATGATTCCGGTGATCACCATGCTTTCCCCGATCAGTGGAGACAGTCACAGCATGCTGCACTTGATTACGGTGATTATGCCGGTGGCAGAGCCAGTTGTGCTTATTGTCACAGCGGTTCGGGCTTTATCGCCTGGGTAAAAGGTGGAATGGAACCACTGGCTGTAGCTCCTCCGGTTGAGCCAATCACCTGTGCAACCTGTCATGATCCCCATTCAAATGATTTTGAACATCAACTACGTGGATTTGATGAGATTGTGCTCGGTGACGGTACCGTCATTACTGATGGCGGCAAGGGTAAACTGTGTATGAACTGCCATATGGGTCGTCGCGATCCATCTTACTATGAATATGTTCATTACAGCAGCCATTTCGGACCACATCATGGTCCTCAGGCTGATATGCTGGCTGGTGCCAATGTACCAACCTTCGGTCAAACTCTCCCATCTTCAGCTCATTTAGCTGGCACAGAAGCTTGTGTATCCTGCCATATGGCTGGCGATCACGTTGCTGATGATGATGGTAATATTATCCATGCCGGTGGACATACTTTCAGTATGACTTATCCTGATGGAACCGACAATGTCCATGCCTGTGAACCATGCCATGGTGATATTGGCGAATCATTTGCGGAAAAAATGTACTACTACAATGGCGAAGCCGATCATGATGGCAATGGCGATGACGAAGGTCTGCAAGAAGAAGTTCACGGCCTTTTAGAAGAAGTGGCCCTGCTACTGCCTCCGCTGGATTCCAATGAAGTGGATATCGGAGGTGATTTCGTGTATACTCTTACCGAAGTGAAAGCTGCCTTCAACTACCTGTTTGTCGAAGAAGATCGCAGTCTCGGTGTCCATAACCCGGCCTTTACTGTTGCCCTCCTGAAAGTTACCCTCAATGCTCTGATGGATGGTAATATCGCTGGTGACATCGTCGCCATCGAAGATGTTCCTAATGATCAGGGCTACCAGGTCCGCGTTGTTTGGGATAATCTGGTTGACGATCTGACAGTCTACGACCCGGTCGCAACCTACATCGTCAAACGATTCGATGATTATGGTGATGAAGAAGGTTGGACCAATGTTGGTGAAGCTACCGCCGATGGTAGTGCGCGCTATGCATTACAGGTTGGAACAGTATTCAACAATGTTGGTACCGATACGGCCTGGACTGAATTCAAGATTGTGGCAGTCACGCAGAGTAGCGTAGCAATTGAATCAGAAGTTGGCGACGGATTCTCCATCGACAACCTGGTACCGGCTGCCCCGGCTAATGTCATGGCTTCAGCGGTTGATAACTATTCAGTCGATCTGGCTTGGGATGCATCCGATGCACCAGATGTCAATTACTACATCATCTATCGGGATGGTGTTGAGATTGGTACAACTGCCGATCTGACTTACACCGATGCCGATCTGGCACTGGGAGAATACGCCTATGAAATCGCAGCAGTTGATTTCAGCGGTAATGAAGGTGATGCGTCCGGTGAGGTGACCGCAGAAGTTCTATCTGTCGATCCTGGATCAATGCCGATCGAATATAGCTTGGCTCAGAACTACCCCAATCCGTTTAACCCGGTCACGACGATTAAATTCAGTCTGCCGGAAGCGGGATTGGTTAACGTCACTGTATTCAACTCAGTCGGCCAAGTAGTAAGTGAAATGGTCAATAAAAATATGGATATTGGCTATCACAGTATCAACTTCTCTGCTGACAACCTGCCATCAGGGGTATATTTCTATACCATCAGTAGTAATAGTTTCACACAAACCAAGAAGATGATTCTGCTGAAGTAAATCCAGCACATCAAGTACAAATAAAGAGGGGAGCGGCATGCTCCCCTCGGACTGTTGAAAAAGTCCTCGCAGAGCTGCGGGGACTTTTTTTTATATAATAAGACCCGTTAAAACCGTATCAAGACAAGCAAATACAATTAGAATATGTTAGCATTGAGTGGTTAATACCGGACAACCATCTTCTGCGCAAAATAGACCGTTCAATCTACTTTGAGTTTATCCGTGAAAGAATCAGGGATTTAAGTGAAATGGACAAAATGGCTACTCAAATAAAAAGAAAGAAGGACTGAGAATTTGAAGGTATAATTCCATTGATCATTTCGGCGGGGTACTATTGACATGCTTTGAGAATTAAACCTAAGACTTTAAGTATGTAAACTTACTCGCCAAGGTATCTTTAATAATGATGGAAACAACGTAATATATTATCTTCGATCATGATTATGAACATTAATCGGATCAAACACTACTCTTTCCAATATAGAAAACGACTGCAGACATCACATATTTTCATGCCTTTACCGGCCTTTATCTCGGCTGCAATCTGGCGCGTCAACAGCGACCCGCAACCACCACAGGCACTGCCCTTTAAACTAACCACAACGACACCATCACGAGCAGCATATATGCGCTCATACCGGCTCATTACGCTGGCAGAAATTTCTTTTACCTGTTCATTCCTCTTTTGATCCAATTCACGTTTATGCTCATCATTTTCTGCGATCATTTCTTGCAGTTTAGCTATCCGCTGGTGTAAATCGGCGCGTAAAGAATCAAGATTCATACTTTTACTTTTTGTGGCTTCTTCCAGAGTAGATTTTTCCTCACGCAATTCCAATTCACTGGTTTCAAATTGATCTAACTCAGTCTTAAGATGATCAATTTCGTGCATTAAGGCATCATATTGTTTGTTATTTGTTACGAGATATAATTGATTTTTGTACTTGTCAATCCGGGTAATGTATTCCTGTTCTTTTAATCCAAGTTTACTAATTTCAAGATCTATCGCTTTCAAACGTTGTTCGCCCTGCTCCACCGCTTCAACCAAATCCTGCTCTTCCAGGAGTAGTTTCTTGACCTTGGCTGGCAGATCACCGAGTAAATCAGTTATTTCCTGTAATTGGGAGTCAATTTTCTGTAGTTGAATCAGGTTTTGTAAATCATTCATTCTATCCTCTTTGATATGTGAAAAATGCACCGGAAGGTGCATTTTTTAATATTTTCAGACTTGTAATTCTGTTGGGCTGGCTGATTTATAAAATTCAAGCGCAGCCCCCTGCAAAAATAAATTTTATGTGGGCGATATCCGACTCGAACGGATGACCTCTGCGATGTGAACACAGCACTCTAACCAGCTGAGCTAATCGCCCAAAAGCAGGAGCTAATTGGAATTTCATCTTGTCCATAGCATACGAAATTTACAGTTACTATAAGACCGAAACAATAACAGTGCCAAACTATCAGGGACTAATAACAATATAACACGCAATCATTAATTTTGGTATCAAGTTTCAAGCATGAAATATCGGTTATACTTTGTAATTTAATGTAAACCATACGTCTATAATATCAAACTGATAGCCACATTGTTATTAACCGTACTTATACCGATTTATAATGAACGACAAACCTGCGCTGAGCTGATTCGCCGGGTTAAAGCAGTATCTATGGCGACGCAGATCATAGTCATCGATGATGGTTCAACTGACGGATCTGCCGGCATACTACAGGAAATCGATGGAATTGAACTAATCCACCATTCCCAGCGGATGGGCAAGGGTGCGGCCCTGCGATCAGCCATTTCGTTAATTAAGGGTGACTATGTCATCCTGCAGGATGCCGATCTGGAATATCATCCCGACGATTACCCACTGCTGATCGAACCCCTTCAGAAAGGAATAGCCGACGCTATCTATGGCAGCCGCTTTCTGGGACGTGAATTACCGTACACCTGGCACACTATCGGTAACCGCTCCCTGACTACTTTTGCTAATATTCTGAATGGCAGCTACCTGACCGATATATCCACCTGTTATAAAGTTATACCAACCAAGCTTTTCAAGGGAATGCGACTTTCATCGAATGGTTTTGGTATCGATGCTGAGATTACGGCCAAACTATATAAACTGAATTGCCGCGTCCGGGAAGTGCCCATCAGCTATGTACGGAGATCGGTGGAGGATGGGAAAAAAATCCGCTGGTGGGACGGAATTGCAGCGCTGTGGAGTTGTGCGAAATACCGCTGCGAGTGATCTCTGTCAAAATATGCCATATTATTTTTTTCAAGCCCTCGCTACAGCTTAATTATATAGAACTCTATCAAGCCATTAAACTAATTTCAGGTCCATTTATAAAGACTAACTCAAAGATTGACCGCTAATCAAGAAAGATTATTATCGTGTCTGAATTATTGCTTTCAAAAATTAAAAATAAATCCGCCACAATTGGTGTTGTGGGTCTGGGGTATGTAGGATTACCGCTGGCAATGGAATTCAACCGCTCCGGATACCGGGTTACGGGAATTGATATTGATGAAACGCGAGTCGCCACACTTAATCTTGGTGAAAATTATATTCAGGATGTCGATGACGATTTTTTCAGGCAGCAGGTGGCCGATCAACGGTTTTCCGCCACAACTGATTTTGCCGTTATTCGAAATCTTGATGTGGTTACCATCTGCGTACCTACTCCGCTGAATAAACTGAAAGACCCGGATGTATCTTACATCGTAGCCGTACTGGATGAATTAGTTAAATATCTACATAAGGATATTTTCATCATTCTGGAAAGCACCACCTACCCCGGTACAACCCGTGACCTGATCCTCTCACGCCTCGAAGAAGAAACCGGTCTGAAAGTTGGACAAGGTTTTTTCCTGTGTTTCTCGCCGGAGCGGGTCGATCCGGGCAACCCTGATTACCAGATAAAAAATACGCCTAAAGTGATTGGCGGCATTACCACTACCTGCACCAAATTCGGTACTGAGTTATACTCGCGCGTCATTGACAAAGTTGTGCCGGTATCATCACCTGAATCAGCCGAGTTAGTCAAATTGCTGGAAAATACTTTCCGTTCGATTAATATCGGTTTGGTGAACGAGATGGCTATCATCTGTGAAAAACTGGGTGTGGATGTTTGGGAAGTAATCGAAGCGGCCAATACCAAACCATTCGGTTATATGAAATTTGTGCCTGGACCCGGTCTCGGTGGTCATTGTATTCCCATCGATCCTCACTACCTGGCCTGGAAACTGAAGTCATTGGATTATAAAGCGCGCTTCATTGAACTGGCCGGTGAAATCAATACCAATATGCCTTATCATGTGGTCAATCTGGTCAATACCGGCCTAAACCAATTTAAAAAAGCAATCAATGGCAGTAAACTGCTGTTGATCGGAATCGCCTATAAAAAGGATATTGACGATGTACGCGAGTCCCCAGCCTTAGACGTTTTACGTCTGCTGGAAAATCAGGGCGCCGAAGTTGATTATTATGATCCTTTTGTGCCAATGATTAAATGGAATGGTGATTCGAAAACCAGCCTGTCTAACATATCCCCTAACTCTATTCAAGGTTTCGATGCCGTGGTTATTCTAACCGCCCATAGCAATATCGACTATCGTTTGATCCGGGAAAAGGCGCATCTTATCATTGACACCAGGAACACGATTGATAATAAAACCAAGGCCAAACATATTATTAAACTGGGTGTAGGATTTCCGGGAGAATAAATGGTTTACGATATCACCATCGTCGGCGCTGGTATCGTCGGGCTGGCCACCGGCATAAAGCTTTTAGAACAGCAACCGGACCTTAAATTGCTTATTATTGATAAGGAAGCATCACTGGCTGTCCATCAAACCGGACATAATAGTGGTGTAATCCATTCGGGTATTTACTATAAATCCGGTTCCCTGAAAGCACGTAATTGCCGTGAGGGCTTTGATAAACTGCTGGAATTCGCCCGGCAGAATGGTATCCCTTACGAACTGTGCGGCAAGGTCATCGTAGCCACTTCCGACGAGGAACTACCCCGCCTGAAAGATTTGTACGAACGGGGACTGGCTAATGGTGTTCCTGATTTGGAGATGATCGGCCCGGAACGTCTGGCAGAACTGGAACCCCATGTTGCTGGTTTGCAGGCTCTTTATTCGCCCAGTACCGGTATTATTGATTTTTCCAGCGTGGCTGAAGCTTATGGCACCGTCATCAGGAACACCGGTGGTGAGATTATGCTCAATTCCAAAGTCACCGGAATCAAAATTAATCCTGCTGAATGCATAATCGAAGCCCTGACCGGCGATTATAAAACACAAAAAATAATCAACTGCGCCGGCCTGTATTGTGATAAGATTGCTGCTCTTGGCGATACCAAGCCTGATCTTAAAATAATTCCCTTCCGGGGTGAATATTATAGCATCAAGCCGACAAGTCACTACTTAGTGAAAAACTTGATCTATCCCGTACCCGATCCCAGTTTCCCGTTCCTCGGTGTGCATTATACGCGGGGAATCGATGGGAAGGTGGAAGCGGGACCCAACGC
>SDBU01005713.1_pt1 | contig 14810 bp, 10 predicted proteins | sample 2277071 | NCBI WGS metagenome assembly SDBU01 (sample SAMN10397929, study PRJNA504765) | marine sediment metagenome | isolation source: marine sediment core GS08_GC12, 126 cmbsf | place: Arctic Ocean: Gakkel Ridge, Loki's castle | collected 2008
AGGATTGGTAATAGGTGGCCTTGCGTACTGCAAACCATCGCCAAGGACAAGAAGACATGTAAGAGATACAAGGCTGCCGGTGTAGACGTTCATCACGCCAACTTAGAGGTATGGGATAAGAACCTATTCAAGGTTATCTGCCCTGGGAAGGATAGGCATGTCGGCTGGGATGAGTGGGTCAGGCGGCTGGTAGAATCGGTTGATGTCTTTGGTGAGGGGAACGTAACGCCAAACCTTGTGGCTGGAGTGGAAATGGCTCAACCTTATGGCTTCAAGGATGTCGCCTCAGCAGTGAAGTCGACAACAGAGGGGCTGGAATACCTTATGTCCCACGGTGTGGTGGTCAGGTTCAATCACTGGAACACCTCGCCCCTTTCTGCCCTGGCTGGGAGCCAACCGCCACCGCTTGAATACTTCATAAGGGTTGACCAGGCTTGGTGTGAGACCTGGACCAAGCATAGCCTACCTCCAATTGGAGGCATGCACACAATAGGCCCAGGCCGTGGGGCTTTTTTGATGAGTGGCAATGTGGATATGGATCCGGTGAGATGCATAAAAGGGATTTAATAAGCACAATATCGTCTGTTTAGTTAAATAAAATAAAACGGTAGCGAATTGTAGAAGGGGAATAGAGAAATGGATATCGCGGCACAGATGGTCAAGTACATAGTGGAGACGGAATACACAGACTTACCTCCAAAAATTGTGGAGGTTACTAAGCAGCACATCCTCCATACTCTGGCTACCGTCATAGGAGGATCAAATGCTCCGGGGTGCAAGCCGGTGGTTGATCTAGTCGAAGAATGGGGAGGCAAGAAGGAATCCAGTGTTTTGGTCTACGGCACCAAAGTGCCGGCAGTCGATGTAGCCTTGGCCAACGCTGTCATGGCTCATGCACTGGATTACTGTACGAACGATGACAGGACCCATTATAAAAGCTGCGTTGTTGTCGTTCCAGTTTCTATAGCGGGTGGCAAAGCTTGCTGCTAAGATTCGTATTGAATAAGGTGACTGGCTATAGGAAAAATAATTATGCTCAGACTAGAATCGGGGCTAAGGGACTTCTGTTTTGCCCGTGACTGATACAACCTTCTCAGAAAAAGAGCAAGACAAATCAAGAAGGACAGGGAAATTCCGCTGCCGGTGCTAATTTTGGGGTTTAACCGGTTATATTAACCTAAGCATAATTCAGCGGTATACTGATATCCTGGGATGGGGTACCAGCAGACAAGACTAGGCAGAGAGGTGCCAGATTAAAGTCGGAAGTTGGTGGGGAAGTTCATTAATAACTGCTAAAGTAAATGAAAAAGGAGGACTACCAATGGTTTACAAGGATCTACGCGATTTTCTGACAGCTGTGGAAGGTGATGGAGAATTAAAACGGATTAGCGGAGCTGATTGGAATCTCGAGATGGCCAGTATTGCTGAACTTATATACCGGCATGGTAAACGACCAACACCTACCCTTCTATTTGATGACATTCCCGGTTACCCTAAGGGATACCGTACACTGTTTGGTTGGCTGTCTTCGCCTCGGAGAATGGCCAGGGCTCTTTGCCTTTCACTTCCAGATGGGCCAATGCAGCCTCTGGATGCAGTTAAAGCCTGGGCTGCTAAGGCTCAAGAGGTAAAACTCATTCCTCCCAAGTTTGTAGCCTCTGCCCCGGTTCAGGAAAACTCGTTTAGTGGGGATGAGGTTAATATTACCAAGTTTCCCGCGCCGAAGTGTCACGAATTGGATGGTGGTCGCTATATTGGCATCGGGCATGCCGTCATCCAGAGGGATCCCGACGACGGATGGGTAAATCTAGGGACATATCGCTGTATGGTGACTGATCGTAATCATTTTGTTTTCCATGCATTAGAGGGGCAGCATGGGAGGGTTATTCACGATAAGTATTTTGAGCGGGGGCAGGTGATGCCTATAGCTATCGCTATGGGAATGGATCCTAGTTTACATTGGGGTGCCTCCCAAAGGGTAGAGTGGGGGGTCTCTGAATACGACTATGCTGGCGGCATTAAAGGTGAGCCGATTGAGGTTTTTGAAGGACCTCTCACTGGCTTGCCATTACCAGCCACTGCAGAAATAGTCATTGAAGGGGAATGTCACCCTGGCGAGCTTGCGGGCGAGGGTCCCTACGGGGAGTGGCACGGATACTACGCCAATTTGGGGCTGACACCAGTCCCAGAGCCCGTGGTACGGGTGAAGGCTATTTATCACAGAAATGACCCTATCCTTACTTGTTCCCATCCGGCTGTTCCGCCTGGGGTAAATGGTCCGTTGATGGCTATGGGTCGTGCGGCAGCACTGTGGATGGCTTTAGATAGGATCGGAGTTCCGGGGATAATAGGGGTGTGGTCTCCTGAACAGGCAGGAGCTCATTTAGCTATCGTTGTCTCTATCCAGCAGATGTACGCAGGACATTCCAAGGAAGTAGGATTTCTTGCTTCACAATTGGCAGGACCTTTTGGACGATGGACAATTGTGGTAGATGACGATATTGATCCATCTAACCTCGACCAGGTCTTCTGGGCGATAACAACCCGAGCTGATCCAGAACGCTCCATCCAGTTTCAGCAGGGCTGTGTCAGCAGTTCGGCTGATCCCGTCATCCCTTGGGCAGAGAAGAGTAAGTATAAGACAGTCCCCAAGCCACTTACTTCCACTAGGGTGGTTATTGATGCCTGTCGACCATATGAGTATAAAGAAGAGTGGTACCCAATTGCTAAAGCAAGCCCTCAGCTACAGGAGCGCCTTTTTAAGAAATGGGATTCGCTCTTCAAAGAGTTGTGTTGACTTACCCTGCTCACGAGCTTCAAAGAGAAATGGCAAGGCGGGTGGTAGGGAGATAACTTCTCGTATGAATAACAAAATGGAAATTAAAAAAGTGGTTTGTCAATTCTGTCACGCTCGTTGCCGGTTGCTATTACATAGCGATAACGGGCACCTGGACAGGATCGAGGAAGACAAGTCGTTTCCGCGGTGGGATACCATGTTCCCGCCGATTAAAGCATGCCTGAGACTGCGTGGGGCTAAGGAGTGGATGTATCACCCCGACCGTGTTAACTTCCCATTGAAGAGGGTTGGTGAAAGGGGGGAGGGAAAGTGGCAGAGGATTTCATGGGATCGGGCCCTTGATGAGGTAGCCAAAAGGCTGATGGAAATAAAAGCCAAATACGGGGCGGAGGCCATAGGCGCTACCACCGGCACCGGTAGGACGATGTCTGAGTACATAAATCGGTTCTTCCACCTTCTGGGAACTCCAAACTATGCCGGGGTAACCAGTATCTGCCATGCCCCTGTGGTAGTGACTGCTAGCGCAATGTTTGGATGGTCAGTTCGTCACAGGACAGGCGTAACCATTGACACGGCCGCCGGCGGCAAATTAGTCACCAAATGTGTTATGTTAGTGGGGATAGACCCTTCGCAAGCTGTGCCACGCCTATGGAAATCAGTGCGTGAGGGGAAGAAGATGGGGGTTAAGCTCATAGTCATTGACCCTAGGAAAACCCAAACAGCAGAGCTTGCTGACTTGTGGTTGCAACTGAGACCCGGTACCGATACCGCCTTGCTGATGTCCATAATAAATGTGATTATTGAGGAGGGGCTTTACGACAAGGATTTCGTTGACAAGTGGTGTTACGGCTTTGACAAAGTTGCCGAGCGTGCCCGAGAGTATCCGCCGCAGAGAGTAGCCAACATCTGCTGGGTGCCGGCGGATAAAATCAGGGAAGCGGCTACGATGTTTGGGACAAACCAGCCAGGGCACATCGTACATGGGATGGGCACTGAACACACCCAGAACGCTATCGGAGCTATTCAGGCCAGGTTGATCTTGAGCGCACTAACAGGCACTATTGATGCTCATGGGGGCGACTATATGCCTGGACCTAGTAAGCTCGTGGAGGCTGCAGAGATAGAACTTGGCCGGATGCTTTCTTCCGAACAGAAGGCGAAACAGCTGGGGGCTGACCGGTTCAAACTCCTTACCTGGCCAGGACGCGATTTAATACAATCCTATGTGAAAAAAGTGTGGGGTAGAGAGCACAGCGTAGCCCGCGCTACCTGTCAAGCTCATGCCCCAACCATGTATCGAGCTATACTCACTAGTGAACCGTATCCGGTGAAAGCAGTGATAACTCTCTTCAGCAATCCCATGCTTACACAAGCAAACACTAAGCTGGTGTACAAGGCACTAAAGAACCTGGAGCTTTATGTAGTTCACGACTACTGGCTCACCCCTTCCGCTGAACTCGCTGACTATGTTTTCCCGTGTGCATCGTGGATGGAAAGACCCTGGCTCTTCGATTGGTCTGGCGAAGACAGCACTATATATGCAGGAGAAGCTGGATTACCATCTACAATTCCTGGTGAGTATGAACATAGGACTGACTACGAATTCTTGCGCGGACTCGGGATACGGCTAGGACAGGAAGAGTACTGGCCATGGAAAAACCTTGAAGAGAGCTTTGACTATCGCCTTAAGCCTATGGGTCTGTCGTTTAAGGAGTTCATGGAGAAAGGAGGTTTCTACTTCCCTCCTCCTGAATATAAAAAGTATGAGAAGATCGGCTTTGCCACACCCACAGGCAAGTGCGAGCTATACTCAACCATATTTGAGAAGCTCGGCTATGACCCATTGCCAAGCTATGAGGAGAGCTTTGAAAATCCGGTAAGTACATCAGAACTGGCCAAGGAGTATCCGTTGATGCTGATCACGGGGGGAAGGTTTCACCCTATGTTCCACTCGGAGCATCGCAATATTCATTCAGCGCGCAGCAGGCACCCACAACCGTTGTTGCAAATTAACCCTGAAACTGCACGCAAGCTGGATATTCATGATGGCGATTGGGCATGGATTGAGTCACCAAGGGGCAGAATCAGGATGGAATGCCGTTACTTTACAGGGATAGACCCAAGGGTGGTGCACGCCGAACATGGTTGGTGGTTTCCTGAGCTACCAGGAGAGGAGCCATGGCTCCATGGGGTTTGGGAGTCGAATGTGAACGTCCTCACTGAAGATGCCCCTGACGTCTGCGACAAGCGGAGTGGCGGCTGGCCTCCTAAAACAGCCTTGTGTAAGGTTTATAAGGCTAAGGAGTATAAATAATGACGAAAATGGATGTTGACCTTGTCTGGTTTGGGTTGTTCTTGTATTAGCACCGAAAGTCGGTTAAAATGATCAAATCTGTGGTGGCATATTATGTTTGCATCGAAGCATGGTTGGAACTGCATCGGGCTAAGGAGCGGATGTAATACGTTAACCATGTTAATTTTGCATTGAAAAGGAGGATTGAAAATGGCTTATCAAGACTTCCGTGATTTCTTGACAGATGTAGAACAATGGGGAGAACTAAAGCGAATTAGTGGGGCTGAGTGGGATCTTGAAATGAGCACTATCGCCGAACTTATATACCGGGAAGGTAAACGACCAGTACCTGCCCTCCTATTTGATGATATTCCTGGGTATCCTAAAGGATACCGAACGCTATTTGGTATTCTGTCATCACCTCGAAGAATAGCCGGTGCTCTCTATCTTCCGCTTCCAGATGAGCAGACGGATGCTTTGAGTGTAGTGCGGAGCTGGGCTAGTAAGCAGCGGGGTATCAAACTCATCCCTCCTAAGTTTGTAGCCTCTGGTCCGGTTCAGGAAAACTCATTTATTGGGGATGAGGTTGACATTACCAAGTTTCCCTGCCCAAAGTGTCATGAGTTGGATGGTGGTCGTTATATTGGAACTGGCCATGCCGTTATCCAGCAGGATCCTGACACTGGCTGGGTAAACCTAGGAACATATCGGTGTATGCTGGTTGATCATAACCGGATAGCTCTCCACATAACTGAGGGGAAACATGGGAGAATCATTTGTGATGACAGGTATTTTGGACAGGGACGGGTGATGCCGGTGGCTATTGCCATAGGGATGGAGCCGACTTTATGGTTTACCGCTCAGTACAGTGGGGTGCCCTGGGGGGTCTCCGAGTACGATTATGCTGGCGGCATTAAAGGTGAGCCGATCGAGGTTTTTAAAGGACCTCACACCGGTCTCCCGCTACCCGCCACTGCAGAAATAGTCATTGAGGGCGAATGTCACCCTGGCGAGCTTGCGGATGAGGGTCCTTTTGGGGAATGGCACGGATACTATGCTAATCTGGGACTGACACCGGTTCCAGAGCCTGTAATACGAGTGAAGGCCGTTTTTCACCGAGACGACCCTATTCTTGCCAGTTCTTCACCGGCTGTTCCGCCTGGAGTAAATAGTCTATTAACTGCTATGAGCCGGGCGGCGGCGATCTGGGGAGGTTTAGACAGGATTGGGATGCCGGGGGTAAAGGGTGTCTGGTGTCCTGAGGAGGCAGCAAGTTTCTTGACCACTGTTGTCTCTATCAAGCAAATGTATGCGGGCCATTCTAGAGATGTGGGGTTGATTGCTTCGCAATTGGGGGGGACTCACAGTCGACAATGTATCGTGGTAGATGATGATATTGATCCATCCAATGGTAGCCAGGTTGTATGGGCAATAGCAACACGTGCCGATCCCGAACGTTCCATCCAGATTCTCCCATACTGTGCTAGCACTTCAGCTGACCCCATCATCCCCGAGGAGGAAAAGAGAAAGGCAAAGACAGCCCCTAAGCCACTTCTTGCCTCCAGAGTCCTTATTGATGCCTGTCGACCATATGAGCATAAAGTGGAGTGGTACCCACTCGCTAAAGCAAGCCCTGAGCTGGCGGACCGCCTTCATAAAAAATGGGATACCCTGTTCAAGGAATTGTGTTGACTTACCCTGCTCAAGGGCAAATACAGGCAGAGGCCATAGGAGGTGGTGTGAGTGGCAGATTAGTCACCAGATGTGTTATGTTAGTGGGAATAAATATTTCTTGAAAGGAAGATAAGAGATGGCTTATAAAGATTTACGTGACTTCCTGAAGGCTGTCGAACGCTACGGGGAGCTAAAGTACTTTTCTGGGGTAGATTGGAATCTAGAGATGGGCAGCATGGCTGAACTCGTCTATCACGAAGGTAAAGACCCAAAGCCAGCGATGCTGTTTGATGAGATCCCTAGCTACCCGAAGGGCTATCGGTGTTTGTTTGGTCAGCTCAGTTCGCCCCGGAGAATAGCAATGGCTTTAGCTTTGCCAGAGGACGAGATTGATCGTAAGACTATACTCCAGAACTGGCGCAAGAAGATTAGGGCTTTTTCCTTAATCCCTCCAAGGGTTGTGACCTCCGGACCGGTGCAGGCTAACGTGTTGAGTGGGAAGCAGATCGACCTTTTGAAATTTCCATCGCCAAAGTTTCACGAGCTGGACGGTGGTCGTTATATTGGAACTGGCCATGCTGTTATCCAGCGGGATCCTGACACTGGCTGGGTTAATTTAGGAACATATCGCGTAATGCTAGTTGACCGTGACCGCCTTGCCCTACACGCCCTAGCAGGAAAGCAAGGAAGCACAATCATGCATGAGAAGTATTTCAAGCGAGGGCATGTGATGCCTGTTGCCGTTGCCATGGGTGTTGATCCCGTTCTGTGGTTTGCTAGTTGCCGAAAGATCCCTGCGAATGTTTCGGAGTATGACTATGCTGGGGGTGTTAAAGGTGAACCGCTGGAGGTCTTTGAGGGCTCACATACTGGGCTTCCTCTGCCAGCTAGTGCAGAAATAGTTATTGAGGGGGAGTGTCACCCTGGCGAACTTGTTGATGAGGGCCCTTTTGGAGAGGGTTGTGGATATTATGCAAATCTGGGGCTTGAGCCTGTGCCTGAACCAGTTATCCGTGTGAAAGCCATTTACCACCGAGATGACCCGATTCTAACTTGTTCAAATCCTACAGTCCCACCCGCTGAAGCTAGTCCTATGTTTGCCTATTCTTACTCGGCAGCACTCTGGGATCAGTTAGAGGGGGCTGGAGTCCCAGGGGTAAAGGATGTGTGGTGCTCTGAAGTGGGGCACGGTTTCTTTTGGAATATTGTCTCTATCGAGCAACAATATACAGGCCATTCCATAGAGGCCGGGATAATTGCTTCACAGAGTTGCGGCGGGGATGTGGGGCGATACACAGTGGTGGTAGACGATGATATCGACCCTTCTGATCTAAACCAGGTTATATGGGCAATAGAGACTCGAACCGATCCTGTGCGCTCAATCCACATCATTGAACGTTGCCATACCACCACAAGGGACCCTATTATCTCTCCAGAAGAGAAAAGGAAGTATAAGGTAGAGCCAAAACCTCTTTACGTCTCCAGGGCTATCATTGATGCCTGCCAACCCTACGAGTGGAAAGCAGAATGGTACCCTGTTGCTAGGTCGAGCCCGGAACTACGTGCCAGGATTCTTAAGAAGTATGACTCAGTCTTAAAGGAGCTACTCTGATCTGTAGTAGTGGAGTTTCTCAAAATTAAGAAGATCGAGTGGTATAGCGGGTTGACAGCAAATTTATGGACTGAAAAATAACCAACTTTTGAACGCAAACCTCCAATAAAATGGTTGACTTGTTTGAAAAGGTGTGTTATAAGTTTAATTAATAGGAATAACATAGCCAAAGTCATAAATATGTTGGTTGATGTTGGAAAGGGGGTGTTAGTTTATTAAAGCTAAAGCTTGAGGTGCTTACTTCAGTGTACCCGTTATTTGTTGAAAGGAGGGAAAATAAGATGCATCGTTTGATCTCTTCTACGGTAACAAGACACATCGGAGTGATGTTAGTTGTTGTCATTCTGGTTCTATCGCTTAGTCTTGCTGCTTGCACAGGACCGCCCGGGACTCAAGGACCGCCGGGAGAGCTAGCCGCCCAGCCAGAGGCTGCACTTACTGTCATAGTAGCCAGTGAAGAAGATGTTACTGTCGCTGGCTCAGGCTTTTGCCCCGGCGAGTCGATCAACCTAACGGTAATCGGCAAAGCGGGGGCTGGTTGGGGTGTGGGAACACCCTGGGGTTTCGAGGCTAACGAATCAGGGGCTTTTGCGGTTAAGCTGACCAGCAGGCAGCTATCAAGGCTCTCGACAGTGCTTATTGAGGATGTTCTCATCTATACTATGAAGGCAACCGGTTCGGAAGGTTCAGTAGCTACCGCTCCACTCATATGGGATTAGCCTAGCGATAGATTCGGTAGGTCAGAAGATGAGAGTTCAGTCAGAAGGGTCGTAATAAAGCAAGCGGGGTACTTTGCCATGCATAATAGATTTACTTGGTTTTGGCGAGAGCATATGGTGTTGCAAGCTGGCCCGAGGTAAATTAATGCTAGAGAGAAGAATAGGGGAGTTGGAGTTTTATTTTAAGCGGTTCCCTGATGTCCCCAGAGAGGTCATCGTCAAGGAGGATATCTTGCGTTTAGGCCTCGGGTTCAGTGAGGCGGCACTTGAGGCAGCTAAAGGTTGTCAGGAGAAGTCATATCGCCTATTTACTTATGATAAGGTTAAGTATGATAAACTTGAGAAAGGAGAGCCTTTCAGGGCGCCAGAGAGTATTCAAGTCAAGGGAGGCCCTTACGAATTGCAAAGGACAAATATCGGGGTCCGGTTCAATCCCGATTCTCCTTACCTTGTCGACGTCATCGATGGCAAGGTTTCACTTTGCGAAAATGGCACTCCGATAGCAGAAGTGAAGTATCCTCCTCGGCCTAGGTATTATTCCAAGGCCTTTAATGATGGAACTCGGTATGATGAAATTGTTCCCTTAAGCTGTTCAGGCACTATGGCATTTGCCACTGTTTTCCGTGTTTGTCAGTTCTGGGGGGAGAAAGAGGAGTGCAAGTTTTGTGACATAAATGAGAATATAAGACAAGGAAAGAAATCTGGTAAGCTAGCTGTCCCTAAAGCATACAAGCCGGTGCAACAGGTGACTGAGGTGATGGAGGAAATATTCCTCAGGGAAGAGACGCCGGGTGGGGTCAGGCCGCTCAGCTACATAATAACTGGTGGCGCTATCACAGGAAAGGTTGCTGAAAAGAAGGAAGACGACTTTTATCTGGAATATGTAGAGGCGGTAAAGGACAGGATTGGTAATAGGTGGCCTTGCGTACTGCAAACCATCGCCAAGGACAAGAAGACATGTAAGAGATACAAGTCCGCTGGTGTGGATGTTCATCACGCCAATATAGAGGTATGGGATAAGAACCTATTTAAGATTATCTGCCCCGGGAAGGATAGGCATGTCGGCTGGGATGAGTGGGTCAGGCGGCTGGTGGAATCAGTGGACGTCTTTGGTGAGGGGAACGTAACCCCAAACTTTGTGGCTGGAGTGGAAATGGCTCAACCTTATGGCTTTAAGGATGTCGCCTCAGCGGTGAAGTCGACAACACAGGGTTTGGAATACCTTATGTCCCGCGGTGTGGTGGTCAGGTTCAATCACTGGAACACCTCGCCCCTTTCTGCCCTGGCTGGGAGCCAACCGCCACCGCTTGAATACTTCATAAGGATTGACCAGGCTTGGTGTGAGACCTGGACCAAGCATAGCCTACCTCCAATTGGAGGCATGCACACAATAGGCCCAGGCCGTGGGGCTTTCTTAATGAGTGGCAATGTGGATATGGATCCGGTGAGATGTGTGAAAGGATTGCATGGCTGAGGTGAAACTTTGTTCAAGCTCGATTGATGCCAAATAACATATAGAAGGGGTGAAAGACATGAAAGTTTTTAGTGGCTAGGGTTGCCTATAGTTAGGTTTTGGCTAATTAAGAGAATAAAAGGAGGGGAAAATGGCTAAAAAGAGATTTCTAGTCTTGGCAGTGACAGTGGTGGTGCTATTGAGCTTTCTGGCAGGTTGCAAAGCAGCTCCAGCTCCAGCACCTGCCGCACACCCAATTGTGGAACTCGAGCTTCTTGGGGCTGGGTTTGGGGGTAGCGCTTACCTGAACGCATTTGCCATGTCCGACATTTTGAAGAAACAACATCCCTGGCTTCGGGGTTCACCCAGGGAGACCTTTGGTTCGGTGGATTGTCTAAGAACGGTGGGAAATGACCCAGAGCTGAGGAAGAAAGCCCTCTGGGTTGGGGCTGACACTACCATATTCACTGGACAACTGGGCATGGAACCATTTAAGAAGAAATACACCGGGTTAAAGTGGGTAGCCTGGTTGAAGAAGCAGGGACTGTTTTACATTACCCTGGACCCAGAGATTAGGACCAAGGAAGACTTGATAGGCAAAAGGGTTTCGCAGGGGCCTGCTGGAGGTGGTGTTGGACTTATGGCAGATATGGTGCTCCGAGACTGCTATGGTATCTATGACCAGGTCGACGTTAAGTATATGGATTATACATCGTCGAAAAATGCTTTAGCTGATGGCTTGGTGGATGCTGCCTTCTTCTGGGCTAGTTGGGTCGAGGGGAAATATATACCAGGCCGCCAAACTGAGGAGCTAAAGCTGACTCGTGATGTTTACTTCATTCCAGTAACGGAAGAGGATATGGAGCGTGGGCGCAAGGCCCTCGGCCTTCCCATCTCAGTTTGTTTAATACCAGCAGGGCACCTAGGACCAACTCAGACCGAGGACCTGCCAACCTTCTTCTCAGCGAATAATAACTGGAACTGTTACGAGGATGTTCCCGACGAGCTGGTATATGAACTTGTGAAAGCAATAGCTGAGAACGATCACCTTTTTGTGAATTACTTTTACGAAGGAGCTATGATAAAGAAGGAGACTTTAGGTCTAATGCCAATCGCCGATGAAAGTGAAGTCCATGCTGGTGCGCTAAAATACTTCAAAGAGGAGGGGATTAAAGTAGGATTAAAGTAGGATTAAAGCAACCGCCTAGATAAAAGGGGACAGTTACCACAAGTGAAATGGTCGAAGGTAGTAGAGATTGCCATACCGGTGGTAGCCATCAGCATGGCAGTGTATCATCTTGTTAGCACTCAACGCTTCCTCCAAGGGCCTATAGAGCACCAAGCCACTCATCTTGCCTTTGGTTTGGTTCTGGTATTTCTCATCGCGTTGAAAAAGAGGACGAGACTTCGTCCCCTGATTTTGTTGTTCTTGTTAGCCTCTGTAGTAGCCACAGCCTATATAAAGATTTTTATCTCCGGGCTGGAGATGCGCGCCGGGACCCCAACCCTACCGGATATAGTTATAGGCTTTATATTAGTTGTGGTAGTGCTTTGGGCTGCAAGGGAGGCATTCGGCCCGGTTTTGCCTATCATCGCCTCTTTGGCTATTCTTTATTTTCTTTTCGGCCAATATCTGCCAGACCCCCTTTATCACAGCTCTTTTAAGGTGGCAAGGGTAGTTTCCCACTTGAATATCGGCCTCACTGGGATGTTTGGCACCGTTCTGGGTGTGTCTGCAAATTACATATTTTTGTTCATTCTGTTTGGTGGCATCCTCCAGGCATCGGGGGCAATGGAATTTTTCTTGCAACTTGGCAGGCTGGCGGGAAGGAGATTAGCCGGCGGAGCAGCGCTGACAGCGGTGATAAGCAGTGGCTTGGTGGGAATGGTTAGTGGCAGTGCACCCGCTAACGTCGGCATCACCGGCGCCTTCACCATCCCCCTGATGAAGAAGGTAGGCTACAGACCGGAACAAGCAGGGGCAATTGAGGCAGCAGCTTCGAGCGGTGGGCAAATTATGCCGCCAGTAATGGGGGCAGCCGCCTTTGTCTTGGCTGAGATGGTTGGAGTGCGCTATATATGGGTATGTGCTATGTGTGCCATCCCGGCGCTATTGTTTTTCTTCACCTGCGGGGTATACGCCCAGTTGCACGGAATGAAATTGAGGCTTCAGCCTCTGCCTGAAGAGGTAAACACCAGAGAACTGCTACTAAGAGCGCCCTTATTTATTGTTCCAGTAGTCTTACTGACAATCATATTGGTTATGGGATTCAGCCCTATGTATGCCGCCTTCTGGGCCATAATGAGTGTTATTCTTCTAAGTGTTATTAGAAAAGCGACGCGCCCGTCGTTAGGTGGTTGGGTGGAGGGATTTACTCGAGGGGCTTCAGGAGGAGCTAATATCGCAGTAGCTAGTGGCTGTATAGGGATTATAGTCTCCACGCTAACTGTGACAGGGCTGGGGATTAAGATTGGGGGCATGGTGGATGTGTGGAGTGGGGGCAATTTACTTATCGCTGCGATATTGGTTATGATATTATCGATCATCATGGGCTGTGGAATGCCTACTCTGGCAGCATATCTCCTGGTAGCAGTAGCGACTGCCCCTGTCTTGATATCAATGGGAGTAAGCATGGTGCAAGCTCATTTGTTTGCCTTTTTCTTTGCCATATTCTCAGCAGTCACCCCCCCTGTTGCCATGGCAGCCATTGTCGCCTCAGGTATCGCCGGTAGCGGGTATGTGAGAACATCACTGGAAGGTGTCAAGGCGGCTTTTGCCGGTTTTGTGCTGCCATATTTGATTATATGGTGCCCGGTGATAATATTGACCCCTTGGGAGCCACTCTGGGGTATAACAGCATTAATCGCTATCATATTAGGGATTGTAGCTATTTCAGTGGTATTTGCCAATCACTACCTTACAAGCACAAGTCCACTAGAAAGAGCCTTGTTTGCCACATGTGGGATAGTGCTCTTCGGATACGCCTTCACCCAAAATTACCTATTTCTTGCTATTGGAACGGGCCTTTTTGTGCTGCTGACCCTTTGGCAATTGAGGAAAAGAGGGCCAGCCAGATGATGCAAGATTACTCACTGAATGGCACATCCAGAACTTCCCGCCTGTCTTTATAGCCACAACAGCATGATGTTTGGCACTGGATAAGCCTTCTCCTTCTTGTAACGGTCTGACAGCTAGGAACAAAAAGAGCGCTAAAACCTGTGTCGTAGGTCACCGTTGAGAAGCAAGGAAGGTAAACCTCAGTCTTTGTCTGATTGCGCTAATCTGTTGGGTGAAAACTTACCCAATAGCTTGACTGTCTCAACCAGAACGCTTTCCAATCGGTTTTGTTATACCCCGATGTCCTTAATCTGAGAAGATTATTTGCAACCTCTTTGGTCCAGTTCGTGCCATTTTTTAAACCTCCTCCCAGTGACTATGTCGATGTTCTCCTCCACCTTATCCTTCGACAACCTAGAGCCATATAGGGCATCTTGACTATTCGCTGGGTAGGTAGCCAAGCCAGCTAGGTGGCTATAAATACGGTTATGAGGCAATGGTAGACTTAATGCCCAGCGAGGATAGCAGAGAGGGTGCTGTGCCTTTCTTGAGGGAAGAGACCGCTATTTCAGAGGAAGCTGAGGGTTGCTGTAACGCAAGGCCTAAAAAGTCGTAAGCCTAGCGAGGCTAATTAGTAGTTCAGCCTAGGGGGCGATAAGGGTGCTGTGGCTCCGTCCATTCTTAGAACTTGAATTAAGTCCTTTCTCGCACTTAGCAACATTAATAAGAAGGCTGGATATGCCAACAATACAAATATCCAGCCTTGTGTGGAAACCTGATACCTACTATTTTAACCCTTCCCGATTCTAAACATCTTAGTGCCACATACCGGGCATACACCCTGAGTCGCCGGCTTACCATTCTTCATAGTTATCGCCTTGGTGTCCCTCATTTCTCTTTTGGTGCGGCATTTCATACAGTATGCTTGCATTAGTCCGACCTCCCTTCTTTGATTATGAACAATAAACTATTCTTCCCCATAATGTCAATAGTCACGCAAATTCAGTCTAGGGGTCACAGTTGCTTGAAAAGTGTGATAGACAGTAAAAGGGCTGGATATCCCGTCGGCGGAGTTATCCAGCCCTATTCAATCCCGATAATATCAGGGTTATGCTTTTCCAATTCTAAACATCTTAGTCCCACATGTGGGGCATGTCCCTTGAGTCGCTGGCCTCCCATTCTTCATGGTTATGGCCTTAGCATC
>SDBU01005714.1_pt1 | contig 14809 bp, 12 predicted proteins | sample 2277071 | NCBI WGS metagenome assembly SDBU01 (sample SAMN10397929, study PRJNA504765) | marine sediment metagenome | isolation source: marine sediment core GS08_GC12, 126 cmbsf | place: Arctic Ocean: Gakkel Ridge, Loki's castle | collected 2008
TTCAGGTTATAGACCTTGCCGACGAATGGCATTGTCCTGGTTACAACGCTCTTGATAGCAACTGTGCCGTTTAGCGATTTCAGGTTCATGCCACTTTCCAGATTCTGGGCGGCTACCCATTGTCCGGAATCAAGCATGAAGCAGTGTGCATCCACGACGCTGATGCTATTTCCGTTTTCGAGCGTTATGTCGCGGCATTCCCAGGTCCCCTCGTGCTCTTCGAGCTTCTCTAAGCTCGTTGCTGCAAGACAGTTGATTGACTGGCCTGCGACAACTTTCGAGATTTGCACGAGTGCCCCATTTACCCATACGGGCGTATCAGCGAGGAAGCATCCCCTGCCCTTTGGTGGGGCCACAGCTCCACCACCTTCGCCATCGTGTACCAGGAACGAATCCAATCTGTCCCCGGGCTCACTGGCGGAAGGTATAGGCAAGCCGCCTCGTCGAATGTCTCCACCATCCCAGTAGGTGTAAATATTATCATCATTGATGGCGCAGGCTGGGCTTTTTTCAAAGCTAACGTGGCTGTCCATAAACAATACGTTCTGTCCATCTTCCTGGTGAGAAATAGCGTTTCCATAATTGATTGTTTCTCTACCACCGTCAGGGTTGAATAAGCTAAATAAGTCAGCCTTGGATTCTGCAGCGGGTGAGTCTATCCATGGATTCCGGTCGGCTGCAATCGCCATACCGGGCTCGCTTGATGTGGTCAGAGCATACAGGCCAAAAGGCATATGGTAGGAGTAGCTGCAGTGCGTTATTGGCTCGAGGCCGAAGTCCCAGAGGTCAATAAGCTCTCTGTCACCTGCGCCGTCATCGGCGGGCTTAAATTCTTTGGTCCCGGAATCACCCTTGCAGAGAAACGACTTGGGTGTTACCTCGGCATACTTGACCAGAAGATAGAAACTGGACGTAATTGTGGCCGAGCCGCCGCTGCTGTCGGCGCTTAAGCCGTAAGCAGTGTATCGGTTGTCGGCCAGCCACTGTGGTATTTGACCGGCCCAAATGCTGTTTCTGCCACCGGCCCGTGGCATTTCGTCGTCGTAATCATTGCTGTAGATGAGCATTGCCTTGCCAATACCGGACAGGTTCGTCCCGCAGACCATTCTGAAGGCAATCTGCCTTACCCTGGCCAACGCCGGCATCAGAATGCCCATCAGCAGGGCTATGATCGCGATCACGACCAACAGCTCAACTAATGTAAAACCTTTCTTTTTCCTCATTTTAGTTCTCCTTTTTCCATTTTGAGATTCGCGAATTCGACCGTTTTTAAGTACGCTTCGGTTTACATTTGATATATAAATGCTTACTGTCGCATAAATAACCAGACACTAAACACTCTTTTTTTTGCGAATCTCCTTGAGTTAATATTTTTACTTAAAAACGGTCAGTCTAACCTTGCAAAACCAGTTTTACAAACAGGCTTTGTTCGCTCAACATTACATACTTTTAGCACAGTTGCCAATTCGAAGTTTTAAGCCAAACCGTAAAATGCCCTTTCCCGGCAGGAGGGCCTTGTGATATGAAATTTCGACCAAATTATGATGACGGTTTAAATTATAATAACAGTACTTTTCAAACCTACCTACCTTAGCTATAATCGTAACACAGGATGGCTTTGCTGTCAAATAAATTTTAGCCAATTTCCCCCAAATTCCTTGAATTTTTTTACAATTTGCGTAATATCCTTGTTTTCGGCTTGGAATCGTGGATATGGATACTCAAAAAACTTACGAAGACATAAAAAAACTGCTCAAAAAGCACCGCCAGGACCATCTTTTGGCATTTTGGGACCAACTGGATACGGCTCAAAGGCAGAATTTGCTTGCACAAGTCCGGCAGCTGGACCTTGCGAAAATAGACAATTGGGCGGCTAATTGCGTCAAAAAGTCTGCTCCTGCTGCGATAAGCACTGATTTGGTTCCTGCTTCGTCCTACAGCCCCTATCCGGCAGACCCACAGCAGCAGCATAAGTATGCCAAAGCCGTCGAATGGGGTGGGGAGCTGATACAACAGGGCAAGGTTGCTGCCTTCGTTGTCGCGGGCGGCCAGGGAACCAGACTCGGATTCGACGGCCCAAAGGGAAATTTCCCCATCAGCCCTGTCAAAAACAAAACGCTTTTTCAAATCTTTGCCGGGTCTATCGCGGCAGCCTCACAAAAATACCACACCGTTTGCCCCTGGTATATTATGACCAGCCCTTTGAACCACGCCGAGACCATTGAGATTTTTCGCTCCAATGACTATTACGGCCTGGATGATAAAAACGTTTTTATTTTTCAGCAGGGCACGTTGCCCGATTTCAGCTCCGCCGGTGAGATACTGCTGGCCGACAAAGACCGGCTAAGCTGCTCACCCGACGGCCACGGGGGAAGCCTTAAGGCACTTTACCAAAGTGGAGCTATCGAAGATATGAAAAGACGCGGCGTGGAATTTGTGAGCTATTTCCAGGTTGATAACCCCCTGATAGATATTTTCGACCCGCTCTTTATCGGCCTGCACGCTCTCGATAAGGCCGAAATGTCCTCAAAGGCTCTTATTAAGACCGGGCCCTACGAAAAGGTCGGCAACTTCTGTTTGGTTGACGGCAAGGTAACTGTCATTGAATATAGCGATTTTCTTGATGAATTGGCCCAGAGACGAAAAGCGGACGGCTCCCTAATCTTTGAGCTCGGAAGTATCGCTATCCACATCATCAACCGTGCCTTCGTAGAAAGACTAAACGTTGGTGGTTTTTCTTTGCCGCTGCACAAAGCCGTTAAAAATATTCCGCACATCGATAAGCATGGGGAACTTGTTGAACCGGCTGAGCCGAACGGTCTAAAGCTGGAGAGCTTTGTTTTTGACGCCCTGCCGTTGGCCTCGAAGTCGATAATTTTGCAGACCGTCCGAAGCGAAGAATTTGCCCCGACCAAAAATGCCACCGGCATTGACAGTATCGAAACCACCAGGAGAATGATGATCGCCCGTGCCGCTGATTGGCTCGAATCAGCAGGCCTAACCATCCCTAAAAAACCGGATGGCTCAATTGATTGTGTCCTTGAAATCGCACCCGGCTTCGCACTGGAAAAAGATGACATCAAAGAAAAGCTGAATCAGATACCTAAAATCAAACCGGGTGACACAATCTATCTGGCCTGAGACACCGGAGTCAGAAGTCAGAAATCGGAAGTCGGAGTCTGTCTTCTGTCCTCTGTTACTTCACACTTACCTTGTGGAGAATTTGTGCACCGTTACTGTCGTGTATTTCTGACCTGGCTGGAGAACCACGGACGGGAAGTTGGGTTTATTTGGTGAATCCGGGAAGTGCTGCGTTTCCAGGCAGAATGCGTAGTGCTTTTTGTACACCTTGCCGGCTTTACCGGTTAGGGAACCATCCAGGAAGTTTCCGGTATAGAGCTGAACGCCGGGTTCGGTGGTATAGATTTCCATTACCCGCCCGCTGGTTGGCTCATAGGCCCTTGCAGCCAAAGCGAGTCCCGATAAATCGGGACCGCTGTTGAGCACGTAATTGTGGTCGTAGCCGTCCCCAACCTGCTTAATTCGAGAGCCAATGGACATCGGCAGGGTGAAATCCATCGGTGAATCTTTAACACTTCTGATTTCACCGGTCGGTATCAGGCCTTCGTCAACCGGTGTGTACTTATCGGCATTAAGCGTAAGCTCATGACCAAGGATGTCACCCGTGCCCTGGCCGGCAAGATTGAAATAGCTGTGGTTCGTCAGATTGACCACGGTGGTTTTGTCCGTCTGGGCCTCATAGTTAATCTTTAGCTCATTGTCTTTTGTCAGAGTATAAGTAACGGTGCATGCCAGATTGCCCGGGTATCCTTCTTCATCGTCCTCACTTATATAGCTCATCTTCAGCAGCGCTTCGTTGTCGTTCGCCCATAGGTCCTCGGGCCTCCATACTACTTTATCAAATCCCTTGATACCCCCGTGCAGATGATTTTCCCCATTGTTGGCAGCTAAATTATACTCGACGCCGTCGAGCACGAACTTGGCCTTGCCGATGCGATTGGCATACCGCCCGACGGTCGCCCCGAAATGGGGGTGCCCCGCAAGATACCCGTCAAGCGCATCGAAGCCGAGCGTTATATCAGCCAAGTTTCCGTCCCGGTCCGGTACTTCCAGCGAAACCAAAATAGCCCCGTAGTTGGTAATCTTGGCTCTAAGACCGTTGGTGTTGGTCAAAGTGTAAAGGTTAATTTCCCTGCCCTCCGACGTTTTGCCGAAAGATTCTTCATTAGCGCTCATTACTCTTGCCTCCTTTACTTCGGGCTTAGCTTCCGGTTCTGTTGGAGTGGGTGTTTTCTTTTTGCAGCCGGGCATACAGACCACCGTTACCACCAGAACAAAATTTATCCAAAATCTCGTTTTCATTTTTTACTCCCTGCCTGAAACTATATAAACGCGTATGAATTGAAAACCTGCTCGAAATATACCACCGGGGGAATAAATTGTCAAAAAATTTTTATCCCCACGGCCTCACAAAAAAAATTATCCCACTACGCCTGCGGAGATGCGAAATGGTCCTTGCCAAAGTAGTGATAGTGGTTTATTCTATTACGACCTTGTTGGGAGATAGTTTTTGTATGTAGCTAAGAAGTTACGGTAGCATAAGTTTTTGATATTCGAAGTTGGCAGGAATTAGATGCCCAGCGTGATACCTACCTCATTTGCGCAAATGTTTTTTCTAAAACGCTGTTAGGGAGCGATAAAATGAGAATACGAATCAGTTCTTTTTGCAGTATTTCCGCGTTTTTTGTGGTATTAGGCTTGTCCATTTCAACGGGTTGCGCTCGGAAGACGCAGGCGTTATTCACCAGACCAGAGCTCATTACCTTTGGACGGCTGGCAGTACTTGGTCTCACGCCTGAACAGGAACAGATATTCATGGCTTCCTACACCAAGGCCTTTCCCGGACAAATCATTACCTTTGTTGAAAGGAACCGATTGCAGGAGATAATCAGTGAGCAGGATTTGCTGCAAGGAAGATTAGATGACAGAACCCGGGCCAAGATAAAGCAGATTCTCGGCATTGAAGCCCTTATCATGTGTACCTACTATGACGGAACTTTTGGTGCCGGTAGAAAGAAGCTGCGTATTAGGATAGTTGACAGCGAAACAGGAGCCATCGTGGGGTCGGTTATAACCCAGGCACGCGACAACTTCGAATACCATTGTGACAGAGCGGTAAGGGCACTCAAGGCGGATCTTTTGAGTGGAAGCTAATACGGAAATCTTGACCGCTAGCTAAAGGAGTCTTTCGAGGCCAATATAACTGGGGTTCTTCTCAGACATCAATGTGCCGCTCTCGTCCAGCCCATACAAAAATGGAAGATAATTTATTTACAAGTCCTAAGTCTTCATAGCGCCGGGCCGTTACAGGCTCAACTCTTGACCTTTTCTTCCGTAGTCGTCCTCATAGCGGTATTGGTCTTCAACCTCCCATTGGCCAAAAGACACCACGAGCATCCGGAAGGGCTTGTCCTCGGCCCAAAACCTGTGCTTGACGCCGGGGCGAATGAGGAACTCATCGTGGGTATTGGGGTGATGGATTTGACCATCTAATTCCAGATAGGCGCCGTCATCGAGAAAATGAAAAAGCTCATATCTGATTTGGTGCGAATGCAAGCTGGCACGTTCGCCGGGACGAACGAAGGTCAGGTCAACCGAGCACTCCTGGTTGCGGACCACCATATAAACATCACCCCAGGGACGCTCCGACTTGATTGTCTGTTTTCCCTGCCGAGGGTCGGAACTTTTCATAATAATTTCTTAATCAAAGCCACGAGCAAGCGGTCAAAAGTCAGAGTCTGCTCTCTGTCGTCTGACTTCTGTCCTCTGTTCTCTGTCTTCTGCTCTTTTACCTGATACCCTGATTCCTGGTATTCTGTCACCTGATTTCCTGATAACCTGATAACCGTTTGCCCTCCTCTATCGTCTGTCCTCTGTCGTCTGTCCTTTGGCAATATTCAGCAGCACGCCGACCGCAGCGGACGAGAGCAGCATACTCGTTCCGCCGGCACTTACAAACGGCAAAGGCAGGCCTTTTGTCGGCAGAACAACCGTTACCACCCCGATATTAAGTGCCGCCTGAATTGCGATTGTCAGAACAATGCCGCCGGCCAGCAGTTGGCCGAAGCGGTCTCTGCAGCGCACGACCACTAAAATCCCCAGCCAGATGAAGACGATAAACAATCCAATGACCGCTGCGTTTCCGACGAAGCCCAGCTCTTCGCCGATAATTGCAAAAATAAAATCGGTCGTATCTTCCGGCAGATGTCCGTATTTGCAGATTCCCCTCCCCAATCCTTTGCCCCAAACTCCGCCGGAGCCAAGGGCAATCAGCGACTGGCTCGGCTGATAATTAATCGAATCCGCCCATTTGTCGGGGTTCAGGAAAGCGATAATCCGCTGCATTCGGGCGGGAGATTGTTTTATCGCTATGTAAAAGGCCAGAGTTGCGAGCGCCAGGGGGGGGATGATGTGCAGCAATCTTACCCCGGCGATGATTAGTATCAGAAACGCTAAAAGTGATATAAGCGCTGCCGTGCCGAAATCTTCGACGATGATAAGTATAACTACCACCCCGACGACCGAGCAGATGGGGATAAACTTCTTCCAGTATAGCTTGATTTCATCACCGTACTTATCGCAAACGGCAGCTAAGAAGAAGACAATCATCCATTTTGCCAGCTCGGAGGGCTGAAAGCTTACCACTATGGGCCCAAGAGGAATTTTAAGCCAGCGGTAGTGCTGATTTATCTTGGGAACAAATCGCGGGAACACCGGGTAAAATCGCTGTAACACAACAACGATAAGCAGCACTATACTGAGGACTAACAAATAGCTGATTGGTGATTTTAACCAGCCGCCCGACAGGGTGAGTCTGCGATAATTGAAGGAAGAAACGGCGTACATAATCAAACAGGCCAGAGGGAAAAACAGAATTTGCCGCAGGCCGGGGTAGTCGTAGAATCTCTGTAAATCAAACTCCTGACTGATGTTGGCACTGGCCGAAAAGACAAAGACCGTGCCGATGGCCATCAAAACAACAACAACCATTGCGATGCAGTCGGCGACCGGATTGTCACTTGATGCAGTAATCATTAAATTGCGTTGTGCTCGGAGAAAAAACAATTTTGTCCCGGCAGCTCAAATTTAGCCTGCTTAACTGTATCTTCGGCTTTCTTTGACTGATAACAATAAAAATTATTTTGCGATAAAAAGATTAAGTCCCAACAAGGTTATCAGGTTATTAGGAAACCAGAATGTAGAATATCGGAGTATAAGGATAACAGTCCACAGGACACCTTACGGTGGAAGCGAATCGGGGAAAGACAAATTTATGCTGTGCAATTTTCCTGATGACCGCTCATCACCCAGACGTTGACGCATATTTGTTATTTACATTTTCGATTTATTATTTAGAATAATCAATATCGCAGATCCGCCTGTGGCGGAGTCAATATCGTAGATCCGCCGTCTTTTGGCGGAATCAATTATCAAGGGGAGCGATTATGGGTAAACAAACGAGAAGAGAATTTCTTAAAATAACGGGCTTTGCGGCCGCTTCAATGGGAGCGTCTTCGCTGTTGCCGAGCTGCGCAGGTATAGGCCGGACAACCGGGGCAGGAGAAAAACGCCCGAATATCATTTTCATCCTCGCCGACGATTTGGGCTATGGGGACCTGGGCTGCTTCGGACAAAAGATAATCCAAACGCCGAACATAGACCGGATGGCCCAGGAAGGGATGCGCTTTACCGACTATTATGCCGGCAGCACGGTTTGTGCGCCGTCGCGGTGTGCGTTGATGACCGGCCTGCATACAGGTCATTGTCTTGTCCGCGGCAATGCCCGCGTGCCGCTGCGGCCTTCGGACATTACCGTTGCCGAGCTGCTCAAGGAAGCCGGATACACCACCGGTATCATCGGCAAGTGGGGTCTGGGCGAGCCTGACAGCACGGGCATCCCCAACAGGCAGGGCTTCGACTACTGGTTTGGGTATCTCAATCAAAGACACGCACATAACTACTACCCCAAATACCTGTGGCGCAACGAACAGAAGGTCGAGCTTGCAAACCAGGTCAATCACATCATCGGCGGAAGTGACCGTTCTCCCGGCGGAGTCGCGACAAAACGTGTTGAGTATTCGCACGATTTGTTTGCCGAGGAAGCCTTGGATTTCGTTGAGAAGAATAAGAACAAACCTTTCTTTTTGTATCTGGCTCTTACGATTCCGCATGCCAACAACGAGGCCGGCAACAAAGGTATGGAAGTGCCTTCGCTCGAACCATACGCCGATGAGGATTGGCCCGACCCGCAGAAAGGCCACGCCGCAATGATAACACGAATGGACCGTGACATCGGTAAGCTGATGGCCAAACTCAAGGCGCTTGCTCTGGATGAGAATACGTTTGTAATGTTCTCGAGCGACAACGGCCCGCACAAAGAAGGCGGGGCGGACCCGGGTTTCTTTAAGAGTTCCGGCTCGCTGCGCGACTACAAGCGTGCCTTATACGAAGGCGGTATTCGCGTTCCGATGATTGCACGCTGGCCGGGCAAGATAAGTGCAGGGTCGCGTAGTAACCATGTCTCAGCATTCTGGGATTTTCTGCCGACCTGTTGTGAGTTAGCGGGTATAGAGTCGCCGAAAGGTATTGATGGTATATCAATGGTGGTAACGCTTTTAGGTCAGCTCGCTCGGCAGAAGAAGCACGAGTTTCTTTACTGGGAATTTCACGAGCAGGGCAAAAAGCAGGCTATACGCATGGGCGACTGGAAGGGCGTTCGGCTGAACGTAGCCAAGAATTCCAACGGCCCGATAGAGCTTTACAACCTCAAAACCGATATCGCCGAGCAGCACAACGTAGCCGACCGGCATCCGCAAATCGTTGCAAAGATTAAAAGATATATGAAAGCTGCGAGGACGCCTTCGGAAAACTGGCCACTGCCGGGACAGTAATATCTCGTGGCTGTCCGGTAGAGTGGGGCTTGCCCCACCATTGCTCTGATGATAGAAACAACACAGCCCTAATTTTTCCAGGCAAAGGAAAATATTATGAACCGACGCGACTTTTTCAAAGGCATTCTTCTAAGTGGTTCCCTGTCCTTAGCCGCCCCTGCCCACACAGCCCGCACTCAGGATTCCCAACGCCCGAAGGTGATCGACGCCCATTGCCATGCCGGCAGGGGTATTAACTATGCCAAGAAGGACCCGACGAGCGACCCGTGGACTACGTACAATGACCCCAAGTGGACCCTGAGTCGGGCAAAAGAGGTGGGAATTACTCAGACAATCATCTTCCCCATCAACAACGCAACCTACCAGAAGGCCAATGAGGAGATTGCTTCTTACGTGCGGCGATGGCCCGACAAGTTCATTGGTTTCGCCAAGCATGACTCTAAGACCGAAGCAGGAAAAATCCGAAAAATGCTTCGCCGCGAAGTCCGTGAGCTTGGCCTCAGAGGCTTGAAACTCCACGGCATACCATCGAAGGAGATGGCCGAAACAGCCGCCGAGCTGAAAATCCCCATCCTCTTCCACCCGCCGAATGTTAGCGACAGCCTTGAGGTAGTTCAATCTTATCCTGAGGTATCTTTCATTCTGGCCCATCTCGGAAGCTTCGCCTCACGCAATTGGACCGAGCATGTTCGTGCCATTGAGGCATCGAAGCGGCTGGCCAACCTTTACCTGGACACCTCTTCCGTGGTCTTCTTCACATATCTTGAGCGGGCCGCACGCGAGCTCCCCCCGGAAAAGCTTATCTTCGGCTCGGATGGCCCGCTGGTGGACTCACGGGTCGAGCTTTATAAAATCCGCCTGCTCAGATTACCAAAGCTCAAAGAGCAGCTAATTCTCGCCGGCAATATCACCCGCCTCCTCAGCAGGTAATATTGAAAACAGGGCCCCAAGTGTAAACGCGGGATTTATGTCGTTATATTTAGCCCTGTCCTCTGGGCGGGGGTGCAAACGCGAGGAATCCAAATATTTAGCCCCCAAATTTATTTGGGGGTTCTCTTTGCCCGCAATTTATTGCGTGTGTTTGTTATCGTCTTCATTTATGGATTTCATGTCGTTCCATATCAGCCCTGGGTTTCACCCAGGGTTTTGTCTGAGCGCAGTCGAAGGTCTAATTCTCCAATCCACTCTCGAGATACACTTCTTCTTCCCCCTGAGCGAAGCCGAAGGGGAAGTCGAACGGGGAAACGAAGCAATCTCAAGAAGTTACTTTAAAACTTTTTCAAGAACCCCCGCTGCCCCTAATATTTCCAGGGCTCAAAGAAACTTAGATAATGATAGTAAAAAAAACAGAGAACTATTTCTACTGGTCCTTTATGTCAGCCTAAAAATTAACTTCAAGCATATATATTATCTCGAAAACCAATTGGCATTTCATCCCAAGTTTCTCCGTCTAATAGTCTGCCGGTTTTCTTTTTGTTTATGCCACCCCATTGTTTAAAGAAAAATGGTACATTTTGAGTAATGCATTGTTCTCTTATATTCCTAACCCAGTCGATATCCATAGGCCTTGCTTTAGGTCCAGATTCTCCACCAACAATTACCCAGTCAATCTCATCAAGGTTAAGTTCTCCTAAATCACCTAACAACGGCTCAAGCGATAAGAATTTAATATTTGCTCCTGAGTATCTCAGGTAATCGATGCGGTACTTATAATCCACAGATTCTGCGGTAACACCCATCCATATATTTTCCCTCCAAGGTAATACAGGCGACAATTCTGCTAGTCTTTTAACTCTTTTGGTTAGAATTTGATATTGATGTTGTTCTGCTTGTAGCATTGTGGAAAAAATGTCCAAGATAAAATCATTTGGTACATCTTTATGAAAAAGATCGCTCATTGAATTGACAAAAACCATCTGCGGCCTTTTCCATTTCAAGGGCATACCAAGCGTATGCTGGTGACATGTGACCTTGAAGCCGTTACGATAATTTTTCTGGCCCATCGCTCTTAATCTTCTCGCCATACGCTCGGCATAACAATTAAGGCAGCCGGAGCTTATTTTTGTGCAACCCGTCACCGGATTCCAGGTTGATTCCGTCCATTCTATCTTGCTCTTCTTCATTTTCTTATCCGAATTTTTACTTTAACTATTTTTTGATTATAGTTTTCCCAATTAATATAAAAGCTACTTTTTCTCGTATCGGACGGAACAACTTCTAATCTTCCATCTTTTTGTATTTTACACAATATTTCGAATGCATGTCGTGGCAGGCAACCATTTACAAGAGTAAATTCGTATAAATCGTTATTACTCCTAAAATCCCGTAAAAACATAACAAGCTGCTTTTTGAAAAGATCTATTTTGTGGGAGATATTAAGTTCTTTAAATAGCGTTTTACCTTTGCGTACTATGTCGTCGTCTATATCATAGTTAGCCTCTCCAGAGACCCTGTCTTGATCCCAGCAAACTCTTAAGAACTTCTCTAATCCACGCAAGATACCAGTACCAAAGATTATACCATAAATGTTCGGCCGCTTCTTAATCGAAAACGGCGCCAGATAGAAATCTTTTCCAGAGGGTACAAGCTTCTGGTAATAACTACACACAAAACGATGTATATCTGCTGCGGGAATTCCGTTTATTTCTTCTGCCGACATATCCGGAAAATATTGCCTCACCTCTACTTTGGATATAAATCGTTTGAGGGTAGAAGACGAGATGAAGAACATAAAGTCTAAAGCCGGAAAATGGATAAGTTCCTTAAAAGTATCATGCGTTATTTGTTTGATACCACTTTGATCTAATATAACCAACTTCGCTGCTGATGGTGATTCAAGAACACTTTTTTGTGCAGCAAATGACTCCTTAAAGCTCAAATTTGTTGTTTCTACAGTAAAAGTATTTTCAGGGCTGATTTCATTCTGTAGCAAAGCAATCTTATTTTGGTCGTCATCATTGAAAAGTACCTTAACTTCAACATCCGAAGCCGCAGAAAAAGCCGGATTTTCTAAGTATTTTTTCAATTCTTCAATTATAATAAGCGGTGATCCCTTAACGCCATTACAATCTCTTCCAGGTCCGGCAAAAAAATCAAAAATATTTATAGTTCTAAAAATCGGCCTTGATAGAAATACCGGCAACCATTCTCTGATATAGCCTTGAAATATTTCAAGCTTTAAAATTGTTTCATCATCAAAGGGCTTATCGTGGAAATCTTTTATCATTTAGCATCCGGTGAGTAATACGCCTATTTTATTTATATCGATATTTCATTGATTATCCGTGTTCTAATCAAATGATTCTATTTTAGCTTTACAAATTATTTCTGCCCAAGATTAGATTATCAAACTACAAACCAGCAATTTCTCCGTTATTACGCCATTTCCTAAAAGTATCTCTATGCGATGCAAACCTCTCAAAAACTCAAAACTAACAACCAATATCAAGAAAATCAAGCAGATTTTTGGCGACCAAATTGGGATGTCCAAGGAACATCCCACCGCAAAATTTTTTAATCGTTGACATAATTAACCTGGGCTAATATAGTATTTGGCTCTATTTTACCTGAACAAGTTACTGGGCGGATGTGTAGAGATATTGACCATAGTCCTTAAGAAGGAGAATTTTAGAATGGCAGAAAAACGGGTATATTTTTTCGGCAGCGGCAAGGCCGAGGGCAATGCGAAGATGAAGGAGCTTCTGGGCGGCAAGGGTGCCAATCTTGCCGAGATGACCAATCTTGGAGTACCGGTTCCGCCGGGCTTTACCATCGGTACGAAGGTGTGCCAGGAATATTACAAATCACGGGGCAAATGGCCGAGCGGACTTGACAAGGAGGTCGATAAAAATCTCGCCAAGCTCGAAAAAGCAATGAGCGCCAGGCTCGGCGACCCAAATAAGCCCCTTCTGGTCAGCGTCCGAAGCGGAGCAAGCGTATCGATGCCTGGAATGATGGACAGCATTTTGAACTTAGGGCTAAACGACGATGTGATTGAAGGCATAATTAAAAGAACTAAGAATCCGCGTTTTGCATACGATATTTACCGTCGTTTTATCGATATGTTCGGCGGCGTGGTGATGGGCTGCGACCATGAGCATTTTGAGCATGTGATTGACTCCGCCAAGAAAAAAGCCAGGGTCAAACTCGATAACGAGCTAAGTGCGGAACAATTAAAAGAGGTTGTCGCCAAGTACAAGAGCGTTTACAAAAAACACGTTGGCGAATTGTTCCCGCAGGATGGCAAAGTCCAGTTAAGACATGCCATCGATGCGGTGTTTGGTTCGTGGATGACGCCGAGAGCGGTGAAGTATCGCGAGCTTAATAATATTACGGGTCTGTTGGGGACGGCTGTGAACGTTCAGGCGATGGTCTTCGGCAATATGGGTGAGGACTGCGGTACGGGCGTCTGCTTTACGCGTAATCCGAGTACGGGCAAGAAGGAATTCTACGGTGAGTTCCTGATGAACGCCCAGGGTGAGGACGTTGTGGCCGGTATCAGGACCCCGATAGAATTGAAGAAATTAGGCAGGCGCTTGCCGAAGGCTTACCGCCAGCTTACGGGACTGATGAGCCGGCTGGAGAAGCACTACAAAGATATACAGGACATGGAGTTCACCATCCAGAACAAGAAGCTTTATATTCTTCAGACGCGAACGGGCAAGCGGACGGCTGAGGCCGCGATTAAAATAGCTGTCGATATGATTAACGAAAAACTTATATCCAAACGTGAAGCGGTCAACCGCGTTACGCCGGAGCAGTTAGACCGCCTGCTGCATCCGCACTTTGACCCGAAAGCCAAGCGCAATGTAATCGCAAAGGGGCTTCCGGCGTCGCCGGGCGCTGCGGTTGGACAGGTTGTGTTCAACGCTGATACCGCGGAGGCGTGGAACGGCAAGGGCAAGAAGGTCATCCTTGTTCGGATTGAGACCAGCCCTGAAGATATTGGTGGTATGGACGCAGCGGTCGGCATTTTGACGGCCCGCGGCGGTATGACAAGCCATGCGGCGGTTGTCGCGCGCGGTATGGGTAAATGCTGCGTTGCGGGTGTCGGCGCACTGCATATCAATTATAAGGCCGGCAAACTTACCGTTGGTAAGCTGACGATTAAAGAGGGCGGCTGGATTAGTCTGGACGGCTCGACAGGCGAGGTCATGACGGGACAATTGGCTACGGTCGAACCGACGATGAGCGTTGACTTCGGCAAATTTATGAAGATTTGTGACCAGATTCGCAAACTTGGAGTTCGCACAAATGCCGATACGCCGGGCGATGCAAAGCGGGCAAGAGACTTTGGGGCTGAGGGTATCGGGCTATGCAGGACCGAGCATATGTTCTTCGAGGGCGAGCGGATTTGGCCGGTGCGGCAGATGATTTTGGCTGCGGATGATTATGCCTTGATGCTCGAAAAGATTGATGCTGCCGAGACCGATAAAGAGAAAAAGGCTATCAAGAAGGAATATGCCACCGCCAAGAAGCAGTTTGAAGGAGCGTTAAAGAAGCTGCTGCCGTATCAGCGCAGTGACTTTGAAGGTATATTTAAGGCGATGGCCGGTCTGCCGGTTACGATTCGTCTGCTTGACCCGCCTCTGCATGAGTTTCTGCCGCAGGACAAGGCGAATCAGGCGGAGATGGCGAGACGGCTTGGGGTCAAGCCGGCTGTTGTCAAGGCGAAGGTCGAGCAGTTGCACGAGTTTAACCCGATGTTGGGGCATCGCGGGTGCCGTTTGGCGGTGACATATCCTGCGATTTACCGTATGCAGACAAGGGCGATAATCGAGGCGGCTTTGAAGGTCAAAAAGGCCGGCAAGGTTGTTCTGCCTGAGATTATGATTCCA
>SDBU01005715.1_pt1 | contig 14809 bp, 9 predicted proteins | sample 2277071 | NCBI WGS metagenome assembly SDBU01 (sample SAMN10397929, study PRJNA504765) | marine sediment metagenome | isolation source: marine sediment core GS08_GC12, 126 cmbsf | place: Arctic Ocean: Gakkel Ridge, Loki's castle | collected 2008
AAATCAAAACTGGCCTTGATTTTGTTGGACGGTGTGGGGTATAAGTGGTGGCGTTGCAGGAATGATACAAGGGCCATAAGGGGTCTTATGCAGACCAATGCCGCCTATGATTCATTGTTATCTACCCCTTACAATGACGAGCTTTCTGAGAAAGCTCTGACTCCTGTGCGATAGACTATTCCATCATTGCTTTGAAAGCGCTCTCAACCTGCATTTCGGCTTCCGATAGAGAGAGACACCAGACATCTGCTAAGTAGATCAATACAGAGCGAGCATCAATTGGCTTGATGGGGCGACTCTGTACCTTGATAAAAGGTCCGTCTGTTTCCGTCAGAATACGGTCCCTGGGTATCCGCTCAATTATCTTTCGCCCCTTTGTAGACCGGATCATAGCAATGTTGACGGAGAAATAGTGACCTGATCTCAACGCCTGATCCAGTATGGATAGTGATCCGCTGTACCAATGAAAGACAGCCTTTTTGATACTAAATTCCTCCAATAGTTCCAAGACATCGTTGGCTGCACCTCGCGAGTGTATACTCAAAAATCTTTGACGATCTTTAATATTACTGAATACAAAACGAAGACACTTTATCTGCTTCTGTCTAGTAGCACTACCTTCCTTGGAGAAGTCCAGACCAACCTCACCAATGTAGGAAACCTTTGGAAGTAATTGCTTAAATATGGATGTCTCCTCCTGATGTTGCTCTGCCAACAATGGGTGTAAACCTAAGGCAAGACGTATATATTTGAGATTCTTGACGTGAGGATATGCTGCTTGATAATGGCTAGGAAGGTTTGTCATAGCTATAGTAGTAATCCTACACCTTTCGGATTCCATAGCTATGTCTAATGGGTCTGAGTAAAAGTCGATATGACAATGAGCATCAAGCATGATGGTCCAATCAAGTTATAATACCAGCTCGCTGTTTTATATTATCTATTGCTTTGTCGCTTAGTAATCTACGAACTTCATCCATACCTCGGACAACTACATCTGCATATTCATATAAGTTAGAAAGTCCCAGATCGCCGTTTATGAGAAGCGAAGACGCTATCTCTGCCTGGGATGCATTGCGTCGTAGGAAACTCAGACACGCACGGAAATCACTTGATAGCTTCTCACTCGAATCTAAATTGACATCGCCTGTACATATATCACGACCATATTCTTCAATATCCAATCCGATTTTATGTAAAGATGCTCTCCTATATATGCATGGCAGACACCGACCGCATCCCTTGGCAGATCTGTTAAGCCATGTTCTTCTATGTCCGCTCTTAGCGCATGACACCGATCTCAGCGCCGCAACATTCAAGACATCCTGATTAAGGCATTGCTCAACACACTCACCTTTCGTCTTGAATTCAAAGGGATTGATTACTGGATTTTCCATCCCTAGTTCGGGAAGGATTCTTCTGACCATATTGAGAAAAGATGGATGCGTCGTTCTTGTGCTACAGGTTCCGCTACGGGATGGTGTCAAAGGAACATTAAGTGAGATTGTTCCATTTTCTGGAATCAGTAATTCAGCATGCTCACTGATAGAATGGGCTGCATAAAGACCTAATGCAATAAACAGCAATGACCGACTGCGGAAAGTTGTTTCCTTGCCTCCGGACTCCAGACCTACTCTAAGTAGAAGGGAGTCTATTCTTCCAGGATAATCGGGTCTTAGTATCTGAAGTAATGCCTTCTGATCCGATAGAGGGCCGCTAACATCTCTATCGTGATGCCCTACTAGCAAGACGCTGCTTTGTGGGTTCGATTCAAGCCAGTCTATCGCACCAATCAGCGAGTCAAGTCCTCCAGAGAAGAGGCAAACCGCGATAGGTCTAATGAGCGGGATGCTGATTCGACGTCTACGCCTACGCCTTCTTGGTCGATAAAGGCTACATTCAAGAGTCCGGAAATGGATCTCCCATATGTCGCCAGTTAGGAAAGAGAGACATGCTTCAAGGTGCTCTTTGACATTGCGCCAATTTCCTGGGTCCGAAACTGGTATACTAACCTCCAATTCTCGTGTCCAATTATCATGGGTTTCCTTGCGGGAAACCATCTTATCTACGGCATACACAATGGATGAAAAGAAAAGAAAATCCAAAACTGTGGCTGATCGTATTCCACACTGACCGTACAAAGGCGAAAATTCCAGATCAAGAACTCTTGCGGAATCTTCACCTTCGCATTGTATGGCAACTCTAGCAAATTCGGATGTAGTGGCATCAAAGGGACTTACATTTACATCTATATGCACGATTAGCCTCCAAACACCGCTAGGGTTTTTTGGAGGATGTCGTCAGCAATTGCTCCCCCTTGCTCACCAGCCCAGTCTATCTTACTGATATCCTGATCAAGCGTTATATGACGTAAAGCTGACTTGATGAAATCGAACATCCTGCCAAGAAATGCCATGGCCTGTGATTCTCCCACGCGCTCAACCAACCTCTCGAAGAAAACACGGCGAAACTGCTCAAAGAGGTAGTAACCGAAAAAGTTGAACAGCAAACTATCGAATTCCTCACCTTGCGCATACTCCTCCAAGATTCGTTCGACGTCAGCAGAAGTTTCTGCGTCCTCGAGAAGATCATTCCTAAGTCTTGACAATGCATTTCTTGCATCTACACCATCAATCGTGCTAGAAGGACCACCAAGGTGGGCTATGAGCAGAAGAGATATTTCGCCAACCGATCTACCATCAAGCTCCTCAATACCTAACTGTCGAAGCGCCTCACGAGCTCCTAGTACCCCAACTGAAGATATAAATCCCGCAAGATTACGAGCAACAGCTTGTGCTTCTCTATTCCTTCCAAGACTTCCACTGCCATGAGCAATCTGCCTAGCCCCACCATTTGCTGCAATATAATCTCTGAGAACCGACCTCGCAGAGACTGCAGATGGTCTGCCTCTGCGTGACAGACGTGTTACCTTTCCTTTCAGTTCTCTCCATTGTGGAGTACTAGGAGCTTCATAAGCTGTTGACGTACCCATTAATTCTGACCTTGCTTTCTCGTGCTTTTTATGGCTCTTCCTACCATAGAATCAGTTGAACCCAGTTTATCAATTATGGGATCAATACTGTCTGCCAATCCGGGCTTGCTTTGTCTAAGAGTTACCAGATCCATCCCGACAGCCGGTGGAATAACGGTTTCTGAGCATTCATTGAAAACTTCCACCAGTGTGTCTATGCTGCCATCAATTTCTTCCTCAACGAGATTCCGTAGTATGTCATATCCGAATTTTTGGTCAGGATTTCGTAATATCCGCTGTTCCAGTAGATCTAGAAGAATAATCTGCTCATCTTCATGCGATTCTCGAATATCCTGTATAATCTTACCACGTGGTTTATCCGCCATAAGATCATCGAATAATCGTCGGACAGTAGGCGGTACCATGGATAAACCAGGGAAGGCGAGTTCCATACGATCTCGCACAATCCAGAAATAGTCGCGCAAATCTACATCTGAAAGGGCGGGCTCCATGGCAATCCACCTCATCATAAAGGTATTAGCCCACTGCGGTGCTATACTCTTCACCTCGTCCTCTTTTTCAAGGCTACTATCGGGAGGGAGAACTGCTTTCTCAATAGCTTGTATTTCCTTTGGAAAGCCGTCTTGAGATGCTTGCCACTCAAACAGTTGGCGAAATTCCTTTGGATGCCCATACTCCAGAATCATCAATTTTACTAGAACGTCATCGCGGATGTTTTCTAAATTAGCTACAGATGCGAGTTCTTTACGAAGCACAAAGGCATTAAGGAACCGCTTTACCTGGCGCGGATTTCCTTTAAGACCTTCGGTAACCAGTGGCGCTGCAGACGTACAGAAATTCAAACTTTGAGAAAGACCTTTCGGAATCGACCTTCCTTCCAAAGCTTTTTCGACATCAGCATGGTGAAATACAGAATATCGATTTTCTGCTCTTTGACTATTACATGCAGCAAGGACGGTACTGAAATCCCCATCATCTAAGTCTCGCAAGCAGAATAAGAGAACCATATATGTTTCGATCTCCGATGGAGACAACCTTGGGAGGTGATATGGGACTTGTATGAGTTTCTCTAAATAATCGTCTACAAGTCTTGTTTCTGCTTCTCCTTGGTCGTATTGGCTTTGGATCTCTTCCGGATTGTATCTGACTGCTATGGCATGTCTCACAATTCGTGGGTCTGCACCAATTACAAAAGCAGTGCGATCTACATTTAAGAAGAGCTTTATGGCTTCCAAATTATCCACTATTCGTTCTGGTGAACAGCGATCGAGGTCATCAATGAGCACAACTAAAAACTCGATGTTTGTATCTTGTAGCATCTTTGCGAATCGATCTCGAAATGATCTTACATCTAAAGGACCAGCAGGTGTTTTGTCGTTCTTGATTAGCTCTTCCCAATCAACCTCTTCTTTCGTCTCTCTTTCAGAATTATTTTCCGAATCCTCATCTTCCTTTTCCTCACCACTGAAGAGGTTCTGAGTAGCTTTTGCGAGAGTAGGCACTATAGTTATTCCACCTGACAAATAAGCAGACAAAGCAGGCAATGCCACTTCCTTCAACCCAAGCCGAGCAATACGCATCCAGTTGACAGACTTAAGGAGAGAAGCAACCTTGTTTTGTATTTTAGGCCCAAAACGTTCGTGTTCCCCTAACTGTAAGAGAATCGAGCTTATGATTGCTGATTTTGCGTCGTCATAGCCCTCAAATAGCCATCCATTGAAGTAGAGACACGCAATCTTTTCATATTTCGCCTTCTCCTCAGGATTCTCACAGTTATCGGGATTTAAATCGTGCTCAAGCATCCGCATAACACTACTCTTACCGCTACCCCAATCGCCAAACAGGCCGATAGCAACAGGAAGTAGTTTGGACTTAGTGATTACAGAACGAATCAAATCCGAATGAACCTTAAAGCCGATCAGATCCAAAGTAGTTTCATTATCTGACCACATAAAGCAAATCCCCCCCCCAATATTTTAAGCCGGTGACGCATAGTGGATTCAGAACCCAATCCCCAACTGCCTGAGCGTTTCCTCTATCTTGTCCTCATAATCCTGTTCGGAGATCTCCCCATCTGTGGCGCTGATCTCTATTCTCAGAGTTCCGAATTTGCTCTGCAACAGATTCATCATTCCCATGATACTCGACACTTTGCCCTTTGGTATCTGAAAACTCAACTGCACTGCTTCTCTGGTTCCTTGCTGTGGATGAGTAGGAGAGATGGGCTTATCATCGTCAGGTTTTGTGGCGCCGTCATCCTCATCCCTCGGTCGTGTTTCAGATCCAGGTACGCTCTCTTCTTCCATTTGCTTACGGCATATTTCTTCACGGATTACAATTTCATTTCCAGAGAGATTGGCAGTTGTACTTCCCTTGATGTAACAGGGCTTACCGTCCACCAGTTCTCCCAGGCCAAAGATCCCTCGATCTACGCCTTCAGAAATCCCCTGCTCCAGAACTGTTCTATTCACAGGTCTTGGCTCTCCTGGAGTTTTGAGTGCTGATTGATATAGCTGTTCTGTGAGAACGTATTCTTTGCCAGAGAGGTACTTCTCTTTAATGACCAGCGGCGCTATCCGCTCCAGTATCTCTCCGTCAGAGCGCAGCCTCTCGTATACTGCCTGATCTAGTCCTGCCTTCTCGCCGTATGTAGGCACTCCCAGATCAGCTTGCTTGAAACCACCTTTGTTAGGGATTGCGACTACACGGTAGAGTCTACGGATAGACTCCTTGAGGTTGTCTGCTGTTTTCTTTAGTTCAGTCTTAACCTCCTGTCTCTGATCGTCTGAAAGGCTGAGGTTCTTGCTGCCCTCAATAAGCTCGTATGCGATCCTACGTTTCAGAGCGTTGATAAAGCCTGACCTCTCAGACTCTAGCGGATAGAGGAAGAACAACATATTCCGATAGACACGCGGCGTCTGTCCTTTATTTCTCAGAATATCCTGTATCACCTTCTTGTCTTCTCTCTTAAGGATCACAAGCTTGAGATCATCAGAGTCTGGAATATCGCCCGCATTTTCCTCCCAGATGAAGACTTTCAGATTCCCGCCAGCGATGCCCTCTTTTATAAGTCTCAGTTCCTCTTCATCAAGTTCGGGTTCCTCAACATTCTCCATATTGGTCAGCAGGATGCGGTTCAGGTTCGGCTGATTGCTGAAGAAGTATCTATCGCCGCTATCCTGAAGGTAGAAGAGCTTTCCCTTCAACTGAGTGGTGGCTTCTACAACAACACTGGAGAGGTTCTCTGTAGTAGTTGCACATCGCTTGATTTCTCCCAACGTAGTACCGCGTTCCTGCCCACCGGAGAAGGAATGGAGAAATATAGTAGTTGCCGCCCGACTACCCAGGCTTAATCCCTGATAAGATAGCCCCAATGAGACATCCACTTTCCTGGAGCCAGCCGCCACATCGGTAATATCAGCCCCTATGACGCTGTTGTATTCGGGTCCAATGTGCTTCAGGAGTTCTTGGCGAATGTCCTGATTGGCTAGATCGAAATCTGCCAGACTGATATAGGGTTTGTTTGCTTCTTTTAACGAATGTATCAAAAGGGAGAGAAGCCTCAGCACTCCCCTGGTCCTCTGAAATGTCGGGAAGCTCCCCCAACGGTGATAGAGGACATCCACCACCTCAGGCATAAACGGATACGAGTCAATGAATCTATCTCTGTATTCGCTTGGCTGTAGTCCTGGCGGGAGTATGCTTTCTCTCTCTGCATATTCCATAAACTCCGCAACGTTCTCCTTTACGTCATCCTCATCAACATCTCCGAACAGTCTCCGCCTGATGATCTTGGTTATCTCATTTTCCTGAACTGGCGTATATATCTTCTCAATCCTACCAGCTACCTTCTGTAATTGCTGATAAAGTACCTCCGCTCTCTCATCATAATGCTCAACGATACTTGCTGGCAAAGTCACTGCTACACAGACTTTCTCCAATGTACTTACTGTCTCAGTGAGTTCCTGCATGAAAGCAATAGTCTGAGCAGCCAAACTACTGTCTGCCACCTTCACAGCCGCAGCTTTGGTCACATACTCCAGAACCTCATCCATCAGGATAAGGACAGGTTGATTCTCGTAAAGCAACTCCCTTATAACCTCTTTACCTGGGGCTGCCTGACCGGATAGCTTTGCAGTTTTTCCTGTCAGTTGCCTTTCCATCAACCCCCATAAGGTCTCTTCCGTGCCCAGCGCAGTGCCAGCTACCACAACCCTGTTGGCATTCCATCCTGACGCCTTGTGATACATAGCAATCAGAGCATGGGTCTTGCCGCCGCCAAAGGGTGTCTGGATCTGGATAACCGGGTCACCACCGTCACCGCGTAAACGTCTCTCGACTACTCCGAGCAGATTGTCCAGGCCCTGGGTCAGATAGGTCTTCCTGAAGAATGTGTCGGCGTCTTTGTACTCATCTGACCCTCTATTCTGACTAACCTCCCACAGATCTGCGGCGAACACATCCATGGTCAATCTGCCTTCAAGAATGTCACTATGCGGAACAGCGATAGTATGAAATGCCTTCATTCTTGCCCCTCCAGTTTAGCTTTCACCCAACGATAGGTTTTCTGCGCGATCTCAATAGCCTCTTTGTATTCATCTTCATCTACGGCTTCCTGATTGCCCGGGTAACGGGTACTTACTGCATATACTGTAAGAATAATGGAGTCTTTGACATATTCTGGTATATCCATGCCGGCTTCCTCAACAAGTTCCACAAGTTTGGCAATGGAGTGAGTCCATGGGAAACCAGCGCCCATATGAACAAGCAGTCCCTTCAGAGATTTCTCAACCGCTTGCTGACAATCAAAACACAGGTCTTCATACAATATGCCGGCGGAGACTTTACCCGCCTCTCCTCTTTCCAGACTGCTTCTTGCCCTCTTCAGCCATTCCTCAACGCGGGATAGGTTTTTCATAGAGCAGTCTCCCATCCCTCGTGATCTCTTTGTAGATAAGAAATGGATCACTCTTCAGTTGATCGAAACTTTCCGGCGTCTCGACGATAATATCAACTGCCACTCCCACGCCATAAAGCAATCTATAGATCCGTTGAGCAAGTTTCCTGCGATGCTTGACTCCTTCCTTGATGACACAGATGTCGTAATCGCTTTCCCCCTTGTAGTCTTCCCGAGCATGAGAGCCAAATAGTATAATCTTGTTGGGCTGGACGCCCTGAACTATGCGCTCCACTACATCCTCAATTGGGCTACCCATCAAAATAACCTCCCCTGTATTCCGCCATCTTTCAGTTCCTCTCTCAAGCGTTCTCTACCCGCCAGGAATCCGTCCAGGAGCCTCTTCTCCTTATTCTCAATAGGCAGCGTTTCAGATATTGCCTGGGCAACACGGTAGAACGCCTCGTTCCCACCGTAACCTGACTCCTGAAGTAGCTCCACCATTTCATCCCGCCTGCTCTTCTCCCAAAGTAGCAAAACACAGTGAAGAATATCTATCAACTCCGATATTGGTATTTTGCTTCCTAGATTCTTGCTTTCACCTAATGTTACTTTATCTCCTAGCGTCCAGGTTTTCCCATGAAGGAAGTTCTCCAAATTTCTATCCTGCGGACCAAGAACTCTTATGAATTCCTTTTCCTTTTTGATGAACCCTCGCCGTCCCCATTCATCTGCCAGATCAATGCTGCAACTCTGGGCAAGTTTGCGGGCGTCATCAAAGTGCACTCTTGCTCCACCGTAGTCCCAACGATAGAGGACATAGAATCTGGTTAAGTCTGAAATCTCTCCAGCAAAGCCATTATGCAATATCTGGTGGACAGCATAATCAGTGGCGATCTTCCGCACATCTTCCAGCAACCTGTCTGCCCTGACTATGTTGCCTTCGTAGTCCATCACCTTCTTATACTTGCCAAAGACCTCGATAGCAGATCCAATAGCGGCAATAAAGAAGTCTGCTCCGCCAATGCCTTCCTCCCAGAGTCTCTCAAGCTTTTTATTGAGATGTTGCTTCAGTTGCTCCTTCACGTCGTTGTAAAAGCCTGTGGGCTGACGCTCCATCTTACGAGCAATGATATATATGGAAGAAGCAAGAGCGGCAGATTCCTTTGCTCTGAGCCTCGCCTGCATTTCGGTGCGAATTGGCCATGAGCCGGTAACAATTAGGCCTGAATCCAAAAGAGAGTTTATCAAGGTCTCCCAACCCTCTGTCGATTTATGGGCATATACAATGACAGCGATCCCACTTGGCTTTAGAACGCGGTGCATCTCTTGGAAAGCTTTCTTAAGCATAGACTCAAAATGCTCTCTTGTCTTAATTCCGGTGACAACTCTAACCGCCTTTTCCTTGCTCATTCCCCTTAGAAGTGGAAGTTCGGCGATCATCTCGCTTGACTTTGGCGTGCTTGGGGTTGAGAACAGCTCTGGATATAGCCCCCCAATGGTTCTCTTTAGCCAGACATAGAAAAAGTCAGATAAGTCAGCATAGGGTATATTATCGTAATATGGTGGATCGGTGAATACTGCATCAAAAAAATCATCTTCATATGTCAAAGTTGTGGCAGAAGATTGAGTAATAATTGCTGGCATGGATTTCATCATACTGGAGTGCTCTATAACCCGGTATAAGTATTCAAAAGAACCAGCCCAATTACCTGTCGAATCACTAAATGGATTAACCTCAAGATAATCCCGAACCATACTTAAAGCCTGTCTGCCAAATGTATGAGCAAGCAATTCTTTAGTAGTATGCCATACGCACAAAACTGAGTCGTAATCAGCAAGCCTATCTACTCCCAATGCCAAATAACTCACCACCGCTTTCGCATACTCCTCATCATACCCACCCTTCACCATCTTTTCATGCGCCATCCGAACCTTCTCTGAAAAGGTAATCAATGCCAGTTTTTGCCTTGAATTGAATAGATCTCCCCATCGCGTCATTCCGTAGAGTAATACAGGAGTAAAATTGTATAGCAGGCCTCCTGATATATACTCTCTGTTATCTGGGGTATGTATAAACTCATCCGGCACAGGATCCATCCCCAATTCCAGCATTAGCTTTTCCCGCTTTTCTTCCAGGTATTCCTCTGCCTGGTTGAATATCCTCACATCTCTCTCTGCAGCAACCCTGTATCCCTTGCCACTTATGCCGGGCTTATGCAGAACCACAGCAATCATCCTCTGCTGCGCCTCGCCCTCCCGAAATAGCCTCCTAGTTGTATCTGCATCTACTGTTGAACCACAAATTGGGCAAACGACAATTGCCTTTGAAACCATACCATTGGCGGGATCAAAATCGTCAGGCATCGGATCATATCCATCACCTACGATCCTAAACTTCACCTCTCCACTCACAATATAAGGATAAAGCGCAATCTTCTTGCTGGCTTTCCTTGCAAGCCAGAACTGCCGCATAAGAGGAATACACGCACTACAGGCTGGATTCTGACAGGGAATTGTGCGCGCCCAGAGATAACCCACTGGAATACTTCCATCCTCCTCCTCTGGATAGAACTGCCCGATCTCCTTCCTTGCCTCCTCCAGTACCCAGTTTCCCCATTTCTTCACATCAGCAAGAAGTGGATTAGTGTTGTCTGAGAGCATACCCAGCTCATCTCGCACCGCTTTCTGTCTTCCATACTTTTGAGGATACTCAAGGGTACACTTTTGGATCAAAACTGCAACAGGATTCAGATCATTGGAGTAGGTCTCACAGCCTAGACGGAGGGCCTCCAGCGGAATGGCTCCACCGCCGCCAAATGGGTCAAGCACCTTGGGCGGCTTTCCATTGTTCGCCTTTAGAATATCTTCTCTGGCTCTTTGAATAAACACTGGATTCAGGGTATTCTCCCACTTTGAGAAATCTATGATGAACTGCTGCTTTCTGCTCCACTCGTCAATGTTATCCGGTGCAGGGATCAGAGCGGCATAGTTAGTGGCGCGAGATGATGCCAGGGGACGCCTGGCCCACCAGATATGGAGGGTGGATATATGTCCATGTCGGATGCTTTTCTCCTTTGCCGATAGAGCACCGACTTCCTTAACTGGGAAAGTTTCTTCTATAAAACGCTTATCACTATCCACTTACTGCCTCCCCTTTTGCTGTTATCTCGCCAAGCGGAACCAGATACCTCACTTCGATCTTTTCTTTGGCTCCCAAGGTCTCCGCCGGGTTCTGGATTATGTAAAGCTGTGGCTTCGTGGCAGTATTCATTACGGCATATAGATAATAGTCATCTCTGAATCTCTTCGCCTTGAACCACTCATTCTGTGTTAATTCCACGGCTCCAGCTCTAGTCCTTCCCTTAACCTCAATGCGCCGTATGCTTTCGTCTTTGTCTTTTGAGCGCACATCAAAGCCCAGATTCTGAGCAGCGACGTCCTCTGGATCTCTGCCGCTCCTTCTTTCATATTCTATGGACACTTCCATCGCTATGCGCTCTGCCTCCGGATTATTCTCCATTCCATCAGCGATTCTATCTGCCGGTTCAACTCTGATAATACCCACGAAGCGCGGCATAATCATGGTGAGGCTCCTTTCCTTCTGTATCTGCTCCCCCAACTCATGCAACGCCTTTTCATACTCCTCTTTTCTCCCCACTTTATTTCTAATGACGAGATCAACATTCTCGCCTTTCTCCCGGCGGTCGTCAAGAGAGATGAGTTCGCCATCAAGCTGTAATATGAGATGCTCCAGCGATTTGATTCCATACTTCTGTTTGATCTCTGTCTGCCTATTCCGCTCCTTTAGAATCTCCTCCTTATACTCTTTTAGCCGCGAAATAACACTTCGAGATACGCAATCCTTAAGAGGCTCTATGTCAGTCGCATCACCTTCCGCATACTGCGCCTCCTCAAGATCCCAGATGACAGCAGGGAATATTGGCTCAATCTCCTCTCCATCTGTATAGAAAGCGAAGAGCCTTTTCCCAGCCGTAGTTCCTGTACCATCTTTGATCCCACCTTCGTAGAAGAGAATATGCCCATCCATCCTTCCATCCGGATCTCTGAACGTTGCTCCATTCAGAAGCGAATCGGAAAAGTTGTCCTCTATCCAGACTATCACTGCCTCAAATAGCGGATGCCCAAATGAGATGAATTCGGCGTCAGTGTTCTTGAACGCTACATCTTTGTCAAAAGTTGCCCTGGGGTATTTCTTCAATAGCGTCCCGTAGCTTCTCCTGAAGGTATCCTGCTCCGCAATTCTGCGTATATCGTATGGAATCGAGTCTATAGCCAGGAATCCATCCTTACGATCTCCCAGCCTTCCACCTGCTTTATCAAAAGCCTTTCTGAAGAAGCTATCAGTATACTCAGGTATAAGGCGCTGTTCTCGTGCCACCTGCGCCATCTCCGCTATACGGGTGTAATCAATATAGCGCGTGGCAAGGCTTTCGCCCAGATTCTCCTTCACTCTGGCAATATACTCCTCGTCTACTGTTACATCGATCTCTTTCAAAATATCGTCAATATCCCTGGCGTTGGCGGCTGCATCTACAAGCATCTGAGAGAGGCTCTTGCCGTATAGAACCTCGCTCAGAACATCGAATACCTTATCGCTTCCCAGCGCATCTTTAATCTCTTCCAGTTTGTCGAATAGCGCATTTAGCACTCTACCTTCACGAGTATCCTCCGCCACCAGGTTAAACACATAGACTTCCTTCGTCTGACCATAGCGGTGGATCCTTCCCATCCTCTGCTCAAGCCTGTTAGGATTCCAGGGGAGATCATAGTTGATCATCAGGTGACAGAACTGTAAGTTAATGCCTTCTCCTGCGGCTTCCGTGGCCACCATGACCTGAGTTTTGTTCTTGAATATAGCCTCCGCATCTACTCTCTCCTCAAGCTTCATTCCACCGTGAATGGTATTGATGGAGTATCCCCAACGCCGGATATTCTCTTCCAGGTAATCCAGTGTATCTTTCGATTCGGTGAATATGAGGATTTTCTTATCATTGAGATCCGGATACTTCCGCTCCAGCTCTACCAGACACTTCTTGAATTCCTTTAGTTTAATCTCTTCCGCATTCTGGATGATGCTATCGGCTTGGCCAATAAGCCCCTCGATAGTTCTAATCTCTCCTGCTAACTCCTGCCTGTTTTCAGAGACGCTCAATGTCTCCCATATAGCCTCCTGCTCCCATCTTTCCTCTTCACTGGAATCCTCAACTGTTTCTTGATCGGGAACATACCCTGAATTCCTGGCTCTCTCTTGCGCACCCTCAAGCAGCTCTTCCAGACGCTTCTTTCTTCTCCTCAATGACTCTCGCAAGGCATAAGTGCTGGAAGCTAATCTGCGCTGAAGGATCACCAGAGCGAAGGCGACGTTCCGCCGCTTATCTTTCGTCAGGGCTTTGTTATATTGCGTATGAACATACTCGGATAAGTCATTGTAAAGATCCTTCTCGCTAGGCGATTCAGTTCCCAGATTGAAAGATACCGTTCTCACATGCCTGGGCAGGAATAATGGGTTACCGTCAAAGTCTTTCAAATCCTCTTTGACACGTCTTATAAACAGGTGGTTCGTCTCATCTCTTATGGACTCCTGGAGCATCTCATTTGTAGCAAAGACACCAGGCTCAAGGAGGTCAAGGAAAAGCCTAAAGTTATCAGGATCTCCTTTGTGTGGCGTTGCGGTCAAGAGCAGAAAATGGTCTGTAATCCGCGATAGAACTTCTCCCAGTCTGTAGCGACTAGTCTTATCAGTCTTATCTCCATATTTGTATGCACTCATTTTGTGAGCTTCATCCACAACCACCAGGTCAAAGCGTACAGATGAGATGGAGGGAAGAATATCATCTCTCTTGGCGAAATCTATAGAGGTGATAATCTGGCTTTCTCTACCCCACACGTTCTCCGCATAGTGAGCATCCAGAATCCCTCTATCGATCACAACAAACTTCTCCTCAAATCGCTCACTTAGTTCCCTCCGCCATTGGTCCTTGAGATGTCCGGGCGCGACGATCAGCATTCTCTTTGCTATGTTACGGAGCTTAAGTTCCTTGATTATGAGTCCCGCCATGATCGTCTTTCCGGCTCCAGGGTCATCAGCGATCAGAAATCGGATTCTCGGAAGCTTCAGCACATGACCATAGACAGCATCAATCTGGTGCGGAAGCGGATCAACCTTGGACGCATTCATAGCCAGTAAGGGATCATACAGAAATGCGAACCGATAGCGGATAGCTTCAAGCGCAAGGAATACCTTCCAGGGATCTTCTGAGAAAGCAGATCCTGAACCCATGACAGAGAATTGCGCAAACTCCTCACGCGGGATTACATCGTCAACGGCATCTCTTGAGTGAGCGGTAACACCCACAAGATGAACATACTCACCCATATCCTCTACGAGTTTAACCTCGACTGGCTCCGGCCAGTTAGATCCTCTAATGGTGCTCCCTTGCTTAATGTCCTGCATATAATTACCCCAGAATTTCAGCACATGATACTTATTAATCTATATTGGAACACGAATAGACCAACACAACTCAACAGCGCGACATAGTGTACCAGCCTTAAGCGGTATGTGTCAAATAGAAAATTAACAATCGCTTTGACCAGTTCTCCGTTGCTCCATCGGATCTGATTATCGTTGACAAAATCCAGGAAAGCTTTATACTGAGAATAATCTGAGTTCATATTTGTTATACAAATGTGAACAATTTGAGATATTTGGGAAATCAGCCATTTTCAGCAGATTTCATAAACCCGCATGAAATCTAACTTTCAGAGAAATAGACAATTTTGCGTATGAAGCGAAGAACTACAAAAAGGACAAATGTGAACTCAAAGCAAAATTACTCGAGATTTGGTGTCATATAAACTTTCGGGTCACTCCGGGCAGAGTAACCATTGACAGA
>SDBU01005716.1_pt1 | contig 14807 bp, 13 predicted proteins | sample 2277071 | NCBI WGS metagenome assembly SDBU01 (sample SAMN10397929, study PRJNA504765) | marine sediment metagenome | isolation source: marine sediment core GS08_GC12, 126 cmbsf | place: Arctic Ocean: Gakkel Ridge, Loki's castle | collected 2008
TTTGGTCAGCTAATAGAGGGGATGGATGTTCTAAAAACACTTAAGAATGGGGATGCTATAGTACAGATAACTATAGAGGAAAACTAGACGTTCAGTTGACCATCAGGAATTGAACCCTAAACCTGAAGAAATGCCAGAGCGAGACAACTTGGAAGCCAAATCTCAAAAGTGTGAGGGCTTCGTCTATACCTACATAGAACGGATGGTTAGTTTGACTCCTCTTTGTCTTCCTGAAAAACTTGATTTCGGTCCACAACAGCCATAGTGCTTTATCTACTAGGAGTATGTCTATCTGTGGCTGTACAGAAGGTAAAGGTTCACCAAACCATTCCCGCCAATGGGGACGGAACCTATTGCTCGCTAGATTAACGTTGACATAGACCTTATTAAACGCAGGAGCGAGCCGCTCCTGCAAGACACGTGCTAGATGTAGTTCGTCCTTTACCAGTTGACTTTCCTGTGCCCTCTAACTTTGTTCCAATGATAGTACAGTGTGGAATTCTACAGCGAACATCGGTTTAGTGAAATTACAACCGTCATAGAGTTCTATTGATCTCAACTATGACGACCATAGTCTGGAATACAACACGGCGTGCATCTTCCCAGACTAATTGCTTACCCTCTCTGTGAGTTCCATGTTCATGGCGTTGAATTAGGTCGTTGACTGTACCCCAGTACGCCAGAAGCTCTTCAAGGAAATCCTTCTTGGTCGCACCTAACTGCGCAGGCTTGAGTTCAAGCACTGTTCTGCGCCTAGCAAGCGTCTTAGATTTGTCAGTTGTTACATCGGATAAACCAATGGTTTGAGTGTATAAGTTGTGAGTGTACCGCAATTCTACTGTTTTATGCCCCAGATGGCAATACTCTGAAGAGACGTTGAACAAACCGTCACTTCGTTCAGCTTCCCCGTTAAGATTATATCTTTCTAAAAGTACACAAAACTGGCTTACCAGAGACTACACTATAAAGCTATGACCGCTGGTAAATTGTGGAGAAACAACAATAAGAATGGTATGATAGATTCGGTCTTGTTCAGCAAGTAAATCTAGTTTACGAAACCTGATCAGACCCAAAGAAGGCCGATTAGTCGACAGATACAATAAAGGCTATTTCATCTACTCAATTTCCGAGGATTGACTGGTTAAACGTGAGCCACGACCAGTCAGGCCTATCAGAAAAGTGAGCGAGGTAATCGTTAAGCTGATGCAGCTAATTGGTTCTGATTGGGTTCACCTTAAAGTGTAATGCATAGAATTTGGAGATAAGAGAATTCCTTAGAAGAATCACAGTTTCTTTTCCACCACGAACCTGAAAGTCCATTTTATTGAAGGGGGAAGTTATGAGATTCACCAGAGAGATTGTCGACTTTGTCGTGAATACTGGTTGCGACAAAATGAGCCGCGAGGTCATAGAAATAGCCAAAGCCTGTGTACTCGATACCATCGGAGTAGCTTTGGCCGGCTGCGAGGAACCGGCCAGCCGAATTGTTATAGATTACCTCAAGGAGCGTGGGTTTAGTGGAGAGTCTAGCTTGATTGGCTGCAATCTCAAAGCAGCGGCATCAGACGCAGCCCTTGTCAACGGAACAATCTGTCATTCATTGGACTACGATGATAATACATGGGCTTATATTGGTCACCCGAGCGCCGTCATATTGCCGGCGGTTTTAGCTCTAGGGGAAAAACTCAGAGCGTCAGGAAAAGAGGTGCTCTGCTCTTACGTAATTGGATTTGAGGTCGCCTGTAAAATAGGTTCTCTGGTAACACCGGCTCTAAGTGAGATAGGCTGGCACACTACCAGCACCGTTGGTATCTTTGGCGCCACAGCGGCAGCTGGCAAAATACTAAGGCTCAACAAGCAGCAAATGACCTATGCCATCGGTATTGCAGCCTCAGAATCAGCGGGAGTAAAAGCCAATTTTGGCACCATGACCAAATCCTTCCATGCTGGTAGGGCTGCCCGTGATGGTGTTACCGCAGCCTTGTTTGCCAAGAACGGTTTTACATCAGCCGAAGATGCCCTAGAACACTGCTATGGTTTCCTTAAGGTTTTCGGTAACAGGGCTACAGTGAGAGGTATAAAATACCGCTGGGGAAGTCCCTTTGCAATAGTGAGACCAAGCGTAGTCTTCAAGAAATATCCGTCATGTACGGGGACACATCCTGCCATAGATGCTATCCTTTCTCTGGTAGATGAGTATGATATTTACCCGCAGGAAGTCGAGTCCATTTCAATTGGCACCACACCGGAAGTACCCAGGGAAGTGTTTTACTCCTTCCCTAAAACAGGACTTCAGAGCAAGTTCAGCATGGAGTTTTGCGTATCCCTAGCTCTAACCGAAAGGAAGGTTGTACTAGAGCATTTCAACGATGAGCATATTCAGAAGCCTGTCATCAAAGAGTTGATGAAGAAATGCCGCTGCTATGTGGAACCCGAACTGACCAAAAAGCGCGGCATTTTTTCACCGGCTGCCATAGTCGAGGTCAAAATGAAGGACGGTAAAAGATATGCAAAACGCGTCGACCTAGCTAAAGGTAATCCGGAGAACCCGTTGTCTCAGAAAGAGATGTTCAGAAAATTCAAAGACTGTGCTATGAAAAAACTATCTGAAGAAAAAGTCGATCGCCTACTAAATACAATAATGCATCTGGAAGAGACTCCGGATGTCACCAGACTAATGGAGCTGACTCACTAAGTAGGCAAAAAGGGAGCTAAGATGAAACGCCTGCTTCGCAAGTTAGTTAAGACATAATAGATTAAACGATTCTATGCTGGCGTCCAACTACGATATTTTCTGGGATATACCTATGATACCCCCTACACGCCACGGCACAGACATGTTTATCTCCTCAAAACTCTGCCAGGCCTTACCTTCATTAGCCTGCCGTGGTCTACAACTACCTGTCCATTGACAATAACGTAGCTTATCCCATCGGGATATTGGTGTGGGTCATTAAATGTAGCTTTATCCTTGATGGTAGCCGGGTCAAAGATAACAATATCAGCCCAGAAGCCTTCTCTTAAAATACCCCGGCTGCTTAGGCCTATCTTGCCAGCTGGCAGTGATGTCATTTTTCTGATAGCTTCTTCTAGTGTCAAGACTTTCTCTTCTCTGACATATTTCCCGAGAACTCTTGGGAATGTACCATACGTTCTGGGATGAGGTTTGCCACCGGCACTCGGGGCTATTATCTTGGCATCGGTGATAATTGATGATAGCGAGTGGGACACCACCGTTTTCACATCGTCCTCATCCATGGAAAACCCGATAATACCGGCGCTGCCGTCTATTTCCAACATCAAGTCAAACAAACCCTCATATGGCTCATCGAATGTATGCTTCTCTTTTAGAATTTGTTCCAAGGATTTACCTTCGTACTCTTTATTTGCTGGGCAGGCCGCTATCATAATGCCGTGCCAACCAGCGGCCTGAATATAATTTGACCCAGTCATGGTGCCCTGATCGATTTCTTTCTTAGCTAATTCCCTATTTTTTTTATCTTTTAGCCGCGCTAACATTCTCTCGATGCCACCTTCAAGGAGCCACGTGGGCACTATTGCCGTTATACTGGTACTCGAGGCAGTGTAGGGATAAACATCACAGTTGACTTCAACACCTCTTTTTCTTGCTTGCTCCATTGCCCTCAGGGTAGCATTGACTTTACCCCAGTTCGACTTCCCCTTCACCTTATGATGGGAAATCTCAACCGGAATATCATTTTCCTCTCCCACTCTTATGGACTCCTCCACGCTTTCCATAAGTCTGTACTCTTCGTCTCTCATATGGGTTGCATAGATTGCGCCATATTTGGTCAAAACGCTGGCCAGCTCAACAATTTCTTCAGTGGTCGAATAGGTCCCGGGGACATAGATAAGACCGGTTGACATACCGAAAGCTCCATCCTCCAGTGTCTGGATGACGAGTTTTTTCATTTGACGCATCTCTTCTTTTGAGGCTGTGTTGGAGGCAAATCCCTTAACCGCCAAACGAACCGTCCCCTGTCCAACCAGGGGAGCAAGATTCAACGAAATGCCTTGTCTTTCAACCTTCTCGTAATAATCGGCTAGCGTCCTCCATTCCCAGCCATAATCGAAGCCATCCTTTAACGAGGCCGAAAGATACCTTTTCAAAAGAGCCATCGTATCAGGATTTACTGGTGCCAAAGACATCCCACAGTTACCGACGATAGCTGTTGTTATTCCCTGCATTATGAAACTCTCAGCATTCGGGAATGCCAAGATAGTAAGGTCACCGTGACTGTGCAAATCGACAAAACCTGGCGAGACTGTCATTCCCGTTGCATCTATTGTTTTTGCGGAATTCTCAGCGATACGACCAACTTTTTTTATTTTCCCTCCCGCTATACCAATGTCCCTTTTGAACCATGGGCTACCGGTACCATCCACCACCTTGCCTCCCTTTATCACCAGCTCGAAATTACCAGCCATTCTTATTCCCTCCTAGTCTCCGTTTTCTATTTACCGTCATTTACAATAATCTAGGTCTGCTCAATAGAGAATCTCTCGGTTCTCATCAAATCTAGATTGCTTATGTATCTTTTTCATATGTTGGAGCTTTAGTGTAGTTCTCGTATATGAACTTGTCAATAGCAGGATGCTAATGGGTTTGGAAGTAATTCTTCGTCAGAATGTTTAATAAGGGAACCTTATAAATGAACCTTTTTATAATCAATGTACTTTATCAATTTAAAAACTCTTAACGCTCAGTGAAACGACCTCAAATATGTGGATAAATACTATTCATATAAGATACTATTAAGATTAACCAGTCGTTATTTACCAGAGTAATCGTTTCATTATGAAAAATATCACTGATATAACTACCAAACTTTCTAATCTGCAGACGCTTAAGGCTTTTCGGCACCGAAACTACCGTCTCTTGTTCCTAAGTTCAATTACCTCATCAATCGGGAGGTATATGCTGATGGTTGCTCAAGGATGGTTAGTGTTGGAGTTAACCAATTCTCCTCTCTCTTTAGGTTTGGTTTGGGCTACCAGTCAGTCTCCTTCTTTGTTTCTCGGTGTCCTGGCAGGTGCTATCGCTGATAGAATCGATCGGCGAAAATTATTGATTCTTGCATTCGTCACACGGGCTGTTAGTGCTCTTTCATTAGGTATTCTTGTCGCAATGGGCTTAGTTCAGTTGTGGCACATCCTTCTTGTCGCTTTCATAAATGGATTAGTTATGGTCTTTGCCATTCCTGCTCATCAGACCTTTGCCGTCGACATAGTAGGTTCGGAGGGTGCCATGAATGCTATCTCTATTAATGCAGTGGGTATGAGGGTTATGGGTGTCTTCGGTGGTGCTGCTGCTGGACTTGTCATCGAGTTTATTGGTATGGATTGGCCTTTCTATATAATGGCCATTAGTTGTGTTGGTGGTATAGTAATCCTCCTACAGATACGAGGAATAGAGAGAAGGGCCGTATCAGAGCATCAATCAATGTGGAGTATCTATATTGAAGGACTTAAGCTGATTCGTAAGAGTCAAATTATTTTTAGCATAATGGTGATAACCGTGATTTGTGAGATTTTGGGCTTCTCTTATATCGTAGTATTGCCTGTATTCGCTCGTGATGTCTTAATGGTGGGTGCAATTGGCTTGGGAACGTTCAGTACTGCCACAGCGATAGGAGGGCTCTTAGGCGGACTGGCTCTTGCATCGCTGGGTAACTATAAATACAAGGGGCGTTTGATTCTTGGGATTTTTCTAACGTTCGGTGTTTTCTTAATACTGTTTTCACAATCACCCTGGTATCCAATATCACTGGTCCTTATTGCTATCGTAGGTGCTATGGCTGCAGGAATGGATGCTATGGGACATACTATATTACAACTCAACGTTGCCGATGAACAGCGAGGACGAGCAATGGGTGTATGGATGATGAGCATAGGTATTGGCCCAGTTGGTAGTATAACTGTTGGAATTGTGGCTTCCCTTCTTAGTGCTCCCCTTGCTGTAACCATTAATGGAACTCTAATTGTAATAACGTTTGGCCTCCTATTATTATTCGTACCTAGACTACGTCGAGTATAGAAACAAACCAATACAGCTCGCGAAAAGGGTCTGCATATTTTCATACTTAAATGTCTGTGTGAGTGTATAGTTAAAAAATGAACGAGAGGGAGTAATCGGGCACGAACTTGGGCATCGAAAGGGTTATCATTGGATAAAGCAAATTGTTCTACTTATTTCGATATTTCCACTTTTAAATTATTTTTGCAACTACCATTCCTATTTTATATTAATTATCTTAGTCTTTTCGCCGCGATGGGATTAGTAATGCCTTTAATAAGCTGGCCATTTGAATACTAAGCAGATGCATTTGCTGGCAAATCCATCGGTGCTGAAAAAGTAATTTCAGGTTTGATTAAATTAGTAAATAAGGCTGATATGGATTTAGATTCGTATTCACATCCTTCAATAGCGAGAGGAATTAATAGACTTCATAAGAAATTTCGAAGTTAGTGCTGATTCATAGGTTTGGTGACCTGCCCCCACAAAGGATATTACTCTTTAAGTTAGAGTTACTGTACACTTATTCACAAATTTCCGAAAAGTCTAAAAAGGAAGCGTTTTTCTTTCCAATTGCTTGATATTTTATCCTGGAAATACTAAAATCAGGGTGTCGGTAGACCTAGTGCCTTGACACCCTGATTCTCTTCAAAACTTCCCGACGGGGGCGGCCTATTTAGCTTTAGTAGGCCGTACAGCGTATTCCGCTTCCTCCTTCGTGTTATCCTCTGCATCAGTAGTTCTCCAACAGGTACTTCGCCACCGCCTTCTTGTTCAGCGAGATTCCCAACCCGGGCTCTTCGGGGATCTTCAGGTAACCGTTCTCAATGGGTACTGCCTTATCAATCAGTTCGTCGCGATAGGGGACATCTCCTAGCTGAAATTCCAGCACCAGGAAGTTGGGGATGCAGGTGCACAGATGCACGCTGGCCATAGTGGCGACCGGGCCAAGCATGTTGTGGGGTGCGACGAGGATGAAGTATGTGTCTGCCATGGCGGCGATTTTCTTCATCTCTAGGATACCCCCGGTGAAGGTGATGTCGGGCATGATGATCTCAGCCGCCTGTTTCTCAAAGAGTTCCCGGAACTCAAACCGGGACTGGAGGAGCTCTCCGGTGCAGATCGGGATACGGGTGTTCTCCGCCACCTTAGCCATTGCCGCCAAGTTTTTCTGCGGTACCGGGTCCTCAAACCACAGCAGGTCGTAGGGTGCCAGTTTCTCCCCCAGAGCAAGCGCCGTGGTGATGTCAAATTTTCCATGAGCGTCAATTGCCAGGTCAATTTCCGATCCCACTGCCTCTCTCACCGCTGCCACCAGCTCCACGGTGAGGTGCAGTTCGGAGAGGCTGATCGCCCGTCCCAGTTCCTTTGTGGAGGGAAGGGGTTCGTCCACATCAAACTTAAGGGCAGTAAAGCCCTGAGCCACCGCTGCTTTAGCCTTCGCCATGTATTCCTCGGGGTTATAGCTGGCACCGCGGAAAAAGCCATCGCAATAGACTCGGATCTTGTCCCGGCAGCGCCCCCCCAGTAGCTTGTAAATGGGCACGCCCAGGCTCTTGCCGATGATGTCCCACAAAGCGATTTCAATACCGCTTATGGCGGATGATGGGTCGTCCTGGCGGCACATCCACTCGTAGAGTTTCTCCACATTAAAGGGATCCTCCCCGATAAGCATTCCCTTCATGGCGTGAATTGCTTCTACGATGCCCTTAGATGGGTGAGATTCTCCCAGCCCAGTAATTCCCTCATCGGTCTCCACTTCAATAAAGACCCAAGGGGAGGGCGGATACTTTCTGCCCTTGACGGCATAAGTCTTGACGTCAGTTATCTTCATTTTTTCCTCCTTAAAGTATTTTCCCAGTTCGTTTTAGTTAAGTGGTGGGCAATTTTCAAAAAGCAACGGGGAATACCAATTTGGCAAGCTGCCCTTGATTACAATCATGGTGCCACACGGGACGGGAAACGAATGGGCAAAATCTTAAAAACCCGGCCATGATTTCCCGAGCACCCACCTGCAAATTATTAGGACTTTTCACTAGCTAGTCCTCTGGGACATAGAAAAGGTTATCAAGTTTATATCCGGGAAAGGCTTTTGTTGCACCAATAATAAACTCCCCGTTGATGCTACGCTCACCTCTTCTCATCCTGTAAGTTAGGTCTTGCGATATTCCCATCGTCTGGGCTAACTCAACCAAGTTTCAGTATTTCCCGTCCCCTCAGTATCGTCTGCGCTGGGGCATTTCACTTCCGTGTTCGGGATGGGAACGAGTAGTGCCACCCCGCTCTAACCGTCAGTCCTTATCCCAAAGTGCCCCAACCCATGACCACCTCTATAGAACCAGGTGCTGACCCGCCGCTGGGACTCATCACCAAAACCCTTGACCCATTAAGGTCAAGCTCTACATTAATGCCTCCCCGGCTAAGCTCTCTACCACTAACCCGCTTGGTATTAAGCATCTCCTCATAAAATTGAGCTGTTTTCAATGGATCGGGACTAATCAAATGAACATGGTCATAGTAATAACTTGGCACTTGGACACCTCTTCAAACTCTAAGCCCTTTATATTCCTTAATTCATAAACAATCTCTGTGGTTAATTTTTCATATTGTGTGTTATCTGCTTATACGCAAGCCGGCACCTTTAACTTGGCTTTCAACCTCTTGTAGTGTTGACCAGTTTGTATCACCAGGAATTGAATGCTTCAACGCGGCAAGAGCATTGCCATACTTTAGTCCTTTTTCCACATCGCCGGTAATATAACCATACAGAAACCCGGCGCAGAAGGAATCGCCGGCTCCAAGTCGATCCACTATCTCCACGTCGTATGTCTTATCGTCATATATCTTCCTCCCTGAATATGCTATAGCAGTCCAGCGGTTCCTTAAAACCGACACGACCTCTCGTAACGTTATGCAAACCACCTCGAAATTGAATTTCTCCGCCAGCTTCTTGGCTACCTCCTGATAGCTGTCAGCCCTGATGCCCAATACCCGTCCAGTGTCTTCTTCGGTTGAAAAAAGGATGTCAATATATTCCATAAGTGGTTCCTGGCATTTCCTGGCTTCTTTCTCCGTCCAAAGTCTAGCTCGATAATTAAGGTCATAGCTTACCTTGCAGCCGACCTTTTTCGCTGCTTTCAAGGCATCAGCTGTAACCCGGGCTGTACTGGGGCTTAATGCTGGCGTAATACCACTGGTGTGAAACCACTTCGTTCCGCTTAAGATCTCCCCCCAATTTATCTTACCCGGTTTTATCTGACTTATTGCCGAGTTTGCCCGGTCATAAATGACCCTGCTAGACCTCGGTGATGTGCCAATCTCGAGAAAATAAAGCCCCACACGACTGCCCTTCGTCCATAAAACATTGGAGGTATCCACCCCTTGCTCTCGAGCCTTGTTACGAATCATCGCCCCGAGTTCGTTATCAGTAAGGCGTGAGACCCAGGAAACCTTCAACCCCAGCCTGCTGAGGCCAACCGCCACACCCATCTCAGCACCACCAACGTTTACATCTAGTAAGCTTGTCTGCTCCAACCTGCGATAATTGGGTGGCGACAACCGTATCATTGTCTCTCCGAATGTTATAACGTCAAACATCTCTTTATTCCTCTTTCTATTTTCCAGTTTAGCCTGTCCTTGCTAGCTTCACCGCTTTAACAAATCTTTTGGCGTTTTCGGTGATTATATCATATTTCTTTTGGCTTACTGCTTTCCTATCCACGAGTGATGAGCCAACAGCTACGCCCACCGCACCTGCCTTAATAAAATCTGGCGTGTTGTCTATATTCACCCCTCCTACCGGTATTAGCCTTATCTGAGGCAGTGGACCCCGTATGTCCCTTAAGTATCTTGGTCCGCCTACCGTTGCCGGAAACACCTTAACAATATCAGCACCTGCTTCCCAGGCAGTTAATATCTCGGTTGGGGTGAAGGCTCCAGGGATGATAATCTTACTGTATCGACGGCAGACCTTTATTACCTCTAAGTTTAGGGTTGGACATACCACAAACTCAGCTCCGGCAAGTATCGCAGTCCTGGCTGTTTCCGAGTCCAGGACCGTACCGGCACCCAAGAGCACATTGTCCTTCATAGCACTCTTGAGTTCCTTGATAGCGTCTATTGCGCTAGGGACAGTCATCGTTATCTCTATAGGTTTAATCCCCCCTTCAGCAATAGCTACACAGACCTCTACTGCCTCCTGGGCACTCGCTACCCTTACTATTGCTACCACACCACAATCTACAATATCCTGCAGGTTCTTTTCTTTATCGTCCAAAGCTAACCTCCCAAATTTAAGATTTTTGCAGTTTCATCTTACTCGGCTTGGTTGTTATCCTATCTTGGTCTAGTCAAGATTCCAGTATACTTGAGCCTCAATATCAGACATCACTGACGAGGGGACTCCAGGCTTACCTTCCACTCCAAAGGATTTATACCTTTACGGAGTTCGGAAAGGTTCAGATTGCGCCCACTTCCTTAAACACTACCTAGAGTTATAACCTTCCGATGAATATTTCGTAGTCCAAGCGATAATTTTTGTAACTACCATCCTCCACCTTTGCCTGGTGTTTGGCAATTTCCTCTTCATTAAGGTCTATCTCAAAACCGGGCTCTGAAGGAACCTCAATGTAGCCATTAACAATCTTGATTGGTGGTGTAACCGCCCATGGTGCCATCTGCTCATGCTCAAGGATTAGGAAGGAATAGCCGCCGAGATATGCACATTTATCATAGCTCTAACCGGGCCACAGGGATTATGCGGCGCAACTTTAACCTAGTAAGCCTCACACATAGCACATACCTTCATGACTTCAGTTATCCCACCAATGCGAGCACATTCCGGCATCATGATATCCACAGCTCCGTTTTCCAGGTATTCCTTTAATCCTGTTTTGATTGAAGCCCCTCCCCCAAAGCAATGGGTATATTAACATGGTCCGCAACCTTCTTCATTGATTTTATCTCCTGTACTGTAAATTGTATCTCATTTCTATTAATATGACAAAGAACGCCGGCTACTCTGTTATAGGCTCCTATTTGGACCAGGCTAAACCCTAACTTGTCCAAGTAGAGGGCTAAGAGAACGGCAATAGAACTTTGAGCAAAAGTCTATACTCCTCGGCTAATCATAATAAGCTTGCCATCCCGGCTCACCCAGCGAAGGGATAACCTAACCCAGGGTATCATTCCCTACCACCTCCTTAAGCTTTTTCGGAAAAAGATTAGTGACGTAGTGCCAATTCTGCTCATATCCGCGACCTATCATATAAGTTACTGCGGCCTGGAATTACAGCCAAGCAGAAGCTGAAGGTATTTATCTAAATTTACACTTCTATGCTCTGCCATTTTCCCCTAGCGAACCGCCACCACAAGAGTATAGAACGTATACTGTGATCTAGCACAGCACCTATCCAAGCCCCCGGGGCTCCAAGATTCAGCGAAAATACCATGAGAGCGCCACCCCCCACCCGCATCGTCCACATACTTATAGTGGTGAGAAGGAATACCCAGCGTGTATCACCGGCACCCCTCAGGCCCCCAGCCAGTGATTGATTAATAGCCATCCCGGGCAGGGCAAAAGCCCATATCTTTAGTCCTATGGCCCCAATACGAATGACCTCAGGGTCGTCAATAAATATACCTATCAATTGGCGACTAAATAAGAACGTTATTATGCCAAGGGTGACCATAGCTATTGTGCAGTAGCGCTGAATCAAGTAGCCGGCTTTCTTAGCAAGGTCGGGCTTTCCTGCCCCTAGAGACTGACCAACCATTGCTGTAGCCGCAATACCAAAGCCAAAGCTCGGCATAAATGCAAACTCCTCCACTCTCATAGCAAGGGTATGTGCGGCATATACGGTGGTTCCGAGACTACTAATGATGATTGTATAGATGCTCATCGCCCCACGCATTTGTAGCTGTTCGCCAAAGGCAGGCACTCCAACCTTGAGGATGCGCTTTATTTCAGCCCAACGCAAAACCAAAGCATTACGAAAATCATATTTCGATACGCCTCTCCCTCTAAGCAAAAAGGCTAACATTATCAGAGCACCTATAGTGCTAGATATTGCCCTGGCTAAGCCTGCCCCAAACACTCCCAAGGCAGGTACAACCCATAAGCCGTTGATAAGAGCATAGGCAAAAGGATAAGGAAAAGAAGACAGGAACTAAAGCTTACCCAAGATGACCTGGCGCGGGCTCTTAGTCTTACGCCACAGCACATCTCGGGGATAGAGCAAGACAAGCGGAGTCCTTCTTTATCCTCGCTAGCTAAGTTGGCTGAGGAGTTAGGTGTAACAGTTGATTACTTGGTTGCAGGCAAGGAAGGTGTGATAGTAGACACGATACCAGCGATTAAGGCCGACAAGAAGTTATCTCTTGAATCGAAGAAAACTCTCGTGACCTTAGTGAAAGAGCTGCATGAAGTCCATAGAAGCAACGAGAAATAATATCTACATCCGGTAGTCCTGCTTTCTGAATTGCTCCCAGTCAGCATTGACTACCTCAAACCAAAACTAGCCACCACTTGTATCTAGAACTAATCTTTACTAGTAGACTGGTTTGCATACTTCTAGCTGCAATACTAGTAAAGCAAATTTAAAAGACTATGGATATAGTCTATTGAGCCCCTCTTGTTCAACGAGTCTATTTAACATACAATCATCACACTATGAGGGTTATGGAAAGTTAAATGGCTTTTTCAACCCTCCTTTTTATTGACAACCGCACAAATGAGGGCTAGATTACAATCTAAAAAGGTAACTAATAAGGAGGATAACCATGACACTGATACCAGCCTTTGAAATAGGGATATGGAATGTCTGGATACTCCCACTGCTCGTTTTTGCGACTATGTTTATTCCCAATCTTTTTCTAAGTGAGAAAGGGAAAAAGAGAAACAAGAGGCTGGAGGGCTTTGTAACGACTAACAGAACCAAGAAGGTCTTAGTATGGTCTACCCACCTAGTAATCTGGCCGCTTATTATCCTCTACTCCATCTTTCTACCGCTGAAGCTAAATACAGCATGGTTATATGTAGGTCTTCCAATATTCGCCCTGGGCTTAACTTTGCAAGTTATGATTACAATTAGCGTAGCCAACACACCCCTCGATAAGCCAATTACTCAAGGACCTTACCGCATTTCGCGACACCCTATTTACTTCGGTAGCTTCCTGCAATTCGTTGGTATGGGCATAGCTAGCGCTTCTTGGATAATTCTACTATGTGCTCTTCTTTGGATAGTGTTCCTCAATATTGCAGCACATGCCGAAGAGGACTTTCTAGTTAAGCAGTATGGTGATTCCTACCAAAAATATATGAAAAGAACCCCAAGATGGATAGGAATATCGAAATCTTAAGTTATTGTGGAAGGAGGATAAAAATGTCAGCTATACCAGTCTTTGAAGTTGGCATCTGGAACGCCTGGATACCAATGGTTCTTATCTTTTTGTATATTCTTTTAACAGTGCAAATCTTTAAAGATGTAGGGGGTAAAATAGCCCACGGTGAGGAGGAGAGGAAATTTAGTATGTTGGTGGCATTATTCTTTTTCATTCTACTGATATACTCTATTTTCCTACCACTGAAACTGGGGACAATATGGTTTTACATGTGTCTGCCAGTCTACGTGCTAGGATTGATTGTCCTTACCATAGCTGTGGCGAATATAGCGGCTACCCCACAGGGTGAGCCGTTCACCAAAGGTGTATATCGTTACTCAAGAAACGCGCTATCTCTAGGCATGATACTGGTATTTGTAGGTATTGGGATAGCTTCGGCTTCCTGGCTGTTCCTACTACTTTTAGCTATTCTCACGGTAATAACGCACTTGATGATACTTGTCGAAGAACGCACCTGCCTTAATAAGTTTGGTGAAGCCTATCGTGAATATATGGATAGAACACCGAGGTGGATAGGGATACCAAGATCAGAGAAGAATTAGAACAAAAGGAGGTGAGGAAAATAGATATGAGCAAAGAAAAAAGTAGAGCTGGGAAAGAGAAACAGCAAAAAGACCAAACAAAGTCGAAATGGTCAGACTGGTTATTCTTGAGGAGACCACCAGCTCTTCTGGACCCAATCAGAAGACTGTTTGAACCCCCTCGAAAACTCCTTGAACCCTACATCAAAAAAGGTCAGATGGTTGCTGACCTTGGTTGTGGCTCAGGTTACTATACTCTTCCTTTGGCTGAATTCGTTGGTCCTGAAGGAAAGGTATACGCAGTTGATTTGGGTAAAAACTGTATCCGAGCTCTAGAGAAAAAAATAGAGAAAGGTGGTTACCGCAACATTGAAGCACACGCTTCATCTGCTTCCGACGTTAGTTTCATAAGAGACAGGTCAGTCGACTTCGTTCTTGCCAATGGTCTTTTATGTTCTATGGCTGATCATAGAAAGGCAGCCGTGAACGAAATAAAGCGTATCCTCAAGGTTAAAAGGCAAGCGTACCTTAGTCTGGGTGCTGGCCCTCCTTTTGGTTATGTAGACCAGGAGGAGTGGGAGAAAATACTTGAAAGATTCAGAGTTGAACAGGGAGGTAGTTACAAAGAGAAGTGGGCTGTTGTGTCTATAAAACAAGGGTAATTTGAGATATTTATGTCCATTACCGATACATCTAGAGTATTTTCAGAATTAACCAACATTAGGAGGTGAACTTATGGCAAATGAGAGGTCTAAAGAAGAAGTTTATGAGATAGAAAGTAAAAAGTTTACGCGATATCATAATATTCTTGAATGGCCGGCGTTGGCATTGTTGATTGTCGGTATTGT
>SDBU01005717.1_pt1 | contig 14804 bp, 5 predicted proteins | sample 2277071 | NCBI WGS metagenome assembly SDBU01 (sample SAMN10397929, study PRJNA504765) | marine sediment metagenome | isolation source: marine sediment core GS08_GC12, 126 cmbsf | place: Arctic Ocean: Gakkel Ridge, Loki's castle | collected 2008
CAGCGAAGTCGCCTACCCTTCCTGGTCTACGACGGAAGGCTTCCTGCCCTATGGGGCGTAAGCCCAGAGGGTCGGAGACGTCCACCCGGAGGGCGCCAGTCGTCGGGCGAAGCGGTAGTTCAGTACAGCGCAAAACCTCCCGCGCCGCTGGAAACAGAGAAGGCGTCCCTACTCTACTCTATTCCTCGCGCCATCGCGGCACGCACCAAGCGGCTTCGAGCTCTAGCACGCTAAACAACAATCAATGTACTACGGCGTTAAAAAATCCCGTAGTGTTTGGCCACAAGCACCAGGTCAGAAATGTTTACTTCGCCATCACCATTGACATCGCCCTCGATGTTTTCGCCCTGTTTGCCGAAGTTGCGAGCTACCAAAATGAGGTCGGAAATGTCTACTTTCCCATCACTGTCAACATCCCAGGGTATTGCGGCTGTAATGGTCAGTGTACTTTTCCCCTGGCCAAAGGATTTTTCTCCGACCATGCGCATATCAAGCCCTTCAATGGTGAGTCTCCAACCCGCAGGCAGCTTATTGGTCTCCCAACTGAGTATGCCCTGTGCATCGGAATCAATATTCAGCGTCCAGGTAATTATTTTTTGACTGCTGGTAACCGGTCCCCGAATATCTTTTTCAAGGGGCGTAAGCTCATTTGTGAAACTCAAACTGAGCGGCACAGGGTCAGGAGATGGCGGGGGTAAGCCCACATCGTAGTCAATATCATAATCATCTGTGGCATCCGGAGCGACTCCGAAAGACACCTTGACTTCGCTGTCGCCGCTTTTCGCTGTCAAATCAAGGAGCCAACTTTCTTTCTGCGCAGGCTGGGGTTCTTCAGAGGCATAGGTAAATCCTTCTAACAACGTCGCCGATTGTCCATCGGGATTGGTAACAGTCACGTCCACAGCACCTGCACCAGAAGCCGGGGTTTTTGCGGTGATGCTTGTGGATGTCACGGTAACATCTGTAGCGGCTTTACCGCCAATCATCACTGTCGCGCCCTGTTGAAAATCGGCGCCCGTGATGGTGATGGTGGTTCCACCAGCCGTTTGACCACTGTTTGGAGTAACTGCTGAAATGATGGGTTCTGTGGGGGCAACACTAGAAGCTGTTGCCGTAATGGCCAGTGTACTGTTTCCGGGGAAGTCCATTTCGCCGTTCGTTCGCATATCCATCTCTCCAATGCTAATACTCCAATCAGCCGGAATTGTTGCCACATCCCAGTTAAGCTTACCCGCTGCCTCTGCCGTAATATTGAGTTCCCAGTTAATGCTTTGTCTGCTGTCAGGGATGCCGCGAATGTCCGTTTTTAAAGCAGTCAATTCTCCAGAAAAACTCAGACTTAGCGATGCGCCAGGTGACAGTGGAGGAGAGGCTACGTCTAAATCTATATCGTAATCATCGGTAGCGCCCTCCGCGACTCCAAAAGACACTTCTGCTGTATTTTCACCGCTCTCGGCTGTCAGGTCAATCGTCCAACTTTCAGCATAGAGAGAAGCAGCGGACACCAGCATCATCAGACTGAACATTATAAGCGTTAGCCAACATTTTTTGTGTTTGATAAGTTTTTTTTGCGAGTTCATTTTATTCTCCTTTGAAGTTTGGTTTTTAACATTACAGTATTGATTCATACTACTTAGCGATACACATTTTTCTCGTAGCAGTAAAATTCTCATGTCGCTTACTGTCGCACGCGACATGCAGTTGATAGAAATAGACGCCGCTGGCAACTGGTTCACCGTATTGATTATGACCGTCCCAATGCGCCGCGCGCTCCTGTGTACCATAGTCGCCTGCGGCTTTCTTGCCCAGAAACAACTGACGCACCGTATTCCCAGAGATGTCATAAATCGTCAGCGTCACAGTAGAATCTTTCGCTAACTGATACGGTATCCACGTCTCTGGGTTGAATGGATTCGGGTAGTTTGGTAACAGTGCATTAAGCTTAGGGAGTTGCTGTTTTGTTTTTTGCTTAAGTGCAAGAACAATCTCCCGTTCCCCACGCCTGCGATTACCCACGCTTTTGGGCAGTGAATACGTGGATTGTTGCGCCATATCAATCTGCCTCGTCTGGTCAATCAACGAAAACGACCAGTCATCGGGGATTTGCGTAGCATCCCAGGATAGCATAGCGTCGCTTTTATTATTGGTTACTTGCAATAAAAATGCCGCCTCGCCTGTTTTCGGTACCGGCAGTATCTGTTTAGTCAACCGTAGCGGCAAATCACCATCCACAAGCAACGCTACGTTTGGTAACTCTCCGCTGGGAGGTGACGGTGGGAATGCTATATCGAACCTGCTATCCCATCCTAACTTTGCATCGGGATGGATGCCTATGACAAGGCGCGCACGCGGACGATTAGGGTAGTCCACCCAAAGCGGCAGTTGAAACAGGGGCGTTGCGTCGGGTGTTAATGGCGGCGCGGTAGGTTGTTCGGGTGGTTTAATTTCGACGGTTATCTCAGAATCCCGAATTGCCAGCGCCCAATAGCCGACACCATCTTCTATTATCGACGCACGCTTATACATATTCTCTTTGGTTTTCCAACAATGCAATTGCAACAATCCCTCCGGCATGGGCGCTCCCCCGTAGATACCGCCGATAAGATTAGACTTCCATCCTCGTTTCACGGAACGGATGTATCTTTCCTCTGGAATTAGTTGCACTTGCTTCTCAATGTCTTTAATTGCATACACCCAATAACCTTCGCCCAGTTCAAAAGCGTCAGGGGTATTGTAATCAGCATTTAGAATTTGAGTAATCTGAGTACCAAAGAAACCATCAGGGGATAGCTCAATTACATCACCAGGAAATGAAATAAGGTTCCAGCCCTTGGCAAGAGAGAGTGTATAAAGCAGATAATATTGAAAGGCTTCTTTTAGTGTATCGGATTGCCCGTCGGGGTTGGTAACTTTAACATCTTTTGGGGCGTTATCGTCCAGCAGTTCTCTTATGGATATCACTGGGGTTTCGGCGGCTATCTCTGTCCCTTGTTGATTTACATAAAGAACTTTGGATTCTTTTCCACCAATTGTCACAGTTGCCTCACTGGTGAACCCTTTACCAGTGATTATTACCTCCGTCCCACCTTCTATTGGCCCACTTGTCGGAAATATGTTGTGAAGTTCAGGCATTGTAATGGGTTCAGTGTACACAGTGACGGTCACAGTATCGCTTTTGTCACCGATGAACGCCTTAATTAATGCCTCACCGGCGGTATTACCAGCGATGTATTCGGCGATATACGTACCGTCGCCATTATCTACGACTTGCCCGAGGTCCCCCCTTCCTTCGAGTAAAAGATCGACTTTTTCATTTGGGACGGGATTGTCGCAAGCATCTGTGACTTTAATCGTTAGCATCGATTTGTCACCGGGGTGGATTGCAGTTGGATTGGCAGATAGTTCTAGTTTATCGGCAGCGCCATACGTTACGTTGATGGGACCTGTCTCAGCGGTGATTTCGGGGTTGGATTTGAGTGTAGCCTTGATTTTACCATCGCCGGGTTTCTTGGCTGTGAACCGTCCTTCGTTACCGATTTCGCCAATATCGCCAATAACCTCCCAGGTAACGCTGTCGCTTGGGAGGTCTGAACCATTTGCTGAAACGGTAAACTGTTGCGTTTGGCATGCACGAACGGAAACTGTCTGAGGAATGATATTGATAGACTTGATCTCAGTATCATCCAGTGGGATTTTGATATTAATTGTAGCGTGCGCACGCGTGATGTCCGTTTCTGTGATTGTGTAACTCTGGCTCATAATGATTTTATCCCCGTCTTCAACCGAAATCTGCAACTTATCCCCGACAGCGGCGACGATGCCATCAGTTTCTATCGTCACAAAGATGGCAGTGTATTTTCTGGTGGTTGCGCCCTTGTAGATAGTTCCCGTTTGGCTAAGAGCGCGAGTTTGATTTTCAACGGTAATTTCGTAAGTTTCGGGAATAGCACTACCGGAGGAATCGGTTATCGTCCCACTAATTGTAAAAACGGGAGTAGCGTATGCTACAATTGAAAACGTGAGTAAAATTACGATAGGTGCAATTATGTTTTTCATGTTTTTTCATATTTGTATTCAGTCGAATTGATTCGACCGAATACAAATATCCTATTTGACTATCAACATTTTCCGCACTGCGGAATATTTACCAGCGCGGAGTTTGTAGAAGTAAATTCCGCTTGCAACGCCTTCACCTGCGTTGTTGCGTCCATTCCAATAAGCTGCTCTATCCTTCGTCACATACCAACCTGCGTTTTGGTTTCCTAATTCGATGCGACGTATCAATTCGCCAGCGATATTAAAAATCCCTATCGTAACCTGCGCGTCTTGTGCGATTTGATACGGTATCCATGTCTCAGGATTGAACGGATTTGGATAGTTTTGTAAGAGATAAGTCTTAGTCGGCATGAAGTCTTTCGCATGAAATTCGACTAAGAGTGAAGCGCGTTCTAAATCGTATGGAGTGATTGTCTGGCTTATCGTGCCTATCTGTTGATTGGAAGCATTGAGCAGAGAGATTGCCAATTTATCTCCGACCTTGACAACTGCTTTGCGATTCATATCAACATAAGCTGCGCTGAATCTGCCGCCATGTTCAACCTCAGACATGATAACCCATTGGGCGCGCGGATTTTCTATCATTATTTTATGGGCTGATATGTCATCACTGAGCCTTCCACCAATTGCGAATGCCCAAACTTGATTATTGACGATGCTTGGCGCGGTGGTCGTGTCATCCCAAGCTGTGCCCGTGAGGGATACTTCCTTGCTCTCAAGGAGATTGACGATATACCCCTGTCCACCTTCGATAGGAAAATCGGGAGAAATATCGGGGATATATGCCACAAATGTCTGCCGCGCCACATCAAATCGGAGTACTACCGTCGCTCCTAACTGGACTAATAGCGTCTGGGCGGTATACGGGGTGGCAGGCTCTAAAGGCAGTGAAATCAGGTTCAGTCCTTTAGCAAGGGATAGCGTAAAGGTAGGTTCGGAAGGCAATGGCTCTTCTGGCCTGGTAAATTTAGAACTATCCAGATATTTTGAGACATCCCAGACATGAATCGTTGCTTCTTTTGCCGCTGCAGCAAAGAGATTACCGCTAAATGTATGTGCGTACATGTACTCCAATGGGACCTTCCATTCTGGCTTCATAAGGATCGAAAGTCGATTTCCAGTTTCCACATCCCAAAAAACGAGGGTGTCTTTGGAGGAAGTAGTAGCAAGGACTTCTCCGTCTGGACTGAATCCAATGTAGCTCTGTAGTATTATATTCCCAAATGTACGCAATTCGTCCGTTTCAATATTCCAGACTTTTAACTTATTATTCAATCCAAACGCAAGAAACCTACCATCTGGGCTGAAATCAGTTGTAGTAGCTGTCCCGGGGCCAAAAGTTTTAATTTTCTCTTCGGTAATGATATCCCACACCACAATATTCCCACCTTTTGAAACACTTGAAAGCAATCTTCCACTTGGATGAAACTCGACTGAGAGAACAATACTAGTTGGCATCGAGAATCTCTTGACTTCCTTACCATTTGACGCATCTAATAGTCTTGCCGTATTGTCATACGCGGCTACGGCGATAAGTTTCCCATCTGAACTGAAATCAACCCAATTAAGTTGATTGGTATCAGTATATTTCCAAATCAAATTGCCCGTAATCACATCCCATAACTTCACCGTATGGTCGAAAGAGGCTGAAGCAATCTTCATCCCATCGGGACTAAATTTTACAGAATAGACCGGGTGGTCATTTGGAAACGTTCTAATCGTCTTCCATGTTTTGACATCCCAAAGCCGTATACCATTTGCATCCCAGTTTCCACCGGAAACCAGGAGATTACTTTCTGGATTGAAGGCCAATGAATCAACCATCTCTGTATGTCCCACGAGGGTTGCAATGGCTTCCTCACGGGTGTCTAACGAAAAGGTTTTACTGAGAACGTCAACGACACCTGCATCCATGACGCATCTAAAGCCAACATCAATCCGCCATGTATCGGGACTCACAACTGTATCTCCGCGATTTGCGCAACGCGCGCCCCACCATGTATCCAGCCATGACCCTCCGCGCAGTATGCGATACTGTCCTGTTTCTGGACCTGGAGGATTTTCGTCTGGGCTGTCCAAATAATAATTTGCGTCGTACCAATCCGCTACCCACTCAAATACATTTCCAGCCATATCGTGTACGCCGTATGGACTAACACCTGCTGGATAACTTCCGACATCTGTTAGGCGGCCGATGCTCATTTCAACGTTTGCTTTCTCCGTGTCGGAATCATTACCCCAGGGAAAAATACGACCATCTGTCCCCCTTGCGGCTTTCTCCCATTCAGCTTCCGTGGGCAAGCGTTTTTTAGCCCATTTACTGTATGCTTGCGCATCGAACCAGGTGATTCCCACTACTGGTAAATTCGGTTTGTCGAATTGAGGTTGTCCCCACATCCTCGGGGCGGGATGACCGGTGGCGTTCATAAATTCTGCATATTGAGCATTCGTGACTTCAAACTGGTCGATATAATAGGCGTCCAGAGATACCGAATGTTGAGGGTGTTCATCCTGATTTCCAGTACCCTCAGTGCTGCCCATGAGGAAAGACCCGGTCGGCGCCAAGACCATTTCCGCGCTATCTTTTGCAGTAATGGTTTCAGGGAGCGTCGCCTGCGGATTTTTCGCTGTGATTTTCACTAGATAGGTTGTGCCATAAATGGTCCCGACATCTTGGGTGGCGTCCCAAACAATATTCTTTCCTTTTCCCTGTGGAATTCCGCGTCCCACATCCCCTGAGACTGATTGCGCCTGAATCCCAAAAGTTTCTCCGTTGTTTTCGGAAATATATACTTTAATCTCCAATGGTCCCGCATCCACATCTTCCACATCATAGGTGATATTAACGAGTTTGGTATCTGCATCTTGTTCCGCTTTTACATTGGAGAGTGAAGGAATTGCTCCAGCCGGAGTAGTCAACATTGCAAAGCAAAATGTCAGGATATAGAGTAGGGTAAACGGAAAAGCGGTTTCCATTTTGTTTATCGCATTTTGTAACCTTCGTATGTGCATCGGTAACACTCCTTTACTTGGCTATCAGCATTTTCCGCACCGCGGAGTAGTTGCCAGCGCGGAGCTTGTAAAAGTAAATTCCGCTTGCAACGCCTTCACCTGTGTTATTTCGTCCATTCCAAAAAGCCGCCCTATCCTTCGTCACATACCAACCTGCGGTTTGATTTCCCAGTTCAATGCGACGTATCAATTCGCCAGCGATATTGAAAATATCAATCGTCACCTGCGTATCCTGTGTGATTTGGTATGGCATCCATGTCTCTGGGTTGAAGGGATTAGGATAGTTTTGGAATAACGCTGTTTTAGGAGGACGGAGTTCTACGACGGTGTTGAGGTAAGCGCGTTCTACGTGTTCTGGTTCGATACGCCGAATAATCTTTGAAAGCAAGTTGCCGTGCCGGTCAGTGAACGACAGTTCGATAGCATCATCAACTTGTACGACGCTACGACGGCTGAAATCGACAAACGTTGCGATGAAGCGTCCGTTTGGCTTTATCTTTGCAGTAGCCGATTCGCCTGTCCGCAAATTCACAATCTTTGCAATGTCCGCAATATTCGGAGTGCGAAAATTCTGTCTTCGCTTGATTACGCCTGTAACAGCAAAAGCCCATGTTGGATTTTCCATCTCAATAGATGGAGCAACAACAACAGGTTCGCCCCATGGTTCCCCCAAAAGCGTATAATTTACTGGCTTTGTGACATTGACAATGTATCCCTTATTTGCTTCGATTGGGAAATCTGGCAAATCCTCGCCTACGCCACCTTCGTCGATGTATACCTTGAAGTTGCCGTCCACAGCTCGAATCACTAATGTCGCGCCCAGTTCCTGGACGATGGTTTTCGCTGTCCATGGCGTTTCTGGTTTTAGTGAAAGGGAAATTATATTGATGCCCTTGGTGAGCGAAAGTTCGGTTTGGTAGATGATGGATTGGCTGATTCCGGTCAACGTCAATTCTACTATATCAGAAACATTCGAGTTTGTCGCCGCCGCAGTAATCGTCACCGTCCCTGGCGTCGTCCCCGCTGTGTAAGTCGCTGTGTATGTGCCATCGCCGTTGTTGGTGACATCGCTGAGTATGCCATCACCGTCGAGGTTCATTACAACTATCTCATCCGTCACGAGTTCGCTGTCTTTAGTCACAGTTGCCGTGATGAGTGATGTCGATTCGCCATCGGGAGGAAGGCTCGAAGGAGATGCTTTCAGTTCTATCGTAGGCGGAGTTCCCAGCGTAAATGAGCGAACCAGGGAATTATCGCCTCTGATGCTTCTATCGCGAGCAGCAGCACGCCACTGATAAACGCCCTCCGGCAAATCCTTAGTTGGAGTAAATTCGGCTTCATCGCCTGATTTATACTCAAATTTTGACCAGCCCGATAAAGAAATATTCTGGTCGTAGGTTTTGTAAACAGTTGCGAAGTTATCTGTGCTTAATTCAATTATACAGCTTAGGTTATCGTCTCTATTGTCAGTCTCTGCGCTAGTGTCAATGATATTGAACTTGAAGATTAGATTTTGAGTTGCTAATATCTTGCCATTTTCAGGTATAATTAGCTCTGGTTGCTTTGGTATAGCATTTGTGAAAATTGTTCCGTTTTCACCAGATTGACAGTTGGAGCATCTTTCTGCAGTACCACCATTAACATTGAGTTTGCTTGCTACATCATTGATGCTGCCTCCAATATTATAGAACAACTTGATACGTCCGCCTCCACCGCCGCCAGCACTATTCCCGTTGCCACCATTTGCTGAGATAGTACCAATGAGTTCAAGATTCTTTCGACTCAAGATTAGTACACCTCCACCGCTGCCTCCACCTCCATTCGCGTCTCTGCCATTGCCTCCATTAGTTTTTATGGCGCCCTGAATAATAACATCACCTGTTGAAATAATTGATATACTTCCACCACCTGTACCTCCTCTCTGTTGACTTGGTTCGTCATGACCTCTTCCACGTGAACCCATCTTTATTGATAGAGAAAAATTGTCACCGTATGTTTTTCCGCCTGAATCCCCACCGGAACCGCCTTTACCGCCCTTTCCACCGTAACCACCTCCGCCTTTGCTTGATTGCCCTCCAGCAATCCCTTGTTTGTCTCCTCCTGCACCATTAGCATCAATTAACCCATCAATTTCGATAATGAATTGATTACATTCTAGAAAGAATGTTCCAGAACCTTTTAGTGAGTCAGAATATGGGATTATTTTGACTGTGCCGGATTGAATCCATACATCATTGACGGACCAATTCCCGCACAGATTGATTGTTCCCCACTTGAGGAGCAGTGTTTCAGCAGTAGTGTCTCCATTGATGGTCAGCCTACCATCGTTCTTGACAAATATGATGCCGTAACATCCACCATCAACGGTAACCTCTCTACCATCGGCAATGAGGTCAAGACACTCTTCCGCTGGTGCAGAGCCGATAACCCAGCACCACATAACAAGAGTTAGAATCCAGAATATATGTTTGGTACTTGATATTTTGTATTCTATTTTCATAGTTGATATAACGGGTGTGAAAATTAGAATGATGAATGTGAGAATTTTGTTTGTCATTTTGTTTTTCCTTAATTGCATGTTATTGAGACCGTTGCGTGAAATGGAGCCAGTATTTCAGAGGGTTATAACAAGATGGCAGTCAAATCGCGGGTTTGCGCTCATCCTTGCAACGGGAAATTTTCATTGGCATATAACCGCGCCATTCTAAGCCTCCTCGTTCTCATGGATTTGCTGTTCAATCTCTTCGCAGTGTGAACGGACATAAGCCCATGCGTTCGCCAGGTATTCTGCTCGTCGGGAGAGCTTACTCAGTTACATGAGCGCCAACCGGTTTCAGCTTTATTCTTACGCGCGTGTCACCAAAAATTAGTTCATTTCCATTTACAGGGAGAGCTTCGGTGGATTCAAATCGCAGATTTCCCTCAACTACCTCTGCTGTTAGTTGAATCACTTTTTCAGTCTTTTGTTCTTGCAGCGCCCAAAGCGCTTCACCGAATGCCTGCGGCGTGACTTTGTCAAAATCATCGTCTTCGATTTTATCTAGCAGGGCATCAAATTCCTTCTCACTCATTTCCTCTAACATCTTCGTTTCCATCGGTTGTACCTCCTTAGCTCGCGCGAGCTTTCTCGGAAAGTCTGAAAGCTCACAATCACTGATTTTCCCTTCTTTGATTTTTTACTTCACCCCCACTTTTTTTAACGCAAAGTCGCAAAGGTGCAAAGTCGCAAAGAAAGATTCCGTAGTGACTTTGCGTCTTAAAATCCCCCTACCCCCTTTCCTAAAGGGGGTAGGGGGATTTGGGGGGGGAATAGCCCTTGCGTTAATTCTGAACAGCCGCTTCGCCCGTTCGCTTCGCTCACGGATTTTTTAATTACTTTCCGAGAGAACTCTATACTAAACCAAGTATATTTTACAATAGTATGGATTGTCAACTCGATTCTCACTTGACTATCAACATTTTCCGCACTGCGGAATAGTTACCAGCGCGGAGTTTGTAAAAGTAAATTCCGCTTGCGACGGTTTCATCTGCTTTGTTTCGTCCATTCCAGTAAACGGCTCTATCTTTCGTCACATACCAACCTGCGGTTTGGCTTCCTAATTCGATGCGACGTATCAATTCGCCAGTGATATTAAATATCTCTATCGTCACCTGGGCATCTTGCGCGATTTGGTATGGTATCCATGTCTCAGGATTGAACGGATTCGGATAGTTTTGCAATAAGTCGGTGGAGTCAGGGAGCCGCTGCTTTGTTCTCTGCTTGAGTAAAAGAACTATCTGCCTAACCCCTTTGGGCAGTGAGTACGTGGATTGTTGCGCCATATCAATCCGCTTCATCTGGTCGATCAATGTAATCGACCAGTCATCGGGAATCTGTTTCGCATCCCAGGATAACACGATGTCGCCTGCGGGATTTTCTACCTGCAATAAAAAATCCGCCGCGCCTGCTTTGGGAATTGGCAGGACCTTCTTTGACAAACGTAGCGGCAAATCACCATCCAAAAGCAATGCCGCGTGTGGTAGCTCTCCGGCGGGCGACGGCGGTGGGAGCGCCACATCGAACCTGCTATCAAATCCTGACTTTGCATCGGAATGGATGCCGATGGTGAGGTACTTCGGTGAACGGCTGGGACAGTCCACCACAAGCGGCAGTTGAAATAGGAGCGATGGGTTGAGTGTCAATGCGGGCGCAGTTGGTTGGTCGGGCGGTTTAATTTCGACGGTTATCTCGGAGTCCTGTATTGCCAGTGCCCAGTAGCCGAATCCAGGTTGAATCAGATTTACGCTCTCATAATCTTTTGTCTCGGCGTTCCAACGGTACAGCACTGTTATGCCCTCTGGCATGTTGGCTTCGTAAACGACGCTGCCAATCAGATGCCACCCACGCAAGACGGTGCGAGTATATTGCTCTTCCGGACTCAATGGCACCAGGAACTTAGTATCTTGACTCGCTAACACCCAGTATCCCTCTCCTAATTTCAATGTGGCTGGTTGTCGCCAATCGATAATTTCCTCTGATTGAATCACTGGCTCGAATAGTTGAACCACAGATGGCTGTAGTAGCAGTGATTCCAGCGATGGCTCGACGACACCGGGGAATGAGATTAGATTCCACCCTCTGTCGAGATGCAGTGTAAACGGCACCACTTCTTGCCCCTTCACCTGTAGGTTATTCCGCGTGACAGCCACTGTATCGTCGCTGATTTGGACGGTCAACCGCAAAGTGTATTCCCCTTCTACCAGCCCGCTGACGTCCCAAACACCCAACTTGCCATCTTGCACAGGCGCGCCTTCTACGGTTGTTATCTCGACAAATCCTTCATCGGAGTTCACACCTTCTGCCTTTTCAAGTTTATATTCCAGTGTATAGGAGAAGTCCCCGTAGTCACCGTCCACGTCACCTGCACTGCCGAGGATGTCAATGTTATTTCCGAGTTTTTTCAGGATATCCTCTGTGAACTCTGCGCCGTCAAGCGGGGATGTAATCGCTGCTGTGGGGTGATGAGAAAAGTAGTTGAAAGTACACTCCGTATCTTCAGAGTTACGATTAACCCCGTCGGAAGCACGCACCATGACGGTATATTTACTATAGTCTGTCGGATTAAAGCTGTAAGTCCATTCGCTAGTGCCTTCTGCAACAACAAATTCATCTCCCGTATTTACTTCTACTCTGACCACACCCGTGTCATCTTCGGCGATACCCGAGATAATAATAGGAACGGTGTTGAAATAACTACCACTGCTTGGTTGTTGCAACGTTACTATGGGATTCTCTTTATCAACTAAGAGTTTGTTTGACCGCCCGGGCTCGGATTCATTGAAAGCATCGTCTCTGAGGATAATCACCAATCGGATTTCATCAACATCGGCAAGCTCGCCGAAATCGAAGGAACCGCTTATGTTCCCGTTGCTAATCGAAACATTCTCTTTGATATCAGTTGAGTCGCGGGTATAGCCGCCCTGGATTTTATCAAGGGTTGCGCTCTGGATGCTGGTGCCCCTTTCTCCGCTGCCTTCGACAGTGATGGTCGCTTGCGACATCGTGACTGTATTTCCAGGGTTTGAGCGAATCTGGACGTCCGGCGCTTTCGGCGGTGTGTTGTCAACGGTGACAATAATCTTTTTTACGAGTGGATTCGGCTCATCACCCCATACCGTCAGCCGAAGAGTGTATAGCCCATCGGAAACGCTTGTTGTATCCCATGTTGCTAAATCATCACTCTCAACAGGTGGTGGTGATGTGGAAGTGGAAGACGCTATTTCATGATACACGCCAGATTCGTCGTTTTGGTGGTCGCCTCTGGAATATTCCAAGATCCACCGTCTGAGGCTGTCGTTGGTGGTGCTTGCCGTGCCTATGATTTCAACGCTCTCTTTGACAAAGCTGTTGTTAGTCGGAGCGTGAATCTCCGCGCGGAGTTTAGTAAAAATAATCCTGACGGCGTCCTTTGCCACGCATCCATTTTTATCGGTCACAATCACAGTATACGTTGTTTCTGCGCCGGGACTTGCGGTTGGATTTGCAATATTGGGATTGTCTAAGCCAGAAGCCGGTACCCAACTGTAACTGTAGCCGACGTCGCTAGACTTCGGGGTGCCGCCAGATGCGGTTGGATAGCCGCCAATCCGTGTCGAGTCGCCTTCGTCGATGTCTTTATCTTCCCCAGCATCGGCAAAAAGCTCAGGATACACGGCGACGGTCATGCTGTCGCTTACTTCCTGCGCTGGAGAACTGGAATCAGTGACAGTAACGGTGTAGGTTGTCGTCGCGGTTGGAGTTGCTGTTGGATTTGCGATGTTTGGATTGTCTAAACCAGTCGTGGGCGTCCAACTGTAACTGTAGCCGAAGTCCCAAGACTTCGGGGTGCCTCCCGAGGCGGTTGGGTTGCCGCCGATTTGTGTTTTTCCGCCGTTGTTGGGATGGCATAAGTTTTGGTCTTTTCCCGCATCGACAACAAAAATTTTTCCCGTAGCCACATTCGACATTTCCGACCAGTTCGGCACTTCATCGGCAGTTTTGAGCGCAAAGTAATATTCCGTTCTTGGTTTAAGACCCGTCACGGTAAACGCCTCCGCACTCCCTGCAATTTTGGGTGTAGGTTCGCCTTGACATTTTGTTGCATCGTCCCAGGTATTTTCCGAAATCGACGTGGTGGAATATCTGATGTCGTATTCGCTTGCCATGCCGACGTTTCCATCGCCTCCGGGTGCTGTCCACGTCAGGGTGATGGAATTTGCGGTTGTGTTGAGAACGGAAAGGTTGGTTATCTTCGCGGGAGGGATGGTGTCAACATTGAAAGTCCATGTCCCATCTGCTTGTTTTGTATTGCCAACGAAATCAACAGCTTTTGCCGTCCAGGTGTATGAGCCATCGGAAAGTTTCTGCGCGTCGGTCAATGGGTAGTGGCTCTCAGCGATGTTATCCTGAAGGAGGTTATCATTTAGCCAAAGTTCATAGTGGGAAATTCCGCTGCCGCTGTCGCTTGCATCATCCCAATCGAAAGATGGCTTCGCAGAGGCAAAAGTATCGTTCCCCGGCGAAACTAAATCAAAACTGCTCGGAGGTTGGGAATCAACTCGAATTGTCCACGTCTGGTTTGCTTGTCTTTTATTATCGTTGTTGTCAACCGCGTTGACAGTCCAGGTGTGCGAGCCGTCGGAAAATTTCTGCGCATCAGTAAGTGTGTAATGGCTTTCGGCGATGCTGTCAACAAACAGATTACCGTCCACCCAGAGTTCGTAGTGAGAAAGCCCATTTTCGCTCGCGCTGTCTCCCCAATCAAACGCAGGCGTTGCGTTTGTCGATATGTTGTCCTGCGGTGAAAGAAGGTCGAAAGAAGCCGGCGGTGAGTAAGGTACCATATCCCACAACAGCACAGTACCATCACCGCCTCCGCTAGCGAGTAGAGTTCCGTTGTGATTAAATGCGACGGAGGTAAAATAACTATTGTGCCCTTTTAGTGTATCAATCAGTTGACCGGTTGAGGGATTCCACAGTTTTACGGTGTGATCATTATAACCTCCGCTGGCAAGGACAGTTCCGTCATGGTTAAAAGCGACGGATAGAACAGAACGACTGTGCCCTTTTAGTGTGTCAATCAGTTGACCGGTTGAGGGATTCCACAAGTTTATTGCAAATTCAGGATTTCCGCTTCCGCTAGCAAGGAGAGTGCCGTCGTGATTAAAAGAGACGGATAGAACAGAACGACTGTGCCCTTTTAGTGTATCAATCAGTT
>SDBU01005718.1_pt1 | contig 14803 bp, 8 predicted proteins | sample 2277071 | NCBI WGS metagenome assembly SDBU01 (sample SAMN10397929, study PRJNA504765) | marine sediment metagenome | isolation source: marine sediment core GS08_GC12, 126 cmbsf | place: Arctic Ocean: Gakkel Ridge, Loki's castle | collected 2008
CTGATTGAGATTACTGATACCGACATAATTTTTCAGATACAAGGCGAAACTGAACCGGTTCAATATCCTTTCTGGGCAGTGAAGCGAGTGAAATTAGCAAATGGTCGTTTGGCATTCGAGGACGGTAAGACATATGTGGCAAAACCTACGTTGCCGGTGGAGCCCAGGCCCGCGGAGCCGGTGCCCGCGGTGCCAAAGCCTGAAGAGCCCCTGCCAACGGAGGTGGGGCCGGAAGAGCCACTACCCGAAGAGCTCCAGCCCATGGATATAGCCGATGATGAAAAGGATAAGAGACCTCCCCTGTTGTCCCAAGACCTGATTGTTGACTCTGAAGGGCATAAATACTCAGGCACACTAATTGAGATCACTGATACCCATATACATTTTCAATTACAAGGCAGGACTACACCAAATATAATTTCTTTAGGGTCGGTAAAGCGTGTGATACTGGCCGACGGGCGTATAGCATACGAGGACGGCAAGGTATATGTGGCAGAACCTGAACCGGTAAAAACCGAGGTCGCTGCCGCCCTCAGCGTTTATCAGAATCAGGCATATTATCTAGCTAAAGAGAGGCGGTTATTCAGCGGTGTCTATTATAAGGCCAGGAATCTTCAGGGTGAATTTACTGTGGCCAGACCCGGGTTTGTTTCACTGAGGGTCCAAGAGGAATTTTTCCAGGATTCTCCTAAAGCTGTACACCAGATCGGCCTATTCAAGAAGGCTACCCGAAATCAGATGATTGCTTTAGGGGCATTTTTGCTTCTCTATAACCCGTCGTACGCGAATACGATCCTGCCTTTTACCGGAGTTGGTGCGTTTGTGTGGTCTGGGGTGGAATCGAACAGGGCGTTGAATCACTTGTACCTGGCACTGCATTATCACAATTTTTCTGCACTTGAAAGCCGCATTCCTGCTGAGACCTATAGCCACTTTGTGAGTAATTGTATGCATCGAAGTATATTGCCGTTCGGTGGTTCGCAGGTAATCATTAAGAATCAACCGCATGATGTGCCCGGATTCTTAAGACCTGCTCCTGATACCTATCAGCTGTTCGCAGGCACTCAGGGAGCAGCCTTGGCCTATAAGAATTTTCAGGTGAAACGCCGTCAATCCTCACAAATGGTCGGATATTCAATTGGAGTTTTATTCGGCTCAATCGTGTGGTCTGTTGGAGCGACAACTGTGGAGGGGATCGTTACAGGACTGTTGGCCGGATATGCTGGCTTTGTTGTGCTGGTCATAATGGGAGTACAGATGGCAATAGAAGCTGACAATTCCTTGAATGAAGCTGTGTATTTATACAACGAAGAGATGCTCCGGCAATATCCATGATCCTGCATTAACCACGGGGAATTGATACAATGAAATCGCTGAGAACCTGCCTATTAGTGCTAGCCCTAGTTGCTTGGGATTTCAGGCAGAGAGGGAAGAGGTACAGGAAATGACTAAGTCCCCGACGCACGTCTGGTTCATGCTTGGTGACGCCAGAGTACACCAAATCCATCGATGGTGCTAGTGAAGTAGTGCCGCCACGGACGCCGATGGGAATACGTCCGAGTTTTCGCTTGAATAGAAAAGCGAAATTGTGATAGGCTTGGTCCGGGTACCGAATAATCCTTACAATATATAGACGCGGGCACAGCTGGCGAGTCGTCCTGGATTACTTATCCTGAAGAGTGCCTTTCCCCAAGGGAAGCCTTCGGCTCGGAAAACCGCCCCTTAGATCCCTCTAGAAGGTAATGATCGAAAACCAGGTATGCAGGCTCGGCCGGGAGCAGATCAGAGCCGCTTGCCTCAACAGCAGGGGCAGTTTAACTTTCCCAGTATATTGGGCCGTTGTTATTGCTGCTGACCGGGTAGGTTTTGACGCCGCCTTTGAGAGCTAGGGCCACGTGGGAAGGGTAATTTCCAGGTAAATGTGTCCCCGCAACGTAGGAAAAATATCAGTGGGCAACAGATTGTTGTGAATAAACTGTTGCGAGATTTGGGTAACCGGTAAAACTGAACCTTATACAGGAGGATATTATCATGATTACAGAAGCAGGCGCTCAATTGATGGATCGTTTTACGACGGGCGGTGTTAGAACAATCATTGTGATGGCAACCTGCCTTTCAGCCCTGGCATTGCTCTCCTGCGCCGGATTAAAAAGGCCACCCGAACCCCGATTTGACGCGGCCATCGAGCCTCTCGATCCTGTCTCGGGGGACTGGCAGGGCAGCTACGTGTCAGATGACGGCTTGACCGGACCGGTCGTCGTGCAGGTCATCGCCCATGGCAACGGCAAGTATCTAGCCCATATCCTGCCTGAGTTTGATAAGCGGTACTCTTCAGTTGCCGTGCTTGAGGGCCGGCGTTCGGGCGATGCGGTCCAATTTAATGGAGAGATCAATCCGATCAACTGGGGTGAATATGGCCACCTTTTTATTAAGGGTCAGATCAAAGGTGAAACGTTTGCCGGGAGCTATACCGGGGATGCAGTCGGCACCTTCGAGATGCAGAAAGTCGAGCGCCTTTCTCCCACCCTGGGGCAGGAGCCGCCCGAGGGCGCGGTGGTGCTGTTCGACGGAACCAGTTTTGATGAGTGGGTGCATCCGGTCAAGCCCGAAGGGGAAACCGGCGGCGCATACCAGACCAAACCGGCGACATGGAAACTGCTGGTTGCGGAAGGGGCCATGGAGGTGGCGCCGGGCACCCCTGACATCGTGTCCAGGCAGAAATTCACCGATTTCGAGCTGCACGTGGAATTCCGCACGCCCTTTTTGCCCACAGTCACCGGGCAGGACCGCGGCAACAGCGGCGTATACCTCCAGGGGCGCTATGAGGTGCAGGTGCTTGACAGCTATGGGCTGGAAGGCCTGGACAACGAATGCGGCGGTATCTACGAGGTCGGAGCTCCCCTCGTGAATATGTGTGCCCCGCCGCTGCAGTGGCAGACTTACGACATGACTTTTTTCGCGCCCCGTTTTGACGAGGACGGCAACAAGGCCGAAAACGTCCGCATAACCGTACTCCACAATGGCATCAAAATACACGATAATTTAGAGATTCCAGGGCTAACCGGATCGGCAGATGATCTTATCGATGATTATGTTAACCAGCCGGGCGGCATAGCCCTGCAGGTACACCCCGGCCGCGTTCAATACCGGAATATCTGGCTGGTGGAATTGCCTTGACGACATGGCAGAGTCCATTATGCGGGTTGAACCAGGCTGCCGGTCCAGGTTGGGATTTGCAGCGTAACTAGGGCATAGTCACATTTTTAACTTTACTGTCAGGTAAGATTCCAAAACATGATTATACTGCGGGTAATAAGGAAGGGAGTCATTGCGAGGGAGTCCCGACGCTTCTGTCGGGACGACCCTGGCCGTACACGGCTCGGGGAGGCCCGTGGCAATCCGCGAAGCGTCGCGAGCAGAGCGAAGCGATCTCGTTGCCATGAACTGCTAGATCGCCACTCCCGACCTTGCGGTCGGGATCGCGATGACAGTTCTTATGACGGGCTAAACAAATTCCACTCCGGCTGAAGGAGTAGTATCGTTATTTTCAAGGTGACGTAACATATAATAGGGAAGGGGTATATCAACATGGACACACTCAGGTTAGGTTTTGTCGGTGCCGGTTTTGTGGCCAATTTTCACGCCGTCGCACTCAAATCGGTACGGGGTGTTGAGATAGCGGGGGTTTACGCGCTTGCCGGTGCGGAAGAACTGTCTGCTTTCTCGAAGGAAAACGGGCTGGGCGACTGCGTGGTGTACCCCAGCGTGGCTGAGCTCTGCAACAACTGCGACGCCGTAAGCATCGTGGCGCCCAATTTCGCCCGCATCGAAATCATCGAGGAGATTGCCGAGGCGGTAAAGGCCGGGGCGCAGCTCAAGGGCTTGATCTGTGAAAAGCCCCTGGGACGGACCATCGCCGAAGCGAAACGACTGGTGGCCGTGGCCAAAGAGGTCAACCTTCCAACGGCCTACTTCGAGAACCAGATTTACATGAAGGCCATCACAAATGCCCTGTCGCAGCTGGCCCCGGTGCAGAAAGTTATGGGACCGCTGGCCCTGGCCCGCAGCGCCGAGGAGCACGCCGGACCCCACATGCCCTGGTTCTGGGACCCCACCCAGCAGGGTGGCGGCGTTTTGTCCGATATGGCCTGCCACAGCATCGCCGTGTCCTGGTACGTTCTCACCCCGGTGGGCAAACCGGTCAACTTCCTGGTACCGGTCGCCGTCAGCGCCGAGACCTCCCTGCTCAAGTGGGGTCAGCCCAAGTACCGCCGGGACCTGCTCCAGCGTATGGGCGTCGATTACGCCCAGACTCCCGCGGAGGACTTCTGCACCGGGATCATAACGTTCCGCAATCCCGAGACCGGCCAGCTCGTCAAGGGCCAGTTTACCAACTCGTGGATGTACGACAAACAAGGCCTGCGCCTGTACATGGACGGCCTCGGACCGGGCTATGCCTTCGAGGTGAACACACTCAGATCCCCGCTTGAGATTTTCATCGGCGACATCGCCGCCGAGGCAGCCGCCGACGCCGAGAGCGCCCTCGAAAAGGCCACCGCCTCGCGAGGTCTCCTGGCTGTCCAGCCCAACGAAGCCGACCTCTACGGGTACGTGGATGAGCAGGTGGATATGCGCCAGGCGTTTCTGTCCGGCAAGGACGCTTATCTCAACTGGGAGTACGGCCTTGAGATCACCAGGCTGGTCCAGGCCGCTTACCTGGCAGCCGAACGCGGGCAGACCATCGATCTCACCGATCCGGCCATTCAGCAGGAGCTCGATTCGTACACGTCCCTCATCGCCCAGGGCAAAGGCGCCGAGGTCCTGTATAAGTAAACGGGCGAAACCTGATAGCCGGTAGTAGCGGTCCCCGGTCAGGCAGAGTTGATCTGACGGTCAGGTACGGGTTTCAGAAGCGGAAAGGTTCGAGGGTCCTCTTAGCTCCGGAGAGGGCAGATTAAGAGAGCATATCAGAGTAATATTATTAAGGGAGAATACCAAAATGACAGATGAGAAAAAAACTTCCCAACGAGGTGGTGAAGGGATGTCCCGGCGCCATTTTCTGGCCACTACAGCGGCAGCGACGGCGGCCTTTACGATTGTTCCCCGCCACGTTCTGGGTGGTTCGGGTTATACACCGCCCAGCGAGAATATCAACCTGGCGATCATCGGTGTGGGTGGCCAGGGCACCCATGACATGCGGCAGCTTATGACCAGAGAAGGCACGCGGGTGGTCGCTGTTGCCGATCCCGTTCGTAGAGCCGATTACAGCAAGGTTTACTTTGGCGGCTTCAAGGGGCGTGACCCGGCCCAGGAACTGGTGGAAGACTACTACGCCGATCAGGTGAGATCAGGCAGTTACAAGGGTTGTGCCACTTATGAGGATTTCCGCGAAATGCTGGTGCAGGAAAAAGACATCGATGGCGTGGTGGTGGCGACAACCGACAACGTGCACGCCGTGGCTACCATGGCCGCTATTAAAGCGGGCAAGCATGTCTACACCGAGAAACCGATGACCCATGACATCTATGAAGCCCGCGCAATAGCCGAGGCGGCCCGGAAGGCCGGTGTCATGACCCAGATGGGCAACCAGGGTCATGCCGATGAAGGCAACCGTCTCATGGTTGAGTGGGTACGGGATGGCGCCATCGGCGGGGTTCGGGAAGCGCACGTCTGGACAGACCGGCCTATAAATAATTGGCCTCAGGGGATTGATCGGCCTACGGGGAAACACCGGGTTCCGCGAGGGATGGATTGGGACCTGTGGCTCGGCCCCGCGCCCTATCGTCCTTATCATCCCCTCTATTCACCCTTCAACTGGCGCGGCTGGTGGGATTTCGGGACCGGTGTGATGGGTGACATGGGCTGCCACCTTCTGGACACTCCTGTGTGGGTGCTGGATCTGGGGCATCCTACGAGCGTTATGGCCAGTTCCACGCCGGTGAATAACGAGACTGCACCGCTGGCATCCATCGTTCATTACGAGTTCCCGGCCCGGGGTGACATGCCACCCATAAAGCTGACCTGGTATGACGGCGGGCTGATGCCTCCCCGCCCGGATGAGCTGGATGAAGGCCGGCGTATGGGCGATAGCGAAGGCGGCGTGCTGCTGGTGGGCGACAAGGGAACTATCATGTGTGGCTGCTACGGTAAGAATCCCCGGATAATACCCGAAACGGCGATGAAAGCCTATAAACTTCCGCCGAAGACCATTCCCCGGTCCCCGGGGATTCACCAGGGATGGCTCGATGCCATCAGGAGCGGCCAGCCGGCCAGCTCCAATTTCGACGTTTCTGGTCCATTGACCGAAGTTGTTCTGCTGGCAAACCTCGCCATTCGCGCGGGGAGAAATATGAAGTTGATGTGGGATGGCCCGAATATGAAGGTGACCAACGTAGCGGAGGCGAACCAGTACGTCCGCCGTGAATATCGCGAAGGATGGTCCCTGTAGCTGCTGACAGCGATCCGGCAAGGGTAATGCAACCTGGTTTACTATCTGACTATTCCCCACCGGGATAACTGAGGAACAGCAGCGGGTATCTCATTAAATTCAATAACAGGAGGAAGACCCACTATGGAAGATCAAGTAAAAACTCCCCAATGTCAGGGCGGAGGAATGTCCCGGCGTCATTTTCTGGCCACTACGGCGGCAGCGACGGCGGCCTTTACGATAGTTCCCCGCCATGTCCTGGGTGGGCCGGGCTATACACCGCCGAGCGATAAGCTCAACATAGCCGGTATCGGCGTAGGCGGCATGGGCCGGACTAACCTCCTTGGCTGTGAGAGCGAGAATATCTACGCGCTGTGCGACGTGGACAGGAAGTACGCGGCAATTACCTTCAAGAAATACCCCAAGGCCAAGAAATACACCGATTACCGCAAGATGCTGGAGAAGGAGAAGAGCATCGACGCGGTGATCGTGGCCACGCCCGACCACACCCACGCGGTCATCGCCATGCTGGCCATGCGGCTGGGCAAACATGCGTTCGTGCAGAAACCGTTGACCAGTACGATCTACGAAGCGCGCATGCTGACCGAGGCGGCCCGGAAATACAAGGTGGCCAGCCAGATGGGCAACCAGGGCCATGCCGGCGAAGGCAACCGCCTCATGTGTGAATGGGTAGCGGACGGGGCCATCGGCCAGGTGCGGGAAGTGCATTGCTGGACCGACCGGCCCGGCGGCCGGTGGGCCCAGGGCGTTGAGCGGCCTGAGGAGACACCACGGGTGCCAAGGACATTGGATTGGGACCTGTGGCTCGGCCCGGCGCCTTATCGCCCTTACCACCCGGCTTACATGCCGTTCAAATGGCGCGGATGGTGGGACTTCGGCACCGGTTCCCTGGGTGATATGGCCGCCCATATTATGGACACCCCGGTCTGGGTGCTTAACCTGGGGTATCCGACCAGCGTGGAAGCCATCTCCACCCCGGTCAATTCTGAGACCGCGCCGTTGTCGTCCATCATCACCTACCAATTTCCCGCCCGGGGGAAGCTGCCCCCAGTGAAGCTGACCTGGTACGACGGCGGGCTAATGCCCCGCCTGCCGGACGAGCTGGAGGAAGGCCGGCGCATGGGCGATAATGACGGCGGCGTTCTCCTGGTGGGCGACAAGGGGACCATCATGTGCGGCTGCTATGGTAAAATTCCGCGGCTGATCCCCGAGACCAGGATGGCAGCATACGAAAAGCCGCCGAAGACCCTTCCCCGGTCACCCGGGATCCACGAGGGGTGGATTAGGGCCTGCAAGGGCGGCCAACCGGCCAGTTCCAACTTCGACGTCTCCGGTCCCCTGACCGAGATCATGCTGCTGGGCAACCTGGCCCTGCGGACGGGCAGGCGGTTGGAATGGGATGGTCCGAACATGAAGGTCACCAACGTCCCGGAGGCGAATCAGTACGTTCACCGTGAGTATCGCGAGGGGTGGAGCCTGTAGTCCAGGAAGGCATAGAGTACGGGCTGGGGAGCAGGAACACAATCTCCCACAATGTCATGCGAAAGGGCATTGTCCGGCAGGTTGACGGGAATTAAATATGAATTGGCAATCGACTATTTCAGGAGGTCTAAAATGCATAAAACGACAACAATATTGGCGGTTGGTCTGATCGGGATGGTTACTCTTTGCAGCTCTTGTGCGGGGCCGGAGACACTGCCGGTGAGCGACCATCCGGCCACGGATGCTTACGAGGGCTGGCGCCTGGGTTGCCAGGCCTATACGTTCAAGAACTTTACGTTCTATGAGGCGGTGGACAAGGTGGCGTCGCTGGGTATGGATTGGATCGAGGCCTATCCGGGCCAACGGTTGAGCAAGGAGACAGGGGACCTGAAGTTCAACGACCTGCTGTCTCCGGAGATCAGGCAGCGGGTGAAAACGAAGCTGGCCGATGCCGGCGTGAGGCTGGTGAACTACGGCGTAGTCGGGCTGCCCGCTGATACGGTGGAGTGCCGGAAGGTCTTTGACTTTGCGAAGGATATGGGAGTGGAGACTATTGTATCGGAACCGCCGGAAGATGCGTTTGACATCATCGAGAAGTTGTGCGAGGAGTACCAGATCAAGGTGGCGATTCACAACCATCCCAAGCCGTCGCCCTACTGGAATCCGGATACGGTACTGGAGGCAGTCAAGGGGCGGAGCAAGCTGATCGGCGTGTGCGGGGATACGGGCCACTGGATGCGCTCGGGAGTGAATCCCCTCGAGGCGCTGCAGAAGATGGAAGGCCGGCTCATCAGTCTGCATTTCAAGGACCTGAACGAGTTCGGCGTCCTTGACGCGCACGACGTTGTATGGGGCTCGGGGAAAGCAGATGTAAAAGCACTACTAACGGAGCTCGACCGCCAGAACTTCCAGGGTGTGTTCTCGGTCGAGTATGAATATAATTGGGACAACTCCGTCCCGGAGATTCGGCAGTGCGCGGCCTACTTCAACCAGGTGGCGGGGGAGCTGAAGCCTGCTGGATGGCAGGACCTGCTGGCACCCGACCTGTCAAACACCACCTTCAAGCCGGGCAGCTGGACCATGGAGGATGGGGTATTGTCACGCGTGGGCGGCGGCAATATCTGGACGAAGGAGCGGTACGGCGATTTCATCCTCGACCTGGAGTTCAAGCTGGCCGAGAATACCAACAGCGGCGTCTTCATCCGCACCGGTGATATCGACCGGTATGTAGAGACATCCATCGAGGTGCAGATACACGAAACGTCGGATGGGTCCAACCACGGCGCGTGTGGGGCCATCTTTGACTGCCTCTCGCCTAGCATCATCATGACCAGAGAAACCGGGGAGTGGAACCACTATACCATTACCTGCCGGAAGAATAAGATATACGTGGTAATGAACGACGAGCAGATCATCGACATGGACCTGGATCTGTGGACGGAGCCGGGCAAGAACCCCGACCTGATTGTGGAAAGTTGGGGCAGAAGGGATACGGTTTGTACGACGAACAAGTTTGAAACTGCCATCAAGGATATGCCGCGGGTGGGTTATATCGGACTGCAGGATCACGGCCAACCGGTCTGGTACCGGAACATCAAGATCAAGGCGTTGGAGGATTAGACGGGAGCAGTGCCATAACGTCCGGCTCAGTGAGTTATTGGCGAACGATAACACCATAGCGGAGCTTAACAATGGGGTCTGGTAAGAATATGAAAAACAGGGAAGATCAAGGTGGTGCGGGAAACCGTATGGATTCCTTCGAGAAAAGCATAGACCGGCGCGATTTCCTGCGCGTCACCGCTGTTGCCGGGGCGGGATTGATGCTGTCGCCCCTGGCGCTGGGACAGGCGGGCAGGAGTAAAAGCGATGACCTGAACATAGCCCTGTTGGGCAGCGGCGCCCAGGGCCAGATCCTGCTGGACGCCTGCCTGAAGATCCCGGGCATCCGCTTCAAGGCGGTGTGTGATATCTGGACGGAATACAACCAGAAACGGGCCGCCCGCCTGTTGAAGAAATACGGCCACGAGCTTAATACCTACGAAGACTACCGGGAAATGCTGGACCGTGAGAGTGACCTCGACGGCGTACTTATCGCCACGCCCGATTTCTGGCATGCCGAGCAGACCGTTGCCTGTCTGAAGGCGGGCCTCAATGTGTATTGCGAGAAGGAGATGTCCAACACGCTCGAGGGCGCCCGGAAGATGGTGCAGGCCGCGCGTGAGACCGGCAAGCTGCTTCAGATCGGCCACCAGCGCCGCAGCAATCCCCGCTACCTTCATTGTTATAAACTGCTGAAAGATGCCGAAATACTGGGCCGTATTACAACCATCAATGGCCAGTGGAACCGCTCGGTCCAGCCGGAGCTGGGCTGGCCCGAAAAATACGCTATTGATCAGGCCACCCTGGAGAAGTACGGTTTCAAGTCGATGAACCAGTATCGTAACTGGCGCTGGTACCGCGACCTGGGCGGCGGACCCATCGTCGACCTGGGGTCGCATCAGATAGACATCTTCAACTGGTTCCTCGGAGCACACCCCCATTCGGTCATGGCTTCCGGCAGCAGGGATTACTACGATAAAAAGACCCACGAGTGGTATGATACCGTCATGGCCATTTACGAATATAAAACCAGGGATGGGATCGTCAAGGCATTCTATCAGACGGTTACTACCAACAGCAGTATGGGCTATTATGAGAACTTCATGGGGGACCAGGGTACCCTGCAGATCTCGGAGTCGGCCGGCAGGGGGGGTGTCTATCGCGAGCCGTCGGCGCCCGATTGGGACAAATGGGTGAAAATGGGCTACTTGAAGGCCCCGGTCGAGCCGGAGCCCGCGACCCCGACCGGTGCGGTGCTGGATGTCCGCGAGACTCTCGCGCCCCCCAAGTATGACCTGGCAATGGAATTCAAGGACCTCTATCACAAGCCCCACCTGGAGAATTTCTTCGATGCCGTTCGGGGCAGGGCCAGCCTCAACTGTCCGCCGGAGGAGGGCTACGAGACGGCCGTAACCGTGCTGAAGGTTAATCAGGCGGTGGAAGCCGGCAGTACGCTGAGCTTCAAGCCCGCGGAATTCAAGATCTGATCTTGGACAGAGCAGGAAACGGCACCGGTTCATGACCGGCCCGACTTCTCGAGCGGGATTGGTTGCCGGCGTGATGCTGGTAACGGGCATTCTGGTGTTGCGCGCCTCCGCACAGGAACCGAAGCTGGGCGACGTCGGTGACGGCAATCGTTCGATTCCGGTGCACCTCATCAACCTGCTTGATGAAGAAGGGACCACCATCAGGCCCGCTGATGATCCGCTGATGCCCTTTTCCATCCGGGAGACGTGCAGCGGTGATGATTGTCACGACTACCGGACCATCAGCTCTGGTTGGCATTTCAACGCCGCCGATCCCGATGTCCCGCCCGGTCGCCGGGGCCAGCCGTGGATTTTGCTTGACCAGCAGACCGCCACCCAGATTCCCCTTTCCTATCGGTCCTGGCCGGGGACCTACCGACCCGAACAGGTGGGCCTGACACCCTGGGAGTTTGTGCAGGCCTTTGGCCGGCACCTGCCCGGTGGGGGGATCGGCGAAGATGAGGAAGCCCAGTCCATTGAGTTCTTTCAGCGCTGGATGGTTTCGGGTCAGATCGAAGCCAACTGCCTGAGCTGCCACGACGCCGAACCGTTCCACGATCAAGCCGAGTATGCCACTCAAATAGCCCGGCAGAATTTTCGCTGGGCGGCGGCGGCTTCCAGCGGGTTCGCTCATGTCAGCGGTTCGGCCAGAAAGATGCCCGACACTTACGATATTTACTTCGGTGCGATATTGGATGATCCCAGCCTGATCCCGCCTTCCGTTTCCTATGATGAAAGCCGCTTTAATACCAAGGATAAGGTCTTTTTCGACATCAAGCGGGATATACCACCTGAACGGTGTTATTTCTGCCACTCGACGAAAGTCCTTGATAAGGCCAACCCCGACCGGTGGACGCTGGATAAGGACGTCCACCTGGCGGCGGGCATGACCTGCGTCGATTGTCACCGCAACGGCCTCGATCATGCCATTATCCGGGGCTACGAAGGCGAAGCACAGACATCAGCTAACCCGTCTGCGGCGGAATTGACCTGCAACGGCTGCCATCTGGGAGAAGCATCGGGTGCGGTTCCCAGGGCGGGGCGTCTGGGCGCGCCTCGACCCAGGCATGCCGGTATCCCAACGCTGCATTTTGATAAGCTCACCTGCACCGCCTGCCACTCGGGTCCCTGGGCTGCCCCCGAAACCCGTCGCGTCAAAACCTCCCGGGCCCACGCCCTCGGGACTGCCGGCGTCAACAAGTCCGACGGGATACTTCCCCACATTATGGCGCCGGTCTTTGCCAGGCAGGCCGATGACATGATCGCCCCGCATAAGCTGTTCTGGCCCGCTTTCTGGGCGCGCCTGAAAGGGGAAAGCGTCAGTCCTATGGCCCCTGAAGCTGTCAGGCGGGTGGCCGGCGGCATTCTCACGAGGGACCAGCTAAGTCCTGCCGGGGATTGGCTCACACTGACCGGGGAACAGGTAGCCGGGGTCCTGGAACTGCTGTCGGCTCAGCAATCAGACGAAGGCGTGCCGGTGTATGTCAGCGGCGGCAAGCTGTATCGCCGGGCCGATGCGGGCAAACTGACTGCGGAAGAGCACCCGGCTGCCCGGCCCTACTCCTGGGCCTTTGCTCACGATGTGCGGCCGGCGGCGCAATCGTTGGGTGTTCGCGGTTGCCGGGATTGCCATGCCACCGATGCGCCCTTCCTGCTGGGCGAAGTTGAGGTGGACGCCCCTTTCAGTGTTGGGCCTGATTCGGTGAAGACGATGACCGCCTTCCTGGGCCTGGGCAGCGTTTATCCCCGGATATTCGCCTTCTCCTTTGTGTTCCGCCCGTGGATGAAGGCCGTGACGCTCCTTTCGGCGCTGGTAATGGCCGCTATCCTCTCCCTGTATGCCTGCCAGGGACTGGCCCGCATCTCGAAGGCGGCGGCCGGCGAATATGAGGGGACCGGGAAAGAATAGCATGTTTCGTGTCGTTTCCATCAGCGCATTGCTCCTTGTCCTGGCGGGGGTTATGCTCCACTATCGGGCATTGCGGGCCAGGCGGGTTGACCAGGTCGATACGGCTCCGTCGTTTCGCCAGTCGGTCAGGGGTGGTTCAACGGCGTTGGACAGGTTCCGTAAACTGGTATATCTTCTGGCGCTGGCCTGTTTTGGCGTCCTGGCCGTTACCGGCTTTGGCCCCGCGCTGATTGTGGGCGAACACCCGGCCGGCTACCTGCTGATGCTGCACGTTACCGCCGCACCGCTCTTCGCTGTCTCGCTGGCGGTTCTGACCCTGATGTGGGCGTACCGCTGCCGCTTCGATCAAAGCGATTGGCGGTGGCTGCTGCGCCTGTTGCGCCGTGAAGCGGGAGACAAAAAGCCCGCCCCGGAAAGACCAGGTTTCGGGCAGAAAGTATTTTTCTGGCTGCTTGTCCTTTTCGCTTTGTCGGTTATATTATCGATCACTTTGAGTATGTTTCCCCTTTTCGGTACCGGGGGGCAGGAATTTCTTTCGCAGCTGCACCGTTACAGTGCTTTGTTGTTGGTGATAACCGCCATTGGGCATACATATCTCCTGCTATTGTACTATAAGACTTGATGTCCGGGGATAGCAGGAGCTGGGCCTTTTGAGCAAGTAAAAAATATGACAAAGCTGAACCTCATAATAGCCGAATCGGATCAAGGGCGGTAAAGTCCCTGCTGGAGTTTAGCCGGTGTATTCCAAGCTTCTGAAAACAGGAACCTAAAAAAGGAGAGTAAACCATGGAGAAAGTCGTAGCTCTGTTGTGTGTGTTTAGTTTGGGCACGTGCTTCGCGTTGCTCTGGTCGCTCGGTGTCCGGCTGATGCCGCGGCTGAAGATCGACACGGCGCGATTCGGCACGCTCATTTCCAGTTTTATGATCACATGTGTGGTCGCAGCGGTTGTTGTTGGTGTACTCATTGACGTATGGGGTCACAAGCCCTTTGCGATCATCGGGTTCATCCTGGCGTCCTTTTGCATTCTGACGATTGCGCGCGCCAAGACATACGGTACGGTACTGGTCAGTTGTCTTCTATTTGGCGTTGCTGCGATGTGCCTGAACAATGTGGGCAACACGCTGATGCCTTACGTCCTGTATGACGGGAATAACGCGCCTGCGGCCCTGAACCTGGGCAACGCCTTCTTCGGCCTGGGGCTTTTTCTTACCCCTTTCATCGTCAGCTTCCTGTTCAGGAAGTTATCGTTTGAAAATTCCGTCTCGATTCTGGCCCTGATGACACTGGCGCCGGTGATTTTCGCGATCCTGGCAACAAACTACCCCGATATTAAGCTCGGCTTTGAGGCCTCAACGGCAGCCAAGTTGCTCGTCCACCCGGTGGTGATTGTCTCTGCGTTGGCCCTGTTGTGCTATATCAGCCTGGAGGCGTCGTTTACCAACTGGGTACCGGCTTTCGGCAAGGAAGTGATCACCGGTGTCAAGCCGGATGCCGAAGCGGGCGCTGTGGACGCTTCCTCCCAGCGCATGCTCGCGGCGTTTGCCATAGCCATGATGGTCGGGCGACTCATCGCGAGCCAGATTCCACAGATCCAGGAGTACGGCACCTGGTTCGTCGCCGGGGCCGCGCTGATTGCCGCCGTGATCATTCTGGCCATGATGGCCACCAGGAGCGTTGGGATGGCGTGGGTGCTGGCGGCCCTGGCCGGCTTTTTCTTCGGCCCCTGCTTCCCGACGACAGCGGGAGTTGTGTTCGACAAGCACCCTGAGAACTGGGGCAGCGTCTTTGGCATCATCTTCGCCATTGGCCTGCTGGGCGCCGTGATTGTTCCCAAGGCG
>SDBU01005719.1_pt1 | contig 14799 bp, 12 predicted proteins | sample 2277071 | NCBI WGS metagenome assembly SDBU01 (sample SAMN10397929, study PRJNA504765) | marine sediment metagenome | isolation source: marine sediment core GS08_GC12, 126 cmbsf | place: Arctic Ocean: Gakkel Ridge, Loki's castle | collected 2008
AGAGATTATCTTGCTTCCAGTTGCAGTGATATAACCCGTTTGGATGGCATTCCTCAACCTTATCTCCATCGCATCCAAGCCTAACTTTTCAGCAGCCAGGTCAATTAACGCTTCTACGCAAGACTGAGAAGACCTTGGTTGCTGTGGATACATCCCCCGAGGCGTCTTATTAGTATATACTCTAATACCATCATATCTGAGATTGGAAAAGCGATAAGTGCACTCAGGAACGGCGAAAGGAACAGTCGCACAAATAGCTGCCGCACTAGCATATGCACCCCCATCGATGATACACTTCATATCCATAGCCATAATAGTTCCGTCTTCTCTAAATCCCATTTTACAATCTGTGATGAAGGAATTTGCTTGACGATAACAGTTAAAGTTTTCCTCTCGAGAATAAACTATCTTAACCGGCCTTCTCGATTTTCTGGAAAGGAGACAGGCGACAAAAGCAGCAGGGCATACCTCAGACCTACCCCCAAAAGCACCACCAATGAAGACATTGTGTACCCTTACCTCAGACGTTGGTATTTTCAGGGCAGTAGATAAGGGGCGGGCTATCATGTGGGGCCCTGCATTAGGCATCCAGATATCCACCCCAGTACTATCAAATTTTGCCAGCACAGCATACGGTTCAAGTTGGCAATGGCCCAAATCAGGAGATGTAAAGTGGTCCTCTAGAACGAGAGTTGATTCTTTGAAAGCCTTGTCCACGTCACCCTCGTTTGCAAAAACTCGGACACTTATATTATTGGGCTTATCGTCGTGGAGCAAAGGCGCTCCTTCCTTCATCGCTTCCTCTGGATCAAAAACAGGAGGCAGTAACTCGTATTCCACATCTATTAGTTCCAGTGCTTCATTGGCTATATCTTCATCAATGGCTGCAACTCCTGCCACCTCTTCTCCTATATATCGTACCTTTTCCACAGGCAAAAACTGCTGATCTCTTGTATATGGGAACACACCCCATATGTAACCTACCTTATTATCACCCTTCCCGGTAACCACTGCTTTCACTCCAGGAAGTCTCTCCGCCTTACTGGCATCAATATTCAAAATCTTGGCATGGGGGTGAGGACTCCTCAGAATTTTCCCGTACAACATTCCAGGCAAGCTCAAATCGGCGGTAAATTTCGCCTCACCAAGAGCCTTGGTCCTGGAATCAGTTCTGGGTACCCTTTTCCCAACTAAAGAATATTCAGCCATCTCTTACCTCCTAATAATTCAGAAAGTATGCTTATTTTTGAGCCACTGCCACTACGGCTTCCACAATTTTCTGATAATTACATCGGCACAGGTTGCCCGAAATTGCCTCCCTTACCTCCTCCTCAGTAGGATTAGGATTCTTGTCAAGCAAGGCCTTAGCTGTCAAGATCATCCCTGGAGTGCAAAAGCCACACTGGATAGCACCATAGTCAACGAAAGCCTGCTGTACCGGATGTAGATGTTCTCCCTCAGCAAGTCCTTCAATGGTAACTATATCTTTGCCCTCAGCTTCCAGAGCTAGTATGAGACAAGAACGAACCGGCGTACCATCTAAGAGGGCGGTGCAGGCGCCACAAGTTCCATCCTCACAACCTTCCTTGGTCCCAGTTAGACTCAAATCACCTCTTAAGACCTCAAGCAACGTCTTCTGTGGGGGAATCATTAATTCATAATCGTCTCCGTTCACCCTTAGCTTTATTGGCTGTTTCTCCATGGCTCTCCTTTACTAGATAATTTTTTGAGGATCTTCCCTGCCTCTTTTCCCAGGTCTATGCCGGTTTATCCTCCTCCCAGTGGTGACACTTCCACTTCCACCATTATCTTATCTCCCTCATTTAGACTTGTCTTGAGTCCTTGAGGAAGGAATTGATACTCTGTCCCATTAAGCAACACCTTAAATATGTCATCTCCAATATCATCGCTCTTAATAAAGTCTATTGTTTTGCATAAATCGGATAATGTTTCTAGCAGCTCTTTTAGGGTAGCGTTTGACCCCTTTAGTTCCACTTCTATAGGAGTTTCAAACACTCCTTGCACCTTAATATTGGAATCCACAAAAACCTTCATCATCTACCTCCTTTAACTGACTCCAAAGCTTGATTGGCCGTCCACTTTAACAGTACCTTGACCATCCTCCTCCGATAGTCTGGAGCGGTGGTCAAATTGGCGACGGGATGTGCCCTACTAAATGCTTCCTGAGCTGACTCCTCTATAGAACTATCATTGATTCTCTCGTCTCGGAGGACCCCCTGGACTTCACCCACCTCAATGGGGGCAGAAGCTACTGTGAAGTTGTTCTGCAATATCACTCAAGTTCAACTCCTCTAGCTTTCGCTCGGTAGGGATTCCTTCTCGGTCCCAGCCCCTGAACTCATAGTATTCATCCAGCATCTCTTGGAACTTAGCTGGGTCGATACATGCACCAGTCCATGCTCCGTCGGGCACCTCCTCAAAGAAGCGGGGGGGTAAGGTATCATGCTTACGACGTAACCCTTCACGAATATTGAAAGCCTTCTCCACATTGTAAACTCGCTCCCCCACTTTCTCAAGTCCCCTTCTGTCTATCTCAATACCGGTGGCTGTAGAAAAAAGCCTTGCCATATCCTCCAACTGTAGCTGACCAAACGCATTCACAAACCAGCATATCTCCAGGCAGTTGAGGACAGCCTGAGCGTTTTGAATTAGGAAAGCAATCGCTCCCTGTCCCAGATACGTGTCGCTACGCACAGCACTTCTAGCCCTGTCTCTACCCATTATCTCCCCAAAGAGCCGTTCACCTTCATCCTCTGTGAACTCCCTTACCCCCAGTATCGATGGTCTCCACCCTCTCAAGTGATCGGCGCCCCTGGTTGATGTGGCCAGTAGTATAGCCTGGCCCTTTACTGCTCGGGGGTCACCCTCAACGGTCTCCATACCCTTGATAGTCATGTTAAAAGGGCTTGAGCCCTTAATCTGCTGGGAGACTAACCTTGAGCCTTCAGCCAAGATGTTACCAAAACCTTCTCTGTAGGCGATCTTATGGATGAGTTGAATAATGGCATCAGTATTTCCCCAGCTCAAGTCCAGCCCATCAGCATCCCTGGACGAGATTAAACCTCTCTGCCACGCCTCCATAACAAAGGCGATAGTAGCGCCACAAGTTACAGTGTCCATGCCTAATTGATTACACAGGGTAGTGGCAAGTAAGGCAGACGCCAGGTTGTCACTGCCGCAGCGGTAGCTAAGGTTCGCTACTGTCCCGAACTCAACCGCCCCGCCATGCGTAGCATAGGGACCCTCTTTAACTTCATAACAGTGTGAGCACTGCACGGGACAGCTAAAGCAGCCCGTTTGCCTCGTCGCATATCTCTGCTCAAAGGCTTCTGGGCCTAGCTTGCCAGCACCCTCAAATAATGTTGTTTGGTCGTTTCTCGCACCTAATGTGCCCGTCTGATTCATGAAGGGCATAAGAAATAGAGTTCCTGTATCCCTGAAGAAGGCATAATCTGGGGCAGCCTTAATCTTCACTAAGGCGTGTCTTACTGCCTCAAGGAACTCATTGGGCCTGGCAATCTTAACTGAACCCGTTCCTCGCACCACTACCGATTTGAGGTTCTTCGAGCCCATCACTGCCCCCATTCCACATCGCCCCGCTGACCTAGCCATGTCAGTTATTACCGTGGCAAAGCGAACCATGTTCTCGCCTGCAGGACCAACGGAAATCTCATGCAGCTCAGCCTCGTTCAGCTCCTGGATGAGGAGATGATGTGTCTCCCAGTTGTTCTTACCCCATAGGCGAGATGCATCCCTAAGCTCAACTTGGTCATCATTAATCCAGAGATAAACCGGCTTGGGAGACCTGCCGTAGAAGATGACCTGCTCGTAGCCAGCGAATTTGAGCTCAGCGGCAAAGTCTCCTCCGCAATTACCATCACCGAAGATGCCGGTAAGTGGCGATTTGGCTGTCACTGTTAATCTTCCCGAACCAGGAGAGGCGGTACCATTAAGGGGGCTAGCCCCTACGATGAAGACATTTTCTGGGCCCAAGGGGTCAATGCCAGGTTTTACCTCATCAAAGAGGGTCCTGGCATTGAGCCCTCGCCCCCCTATGTAATCCCTCCTTAACCACTCCGGTGTCTCTTCTTTAACAATCTTACCCTCTGTTAAATATACCTTCAGCCGTTGTCCTGCCCAACCATACATCTGATTTACCATCCTTTCTCTTAATGCATTAAGCTACTATTTACAGACCTTGCAGAAGTTTAGATGCCTTATCTATATAGGATTTCCGGGCTGGTAAATCAATGTCCACTTCCTTCAAGATAAGCGCCTCCCTGGTACACCACTTTACACACTCGGGGTCACCACCACATAGGTCACACTTAAAAACAATGTCCTTTTGCTCATCCAAAGTCAGGGCGCGGATGGGGCACTCGGTTAGGCATACTCCACAGCCATTACAAAGCTCAGCATCAACAACTACTATTCCCGTTGTCTCATCCCGATGGAGAGCTTCCATCGGGCAGCTGTCTATGCAAGGGGACTCTGCACATTGGATGCAGAGAAGGGGGAAATCGAAAGCCCACTCCTTACCCTTCAGTATCTTGATACGAGACTTGCTAGTACTGCATTCCTGTTCGTGGAGCAGAGAGCAGAGCATTTCACAGACCCGACAGCCAGTGCAATTGTCTGGGAGCACCTCAATCAACTTTATTTTCATTATAGTCCTCCAAGTTGCTAGCTTCGTGCATTTCGCTGTATCATAAATTTTTATTCACTTTGCTTCTAAAATATCACCTTCTACTTCAGCTTTGTTGATATGACCCTTGATTATTACTAAGAGCGGGATAAGCCTCAAGACATTACCATATCTTCCACAGGGCAGAATGAGAACACCCTTATCTCTTAAGATAATATGATTCGTCCCATTTTGCCAAGTATCTACCTCATCCACCTCCTCTAACTGACTCTAAAGCTTGATTGACCGCCCGCTTTAACAGCACCTTGACCATCCTTCTCCGATAGTCTGGAGTGGTGGTCAAATTGGCGACGGGATGCGCCGTACTAAATGCTTCCTGAGCTGCTCTCTCTATCAAACTATCATCAATCCTCTTATCTCGGAGAATCTCTCCGGCTTGCCCCACCTCAATGGGGGCAGAAGCTACTGCACCAAGGACTATCTTGGCTTGGCGGCAAACCTTCTCCTCATCCATATGTAGTACTACTGCTACTCCCGCCAAAGGGTAGTCTATTGCCCCACGGACTCGAAACTTTTGATAAGCGCCAGCGCTATACTTAGATAAAGGTGGAATTTGAACCTCAGTAAGGACTTCCTCAGGTTCAAGAGTGTTGGGGCTCTTCCCATCACCTGTGAAAAACTCCCCCAACGGTATAGTTCTCTCACCGGTAGCTTGCGTAAGCCTTACCTTAGCCCCCAAAGCAATCAATGCCGGGGCAAGGTCGCCCTGATATACCGCAGAACAATGATCGCTACCCTTTACTACGTGACATAGGTCTCCGCCTCTCTTAAAACAAGGGGGGCAAACCTTCCTCCAAAAATAGGATTGATTATAGTAAAGGCATCGGGTATCAAGGCACAGATTACCTGCCACGGTACCTATATAGCGCAGTGATGGCACGCCGACCTCTCTAGCAGCCTGAGAGAGCATGAAGTACCTCTCCCTGACCACTGGAGAAGTGCTCAAACTATCGATTGTAGCCAGAGCTCCTAGCCTTAGTCCTTTCTCATCATCATAATCTATGTAATCTAATCTGGATATACTTTTAAGAGTAACTACATAGTTGGGGGTAAACAGCCGCTGCCCCATATCAATTAAGGCAGCGGTGCCGCCTGCGATAATTTTAGCCTCTCCCTTATACTCACTTAAAAGAGAGCAAGTCTCCTCTACTGTACTAGGTCTAAACAACTCAAACTTTGGTAGTCGCATTTCAATTCCCTCCTACTCATTTTCGCACCGAAGTGCTATTACTAAATACCCTCAGACTTTGCTTTCATTTTTGACCGCAGCTTTCTGGTTTGCTCCTCGTCCACCTCAAAGGTCTGTGGGTCTATCACTACTCCGTAGTCCTCCCTAGCGCTTTTGATAGAGACGAACTCATTGATTACATCCTGCTTTACCTCCTCCACATCCCTATCCAAGGGATCCCCCACACCACATCCACCCTGGCCAATACACACTATGGTATCGCCTCTCGCCAGGGGAAAGGTCTTTTCTTCGCTTGCCTCATACATTGTGCCTTTCTCTGGTTTTATCCATCTCATGTTGAAGGGTGGTGGTTTGCCACCTTGTATAACGGGACCTGGCTGACTTCTACAGTGACCTGCAGCTTGGTTTAGATACCCAGCCCCTCCCTCGTTGACGAAGATACTCTCAGTTCCTGTCCCCCCCCGCCACCTCCCTGGTCCCCCTGAATCGGTCACAAGCTCCCATTTCTTCCGAAATAAGGGCTCAGTTAGCTCACACACCTCGACTTCAGGCCACAACATTGTTCCGCTGCATATTTGTGGTGCTCCAGCATGCCACCCATCAGTGCCCCACATCGCACCTGTTCCTCCCCCACCAGCTAGCCAATCTGGAGCGCTGTGCCATCTATTCCTTCTGGGATCAAAAACTGAAATGTTAAAGCCATTTATAACTCCCCAGCCAGCAGATACCTGCTCGGGAATAGCCTTAGCCAAGGAATCCCAAACAGCCTCGATGATTTGCTTAGCCACGAAATTTGTGCAATTGCCATTGGCTGCTGGATAAGTGCAGTGACAGATTGTCCCAGGCTTGGTCATGATCCTAATTGGCTTCATCAACCCTTCGGCACGATACTTTATAGTTTTACCTACCGAGGTCATCAGAGCGAGAAAGACACAGCTATATGTGTTAGCCAGCGTACTGTTGATATATCCCGGGACCGTCCCATCAGACTCGGTAAGGTCTATTATGAGCTCACTACCTTTGACTGTCAGCCTACAGCGAATAAAAGCAGGCTGCCCGCTAGGACTTTCATTACTTATACTCTCACCATAGTAGGTTCCATCCGGAATATTGCTTATCTCATCTCGCATCAAGGCTTCGGTATACTCGAATAAGTCCAACACGAAGTTTTTAATGACTTCTAGGCCATACCGGTCGAGGATTTCCAATAGCCTCCTTTCACCAATCTTAGCTGAACCTATCATGGCTGACACATCACCACGCTGGTCGTCTAGGTAGCGGACGTTTGCCATAATCAAGTCGAAGACATCCTTCCTCAACTTCCCCCTTTCATATATCTTAACAGGAGGAATCCTCATGCCTTCAGCCAGGACATCTATGGCAGTTGGATTATAGCCACCTACCATCCCACCACCAATGTCTTTCTGGTGTGCTTTACTTACACACCAGAATGCGATTTCTCCTTTATAAAAAACGGGGAGTGTAATCGTCCAATCAGCAAGGTGGTTACCTCCATCAAGGGTATAGGGGTCATTAAACAATATCAAGTCACCTGGATGAATATCGTCTCCAAAATACTTTAGCACTGCCCTAATGGCAAAAGGACTTGCCCAGAGAAGGACTGGCAGATACTCACTGAGGGCAACTTGGTTTCCATCTTTATCAAATATAGCCGTGGAAAAATCATGGGCTGCGAAAAAAATCGGGGATCGAGAAGTTCGTTCCATAGTTATGCCCATCTCTCGGGTGACGGTTTGCATCCTGGAGTTAATAACCTCAAAATCCACAGGGTGGGTTCTGAATTTAAGCTTGGCGTCACTCATTACTTATTTACCTCCTTTCTAAATTGGCGCCCGGATCAGATAATCCCCGTATCTGGCCACCTCCAGATTATAACCGGGAGGAATAACTATGGTGGTTGTCTTTTGCTCAACTATAGCTGGACCCTGTATCACATTGCCGTGCATCATGGCATCACCATCGTAGATTGGTGTTAAGATACTCCCTCCCGCCTCTTCAAAGAATGCATCTCTCTTTGCCTTTAAGTATTGAGCCGCATCTTTACCAGCGTAAGGCTGCTCCTTAAGGGATGGCTTTGTTACCCTGCCGAAGGCAGTTAGCCTCAGGAAGATTATCTCCGTCGGAACTATATCTCTATACCCATATAACGCTTCATGCCTTTGATGAAAACGCTCAACATACTTAGGGACTTCCTCCTCAGTGACTACTTGGCTAGGTATTTCTACTTCTACCTCGTGGAACTGACCAACATATCTCATATCCATAGATCTGGTGAAATACCTGTCCTGTTCTGGTACCCCTTCCCTATCCAAGGTCTCGTTGGCTTCCTCTTCCATCTCCTGAAATAGCTTATTAATCCGGTTAAGGTCTGCTTCGTCAGTTCTAGTTGTTACTGTCCTCACGTAATCATGTCTGAGATCAGAGATTACAGCACCAAGGGCACAAAGAACAGAAGAAACCCTTGGAATCAGTATCTGACCAATGTGAAGTGCTTTGGCTAACCTTGCAGCGTGAACAGGCCCGGCTCCCCCGGCAGCCACCATAGCATAATCTCTGGGATCCTCCCCCCTTTGGATTGAGACCACCGATATCCCGTCCACCATACTAGCATCTATTATGGCAGAAATGGATCTGGCTGCTTCTACTACATCCATACCTAAAGGATCTGCAATCCTTTCCTTTACTGCTTTTCTGCTAGCCTCAGGATTCAGCTTTACTTCTCCTCCTAGGAAGTAATCAGGGTTTAGATATCCCAGTATCAAATCGGCATCGGTGACCGTTGGGTCTTCACCTCCCTTCATATAGCAAGGTGGCCCTGGCTCTGCCCCCGCACTTTGTGGGCCAACATGTAACCTTCCTCTGGCATCAAGCCAAGCTATGCTGCCACCGCCAGCCCCAATGGTATGAACATCCACTACTGGTACCCGGAGGTGGTAAACTCCGCCTACAGCACGCTCGCTATCCATCCAGGGTTTCCCCTCCTTAATCAAAGCCACGTCAAAGCTGGTGCCACCCATATCTACAGTTATCAGATTCCTGAAACCGTAGGGCTCAGTTAGAAAAAGCCCTGCCGCAGGGGCGCAAGCCGGCCCGGAAAGTAGTGTCCTAACCGCTTGCTCAGCGGCTATCCCCGGGGACATGACCCCCCCATTTGATTGTGTAATAAGGAACGCTTCCTTGTAGCCAGCATCTTTAAGGTCGCTATCCAACTTCCTTACATAGTTTGATAAAGCAGGGCCTACATAGGAGTTCATAACGACAGTGCTGAAACGCTTATACTCTCGGATCTCAGGCAAAATACTTGAAGAAACACTCAAATAAGCCTTAGGGAATTCCTCTTGGCAAATCTCAGCCGCTCGCTTCTCATTGGTCGAGTTTACAGGAGACCACAGAAAACATATCGCTATCGCCTCAACGCCTTGCTCTCTAAAGTATCTTACCGCCTTGCGAACCTCTTCCTCATTTAGAGGGGTATCGACCTCGCCGTTCCACTTCACTCTTTCCTCAATCCCCACCCTGAGATACCTTGGAACTAATGGTTTTGGTTGAGGGACCCCATAATCATATACGTTCTCTCTCCTGCCTTGGCGTATTTCTAGTACGTCCTTGAAACCCCTTGTTGTTAATAATGCCACCTTAGCGCCAGTTAATGTTAATACGGTATTGGTGCTAACAGTGGTACTATGGCAAATTCTGACGGTGTCAGCTAAAAATTTTCTCAGCCCCTTTTCCAGAACACCAGCGACTTTTCCTAGTGCATCTATTACTCCGATTGAAGGGTCGGCAGGTGTAGAAGGCACTTTAATGACTATCATGCCTCCTTCTTCATCGATACAAACGAGGTCTGTAAAAGTGCCGCCCACATCTACACCAACCATGGTTTTCATTTTCGAATACCTTTCCTCCTTCCCGTGGAATCATACTTCAAAACTTGAACCATCCTTTCGTAAGAGAATATATGAAATCAAGGTAATCCCTTAAATTATACCGTCGTCGGCAAATCTCCTAATTTCCTGCTCACTATATCCTAACATCTCAGAGTATACTTCATAATTATTCTCACCTACGGACGGAACTGGCATTTCTACATTTCCTGGTGTCTTGGATAACTTAAACACAGAACCACATGTTTTGACTTTACCTGCACCAGGCTGGTCAACCTCAACTATCATCCGTCGATTTAAAATCTGGGGATCGTTAGCCACTTGGTCAAAGGTAGGCAGTGGTGAGCATGCTATGTGGGCACTCCTAAGTTGTTTCAGTATTTGCTCTACACTCCTTGTTTTGGTCCATTCCTCTACTATAGCATTGACTTCATCTCTGCGATCAAATCGTTCGGTTCCTTCACGATACCGCTCAACGCCTATCAAGTCTTCCCTCCCCATAACCTTGAGAAGGTTCGCCCATTCGTAAGGAAGGGCAGCAGCAATTATTACATAGCCATCTTTGGCTTGATAAATACTGAAGGGTGCAGGTCCCACGATATTATTTCCAACTCTCTCAACCTTGTTATAGAGGAAATAAGGGCCAGCCCACTCTGTAATAACGCTTGTCCATACACAATCCTGCATGGAAATATCGATCATCTGACCTTCCCCAACTTCTGACCTATAGTGTAAAGCAGCCAAAATCGCAATAGTAGTGTAAAGACCGGACATAAAGTTGGCTATACTCGGTGCCACTTTGATGGGAGGGCTGTCAGGAGAGCCCATAACACTGAGCAACCCCCCCATAGCTTGAAGAACTATGTCATATGCTGGCTCAGAACTACGAGGACCAGTATGTCCATAACCGGATATCGAAGCATATATTAATTTAGGGTTGAGCTTCTTAAGTTCTTCGTAACCAAGACCGAGCCTGTCCATCACCCCAGGTGTGAAATTTTCCACCACTATATCGACCCTTTTCGCCAAATCCTTGGCGATCTGGCAGCCTCTCTCAGATTTTAGATTTAAGGTAATGCTTTTCTTGCCCCGATTTAACATAAAAAAAGGAAAGCCCATCATACCCTTTAAAAGTGGGTAAGAGTATCTAAATGGCTCCCCCTCCCCCGGCATTTCAACTTTGATAACCTCAGCCCCCAAATCCATCAGTAACTCTGTACAAAGTGGCCCAGCATAAACGCGACTAAAATCCAACACCTTAAGGTTCTCTAATGCTTTAGCCATGTCACTCCTTTGCTTTGAGTTAAAATGAGGCTAATGCCTCCTCGAGCTAGCTTAGCCATCAATTTTCAGACGCTCTCACTTACTTTCTCACCTTACTGATGCTTTCCTCCAAGCTCATCCCCTTAGGATATATAAGGTAATTGTCATATCTATCACAGACTAGTTCATAATCGGGGGTTAAAAGTATGGTAGTGGTAGGTTCTTCTATAATCGCTGGTCCGGAGAGTTTATTCCCGTACCCCATTCTAGGCCCATCATAGGTCGGCACTACTGAGAATTCACCCTGGTAGTATATCTCTCTTTGTCCTTTCACCGCAGCAGAGGCATCCTCACCTCTAGGTGCTGTTTCCCTAAACGATGGCTTCTCAGTTATCCCTTCCGCAGCAACCCTTAGGCACATTAATTCAAGAGGGGAACCGGGCAAACTATAGCCATAAAGGGCATCATGCTTCTGGTCAAAAGCCTGCTCTAGCAGGGGGAACTCGTTCATGGTAAAGATTCCATCCGCTGAGAGAGGGGTAACCACCTCAATTTCGTTGAATTGCGCCTCATATCTTACATCACAGGAATAGGTAAAGCTCATCCTCTCTGGTGGTATCCCTTCCTTCTCGAGCGTAGCAGCCCCTCTCTCTTTCATCTCGTTGTGGTAAGAGTTTAATAAATCTACATCAACATACCCTTTCTTCATTAGCGTATAACAAACCTTAACAAAATCGTGCCTTAAGTTTGAGATTAACATACCGGAGGCACAAAAAACTGATGACACCTTGGGCACTAGCATCAACGGAATGTCAAGCTCTTTGGCAATCTCACAGGCATGGACTGGACCAGCACCTCCCGCTATAATTAACATACACTCTCTTGGATCATACCCCCTTCCGATTGATGCTATTCGCACCCCTTGGGCCATATTCGTATTTACTATCACATAGATACCATAAGCTGCCTTTATTACATCCAAACCTAGTCGTTTAGCGATTTTTGCCTCCACAGCTTTCTCTGCTTTGTCAGGGTAAATCTTCATTTCTCCGCCGAGGAAGTAATCTGGATTCAGATAACCAAGGAGAAGATCGACATCGGTAACTGCTGGCTCCTCCCCTCCCATTCCATAGCAGGCAGGGCCAGGGAGAGCCCCAGCACTTCTTGGCCCAACCCGAAGTATCCCCCCTGGATCTACATAGGCAATACTACCTCCCCCAGCACCTATACTATGTATTGCAAGCGATGGCATTGCCATCCTGTATTCTGCAATCTCATTCTCCACAGTTATCTCAGGCTGCCTATTTCTAACTAAACAGGCGTCAAAGCTCGTTCCCCCCATATCAATGGTGATAATATCCTTTATATCATGGATATCCCCGTAGAAGATGCCTGCCTTAGGACCACCTGCTGGACCTGAAAGGAGGGTGTTGAGAGCAAAGTCCATTGCCACCTCAGGCGACATAACACCACCATTTGACTGCATTAAAAGTAATGTCCCCTTAAAACCGTCTCCTTGAAGCCTTTGCACCAGACTTGTAATGTAGCCCCTTAGTGCCGGGCCCACACAAGCATTGAATACTGTCGTAGATGCTCTCTCATAGATCCTGACCTGAGGCAAGACATCGCTTGATAAGCAAACGTATACTCCAGGCAATTCCTTCTCAAGTATCTTCTTGACCCTTCGCTCATGAGAAGGATTAAGGTAGGAGGAAAGAAAACAGACAGCAATTGCCTCCACCTTTTCTCTTCTAAATACTTCAGCCGCTGCGTAAACATCCTCTTCCTTTAACGGAATAAACTCCTTACCCTCACAATCAATCCTTTCCTCAACTACTTGAATAAGATGTCGTGGTACTATCGGGGTAGGAGGACTCTCCTTAGGCTCGTAAACAGTCCTCTTCATTCCCCTTCTCTCATTTAAGTAATCCCTAAAGCCCTTCGTGGTGATAAAACCAGTCTTGGCATATGTCTTTGTTAATACCGCATTCGTGGTGATCGTAGTTCCGTGAACGATTATATCCACCTGTGAAAGGAAATCCCTGAGTGGGCCCTCTCCCGCCATCTCTTCTAATCCTTTCATAGTCGCTATGGCCGGGTCCTTGGGTGTACTAGGTACCTTATAAATTTTACTATTACCCTGTTCATCTACCAGTAAAAAATCTGTAAAGGTCCCTCCTACATCCACACCTACCTTGTAGCCCATTTTCTAACCTCCCTTTCTATTTGGTAGCTATTTTATGACTTATATCCCATGACCGCCTCAGCTCACCAGACCTCTATCACCTGCCTTATGTGTAAAGGTTTCTGGTGCCCCTTTTGCCTGCAGCACTTTCTTAGAAAGAGGACCGTCTCCGTGATAAAACTCAAAATCATGCATACAAGCGAGAGAATAAGTGATGCGATTCGACGCCCCTGGGAATGGCACTTCATAGCCATACTTCTGGCGGAGTTCAAAATAAGCCTTCTCTACTTCTATATAGTACTCAAGAGGGGGGTATTCTTGACCAGCAACCTGGCCGAGGAAAGATTTGGGCTCTATTGTCCAGTAAGCATATCTAGGTACCACCCCATTTCGCATCAAGAAATCCCAGCCCTCCCTCAAGTTATTAACCGCAGAGTTAACGTCCTTAAAGCCGTAGGGTTTAGCCATCTCTATCCCAATCACAAAGTTAGGATTAACCTTCCCCACACCCCAAAAATCAACCGCCCGTATCGTCTGCTTTACCCATCCATCAAACCCTCCGCAAAATTTTGCCTTTCCTGGGCATAGCCACTCAAACATCTCCTTTCCCCAAGCTTCGATGTTTGGTTGAACAGAGGGTACCCCCGTATCATGGAGCCTTTTCCAGTCCTCATCATTGTGAGTGGCAATCTGACAGCAAGCAGGGAGCCAGATGCCTCCAAGCCCCTCCCTGATAGCGTCTAAGCGACGAACGTAGAATTCTATCTCGGTTTCACCACGATACCTGCCAAAAATCGTGCCCCCGGAGATCAGAATCAGCCAAGCCCAATCGTCTGTAGCCCGAATTATTTTTAATGCTTCGGTGATCACCTTTGGATCTTTTCGTGCTACCACCTCTTCCACGCTCTTCCTCTGCCCCTTAAACTGCCAATTTATGTCGCAAAATAGACACTCATCCCCGGTATTCCACATCTCACAATACTTATTAAAGGTACAAAACAGAGTATTTGAACTTGCTGCGTTAATAATCGCTGGCAGTGGCGTCCCATCTTCCAGCTTCATGCTATAATACTTCGGTTGTTGCGGGAAGAAGACTTTGTCGCAAATGATTTCTCCTTGCTCAGTAATTACGAATCTGCCATCTTGATAGTCAATTGAGTATGGGGATTTCTCGTTCGTACGCTCGTAAACAGGAATGCCATCATCGAAATGAATGATTAGAGGTAGCTTGTTCCCATAAAACACTGGCTGCTGCATATCATAGGAAAAGAAATGATAACCTTTCCAAAGTATATCATCCCTTTGCTGAAATGCCCCTATTGCTTCCTTAGTAAATTTCTGCCCTAGTCGATTAAGCTCTGCCTTTAAGATTATGTTCGGATGCACATCTGGAAATTGCTTGTAATAGTCATAAATCATAACTTTCGCTTATCTCCTCTCTCCTTATTTTATTATTCATAGTCTGGTCTGCTTACTATGCTCGTTTCGAAGTTCCTCCGTGGCTTTAACATCAACCTCCAGTGTATCTGGC
>SDBU01005720.1_pt1 | contig 14798 bp, 10 predicted proteins | sample 2277071 | NCBI WGS metagenome assembly SDBU01 (sample SAMN10397929, study PRJNA504765) | marine sediment metagenome | isolation source: marine sediment core GS08_GC12, 126 cmbsf | place: Arctic Ocean: Gakkel Ridge, Loki's castle | collected 2008
GCTTTACGTCACATCGTGCGCCGATAACTGGAAAGGAAAAGCATGACACCGAGAGAACGCTGGCTGGCCGTGCTGAACGGCGAGGTGCCCGACCGAGTGCCAATGGACTATCGTGCCACAGAGGAGACCGACGAGCGCCTTCTGAAGCACATGGGCTGCGCGGACATGTCCGAGGTCTTCCGTCGGCTGCATATTGACGACGTTGTGACAGTCCAACCGAAGTACGTCGGCCCCCCGCTCCCGCCCAACGAGAACATGTACGGCGTCGGCTTCGAGGACACGGATTACGGCATGGGTACCTACCGCAACTCCGTGCGCTATCCCCTGGCCGGCTACGGCAGTGTCGCGGAGATCGAGGCCAACTACCGCTGGCCCAGCCCTGACTGGTGCGACTATTCGGTCCTGCCGGAACAGGTCAAGGGCAAGGAGGAATGCGTCATACGCAGCGGCGGCACTGAGTGCTTTGACAAATTCAGAGACTTGCGCGGCAACCAGCAGGGGTACATCGACCTCGTGGAAAACCCTGAGATCGCCCACTACTGTCTGGACAAGCTCTACGGCTTCCACTACGAAATGACGCGCCGCATCTATGAGACGATTCCCGGAACGGTGATCTGGACGTGGGTGGCGGAGGACGTGGCCTGTCAGCGCGGCCTCATTGTCTCGCTGGCGCTTATCAAGGAGTTCCTGCTCCCGCGCATGAAGCGAATGATTGACCTGGTCCACGAGGGCGGGGCGTACGCGTTCCACCACAGCGACGGCGCGGCCCGTGAGAACATCCCGAACATGATCGACCTCGGCATTGACGTGCTCGATCCAGTGCAGTGGCGCTGTGCTGGAATGGACCGCGAGGAACTCAAACGCGAGTTCGGAGACAAGCTGGCTTTTCACGGCGCCATGGATAACCAGCAGACGCTCGCGTTTGGATCGGTTGAGGACGTGCGCCGCGAGGTCGAAGAGAACATCCGCATCCTTGGCGCGGCCGGCGGTTACATTCTCGGGCCCTGCCATAATCTGCAGGTCATCAGCCCCCCGGAGAACATCGTCGCCATGTACGAGACCGGCTACGAGCTGGGATTGTACTGATCCGCGCGCGCCGTTCCGGGGACACTTTGCGCTTTCCGGCTCCGGCGGACCTTCCGCAAAGCGTCCCCGCCGCCCGTTAACACGAACTCCCGACAGAGCCACGTCAGGCCGTATCTTGACAGCCCGAAGCCAAAGTTATACCATGCCGTTTCTATATGAATCGCGGATTGTGTGCGGAGTCAGACGACTTGCCTACTGACCCGGAGGCGGCGTGGCGCAAAGGCCGAAGAGTACCGCTCGACGCAAACCGTGCGACCGGAAACAACCCTAACCCTCTGTTTACGCATTAGCCCACGGAGGACGTTGCGTGTCTGACAGACGTATTCGCGCCCTTCTGTTCATACTGTTCTTCCTCTCCGGGACGAGCGCTCTCATCTATCAAATTGTCTGGGTGCGCATGTTCGGCTTAGTATTTGGAGTTACTGTCTTTGCTGTAAGCACCGTACTCACGGCGTTTATGGCAGGACTGGCCCTCGGCAGCCTCTACTTTGGCAGGTGGGTCGACAAGCGCAGCGACCCTCTCAAGGTCTTCGGATGGCTGGAACTAGCTATTGGCGTCTTTGGTCTATCATTTCCTTTTCTTCTTAACGGAATGAATGGTCTCTATATTCATGTGCAACAAGTGGCCCGCATGGGTTTCTATTCGAGCACGTTGGTTCGATTCGCTCTTTCTTTCCTGCTCTTGCTCATCCCCTCCACCTTGATGGGCGGCACACTCCCCGTTCTCAGCAAGTTCTTTGTCAACAGATTGAAACGCTTGGGATGGGACATCGGACGCCTGTATTCGCTTAATAATCTGGGCGCAGTCATTGGCGTCTTCTTAGCTGGATTCCTTCTCTTAAGGGTCGTGGGGGTTAGAGCAACCATCAACATTGCAGCCGGCATTAACCTGCTCGTGGGCAGTATAACTCTCATGGTCGCGCGACCTTTGGCCGGCCGCATGAGAGCAGGCGACGGCCAAAGCCAAGAGAAAGCGCAAGTCACCGGCAAATCGGCGATCCCGGAAGGAGATACCCCAGCGTACCCCCGATATGTGCTGTACTTAGTGTTGTCGGCCTTTGCCATAGAAGGTTTTACGAGTCTATCCTATGAGGTCATTTGGTCGAGATTGCTGTTGGTCCTGTCGGTTTACAAGAACGTCTACTTTTTCAGTGTCATTGTTATCACGTTCATATTCGGACTGTCCTTTGGCAGCTTCATTGTAGCGAAGTTTATCGACCAAAGAAAGGACCTGCTGGCCATTTTCGGATTCGTTCAAATTGCCATTGGAGTCTCGGCCATCTGCGTGCTTCCGCTGTTTGGGCTCCTGCCCTTGCTGCGCGAGCGAGTCCTCGCATCTTACAGGTGCTCCTGGTTCACGCATATATGCTTCGAGAGCTTTGCCTTCTTCCTTGTCATGGTCATCCCGACCACGCTTATGGGAACGACATTTCCCGTCGTCACCAAGATATGCACGATGAGCCTGAACAGACTAGGCAAGCGAATCGGCGAAATCGGCTGCCTGGACACCGTGGGATCCATCTTTGGCGCGTTCGCGGCCGGTTTCGTCCTCATCCCTTTCATCGGTGTGCCGGGAGCCACCTTGCTTACGGCCGCAATTAATCTACTTCTTGGTGCAATACTTATATTCTTTCATCCATTCATGAGGCGCAGGGCAAAGGTCCTAACTGGTCTCCTTCTGGCCTGTATAGTGGCTGCCGCTTTCTTTATCGTTCCGCCGAGCGGAAAGCTAAGACACTGGCAGGAACGAGGGCCGACTGACAAATGGCTCTATTACGAAGAAGGACCAAGCGCCACTGTCGGCGTGGTCCAGCCCCATGCCGGCGTCAAACGCCTGCACATAAATGGCGCGATTACCGCTTTCGCCGAGTACGGCGACTTGCGCGTACATAGGCTGCTGGCATACCTCCCCTATCTGTTGCACAAGAACCCACAGAATGCCCTCGTGATAGGACTCGGAATGGGAGTTACAGCTCAATCGCTCATTCATCCTGGCATGCATCAGGTCGATTGCGTCGAGATTTCTCCTGAAGTCGTGCGCGCTGCCGCCAAATGTTTTTCTGCAGAGAATCGTAATGTTTTACAGGAGCCAAAACTCCGCCTAATCCTCGAAGATGGCCGATACCACCTTCTTGTGACTGACAGCAAGTATGACATAATAACGACCAACGCGGTACACGCCAGACTCAGTCCAAACTTGTACACTAAGGACTTCTACGAAGCATGCAGGGATAAGCTGGCTGACAACGGAATTATGTGCCAATGGCTGCCAACCAACTGGATGACCGAATCCGAATATTGGAGCTTAGTGAAATCGTTTATGCACTCCTTTCCTCATACCAGCTTATGGCTTATGAACGCCAACCATACGATCCTGATCGGCAGTTCCAGTGAGCTGCAGATCGATTTCAACTCGTTCGCGCGCAGGCTGGAAGACCCGAAGATCAAGAGCGATTTGGTCGATGTTGGGTTGGATGATCCGTTTGCGTTTCTAGCTCAATATGTCAGCGACGAAGGCACTCTTAGGAAATTCGTGGCAAACGTGCCGCTGAATAGCGACAATTATCCTTATGTGGAGTTCAGCAACGTGCTGGACTCCCGGGTGAATGCCGCCGCCATCGGACATATCCTTGCAATGAGAGGCGATGGAAGCGAAGTCCTGCATAGTGTAAGGGAGAGTAGTGACGAGTTCGCCCGGATTAAGGGGGAATTGGCCAAATATCGCGAGTCGCTCGAGTCTATTACGCGTGCAGGACTTAGCACGATGTATGGTACGACTCAGGACGCGCTCCGCTGGTTTCGCAACGGTCTTAACGTGAACCCTGACGATGGATTTGCCAAATACGTTGCTGACAGGGCTCTCGACGATATAGTTGACGACGTGCAGAGGCACTTGGCAATGGGGCAGCGCGCGCAGGCGATTACGTTTTGCGAGAGTCTGTTAGAGGTGGATCCTCAGTGGCCGGAACTGCTCGTCAGACTTGCAATGTCCTACAATAAGATAGGTATGTTCGACAAGGCGACAGAGATCGCCAGGCGAGCGATTGCGATTGCGCCGGACTTCTCAATGGCTCATTATGCGCTGGGCAGCGTTTATCTGCGTAGGGGATCTAATGAGCATGCGATGGCAGCATTGCAGCAGGCGTTGAAGTTGGATCCGGACTACGCGCCTGCTCGGTATCGTCTTGCCGCTGTGTACGCCAGGAAGGGAATGGTGGCTGAAGCGATAGCGGAATTGGAGACAGTTGTTGCGTGCGAGCCCGAGTTTGCTGAGGGACGCTTCAGTCTGGCTATGATGTATGTCAGGGCGAGAAAGTATCAGGAGGCCAAGAGGCAATTGACGGACGCCCTGCGGATCGACAGTGGGTTTCAACGTGCACGCTCTGCGCTGGAAGAGTTGGAAGCCCGGCATTAGGATGGCCGGGGACAGTGGGGCTGGTGAAAAAGCGACCAGCCGTGTCATCCTGAGTCCGCCGACTGGCGGACTCAGGATCTTTTGCACATAGTACGCGTGAACTTACAGCGAGCAAGGATTCTTCACGGAGCCTGTCCTGAGCGAAGTCGAAGGGTTCAGAATGACTTTTGTCAACACCCTCACAGGTCTATCCTCTTGCCCGTGAAGAAGTAAGAAACCGCGAGATTACGACGATTCGTCCAGCGCAGAATGGGCAAAGGATGACGGCTGCCCGCCTTTTGGCCGGCACCCCCGACCGCTGTCTGCACTTTGGGGCAACTCTAGTTGGCAACAGTTCGCGCCGGAAGCGACATGACTAGATCTTGTCCGGCACTTTCCATCCGACCAGCATGGCTCTCGAGGGCCAGCATGTGCTGCAGTTGAGTCGTTCGCACAGAAACACGTCCGGTTCTCTCTTAAGGATCTTGAGGCACGTGTCCACGAGCCTTCCGGCGCTCATGGCGTAGATGATGCCTCGGCCGAGTTTGTATTTGTCGATGACCTTTTTGGCGAAGAGGCGCTTCTGGATTTTGGCCTGTTCGTCCTTTCCATACCAGTCTCGGCACCACTCGGGGAACTGCTCGCACACGACTTTCGTAATACGGGCATTCTCGCCTTTGGCATATATGAAGTTGCGCGGCATATACGGAAGGGCCCAGGCCTCGACGGCATGGAACATGGTATTGGCCTCGATAGTACAGCCGAGCATGATGATCCTGGCGTCGATATCGTAAAGGCGGCCGAAGGGTCCCTTGCGGTCGAACATGCTCCAGTTGCCGTGCGGGGCCGTGAGGTATTTCGCCCTGGGGCCGATAGCGGCGATGGAGTGGCACGGATTGTCGCTGCGCAGCACGGCCGGCATGCGCCAGAACGCCTCGGTGATGCGGCCAGCGGTCGAAAGGGATGTCCTCGGGTCGTAGGGTTCCTCGATCATGCTCGGGTAGTTCTGCGAGAAGGCGGGCATGGCCAAGGTGCCGCGCTTGCCGACAATGTCGCGCAGTTCGGCGATGATTCCGGGAATGCCGTGCTCGACGTAGCCGAGACCGCTGAGCTTGCTGTGAACAAAGATGGTGTCTCCGGGCCTGACGCCGAGCGCCCGCAGGGCCTTCTTGATGTGGCCGGGCTTGATGCGGTGCTTGTAATCAACCGTGACCAGACCCGCCCGCTCCAGGGCCTTGGTGCGTGTCATGAGTTGCTTGAGTTTTGCGGTATTCTCCGTTGCGAGCTTGGACTGAAGTTGCTTGAGCTCCTCGATCTTCGCGGCGAGTTCCAACTCCATCCGCTTCAATTTGGTCCAGTAAGCGAAGACGGATGTCTTGCCGTCCGCCAGTTCTGCGATCTCTGGATCGGCCTTGCGGAGCTTGGCCAGCGTCTTCTTGTCCATCTTCTTAGGTCGCACCAGCATGTCGTCCGCAAGGAGTTCGCCGCCCTTGCGCGGGTCAGGCGCGATTTCCCCAGACACTCTCTCGCCCTTTCTTCATTTACGTGTAACCGTGTCGGCAACAAAAAGACACGTCGACAAAGCGTCACGAATCATCGGCCAGCCGGTTTGCTTTGGTCTTGCACGTAGCCATATCTCATCAAAGCCTTGTAGTATGAGATATAGTCCCTGATATTGGTAATCCGCTTGCCTCGTTCTTGCTCAATCATGTGAATGATTTCCAGCAGGTTTCTCTTGCCGTCCGTCCACAGCAGCGCGTCCAGTCTCTCCAGACTGTACACCTTCTCGCGCCTGTCCAACGGAACTCGGACGTATTGAACCGGCAGACCCAGGGTCTTCCGCTTCGGGATGATACTCTGTGCCTCCCGTTCGATCTTGGTCAGCTTCCGCTTGGGGGCTGCCGCGGGCCGCTTGTAATCCTGCCGGAGCGCTTTGATGCGCTGTTCGGCCCCGCGCACTCCGGCGGAGGCCATGCTCGCGATCTCTCGCGAAAGTCGAGCAATACACTTGCGCGTGCCGGCGCCCCCCGGGCCGGCGATTCTCTTCAGACCGGCGAGTCGCTGGGTATAGAGCAACTTCTGATAGTCCAGCCTGCGCTCGACGTTCTCGATCGCTTTGTTGAAGTCCGGGTCCTCCTCCGAAAGACATGGCCTGAGCTGCTGCTCGACCTCGTCCATCATCTTCTTTTGCGCTTCCGAAGCAATACGGAATCCGAGCCAGGCCGCTTCGTTGGCCCCGGCCGCCGCGACGAAATAGGCGAACGCGGCTTTGATCGTCATGTTCACGTGGAAGAACTCCGGGTCCAAGCAGGAGAAGTCACTGATAAGCGAGTTGTGATGGTATCGGCGGATCGCAAATGTGACCCAATTCATCGGAATCCCGATCGTGGGATCCGCCAGGGCCGTGTCACCGCCGCCCCAGCGGTCGACTTTCCACGTGTGCAAAGGAGCGTACTTTGTGAAGCAATGCCTCGCGATGTCAGTGATCAATACATCGCTGAAATTCGCCTGAACATCGGGGTTCATGCGGACGGAGATGGGGCCACCCTCTCTCCTCTGGTCGTAGCACGGCTCATCAAGATACACGCCCGCGATCGTCCGCAAGCGGACGTCTGGATGAGTGGCATAGTAGGCTGACGACCCGTAGCGCTCCTGGTTCAAGACAACGCGGATCGTCCTTTCAGGCGGCGGGATCTTGCCTTTGTCAATCAAGGACTTGACCGCTCTGAGGATCTCCAGGACGGCGGCACCCCCAGTGGCGTCGTCCGCAGGCATGGGCTCATACAGGTGGGTCAGCACCAGCACTTCGTCGGCGTCTTTCGACTTTCCCGGTATTGTGCCGGTGACCACGTCCAGAACACCTTCGTAGACACGCGTATCCACTGTGGCGCGCAGCCGAACGGGTGTCTTCGCGTTGGCCATCAGATTCCGCAGATAAATCCCGGTCCGCGGCGTGATTGACAGACACCAGATGGGGCTCTCGTCGGCGTCTTCCTTGGTTCCGCCGTACCAGCCGCTGACGCTCTGAGACCACTCGTTGTTCCAATAGATGCCGTCAGGCGTATCCAAATAGTGCTCGGTCCAGTCTGAGACCACGCCGATGCCGCCCCGCCTGCCCACTTCCTTCTTGATCCTGCGCGGATGGTGCGTTATAGCGTTCAGGACGATCTTGCCGCGGACGTCGGCGCCAGCCAGCATGTCTTCCTCGCGAACGATCTCAGCCGTTACACCGCCGGGTTTCGCGGGCGGACTCCACATGCCGATGGTGAACGGATTCTCTTCCCAGTCCACGAGGACTTTGGGGGTCGCATTCGCAGGCGCCACAATCTCCAGCCGGGCACCTTTTACGTCCCATGCCATCGGCATGATGCAGTCCATGTACGATGTCACCCCATCCGCGGGATAGGGGATGACCTCTACGTCTTCTGCGCCGATTTCTCTCAACACCCTCGCGCAATAAGCGGCTGATTTCCGGAAGTTGTCATACGAATAACGCCATTCCAGCTTGTTGATCTCATGGGCGTGAAGCAAGGCATTATTAACGGAGACCTCCGCGAACAGCATATCCGCCAATTGCTCGAACATTTCTCACTCCCCTAAGAGGCCATTGAAGATGTGTGGCTCCGCCGCCTGTCTGCGTGCTCCGCACAGGCAGGCCCTCGGCGGAGGAACCGCAACCGGGGGCGGTTGCGCCACACCGACTTACGATCTGGTTGTCAACCGCCCTTGAGTCAGACTAGCGGCACGTACATCGCACACGATTATATCTCACACGCCCGATCCTGATGCCGGCACACTGGCGCAGGAGCAGAGAACAAGACATACTCTACTTCTTCGGCGTAGCTTTGACCCCGTCGTGGATCCCGTAATCCCGCTGGAGCGGGCGCTCGTCCCGCCACCGCGGAATGTGCAGTTCCATCTCCTTGGTCTCCAAAGCCAGCCCGGAGCAGTTAGAGGCCAGGACTTCGAAGATCTTGTTGGCGACGATGCGGTGCCCCAGGTCGTTCGCGTGCATACCGTCGCGGTGAACCAGCCAGTCGGCCTCGCCGTACGCGGACAAGAGGTCCACGAAGAGGCATTCACTCTGGGCGGCCACCTCCTCGATGCCCTGGTTGAACTGCACAAACACCCGGAGGTCGGCGTGGCAATTCGGGAAATCGAAGCCGTACATGTAATAAGGGCCCGGCAACACAATCAGGGGTTGGATGGCCTCACGCACGCGAGCAATGATCGCGCGCATCTCAGCGCAAAACAGATCAAGCGGCGTGCCGCCACAGGCGTCGTTCAGGCCGTAGGAAATGATCAGCAGGTCGGGGTCGTGGGCAAAGACGTGCTTGTCGAGGCGTTCGCCGGCGGCCGGTCTGCCGCTTGTCTCATAGCAGGGGCTTTTGGCCGAAATCACGTTGCCCCCGATGCCCGTGTTGATCAGTTGCACAGGCACCCGCTGGAATTCGTTGATGAGCCTGGCGAGCCGGCTCGGCCAGGAGCGCTGGGGACAACTGGCCCATCCCCCGGCCGTAGTGCTCTCACCAAGAGTCACGAGCGTTCGAAACTCTTTGTTCCACCAGTCCTTTTTCATCGGGAAAAGCCTCCCATCAGATCAGTGAATGCTGGGCCCATTCGCCGTTCGTGTGCGCCGATGCGGCAGGGACGCACAGCGGCTCGATTAAACTCGTGGGAGACCGCGCGGCCGGCCCCGGCATAGGCCTGAACTCGACCCGGGTTCTGGGCGATTTCGAGCGTCTTCGTGCCGACCGGGCCCAGCCGGTGAGCATACTCCTCCACGCGGCAGTCTGTGCCGTACCAGGAACCAGTAGCCGCCTGCGTCTGGCCGGTCGGCACGCTGCCGAGCCGGTACGACTCGAAATCCTCGGAGAAGAGAAGGTCTTCTTCCTGGTCCGGGACGGAATGAGGCGCTGCCACCTCCGTGGACCCTGCTTCCCCCGTCTGCTGACTTACACCGGCTTGGCCGGCGCTTGCGATCACGAAGACCGGCACGCTCGTGACGACAAGGCTTAGCGCGCTTCCAAGATTGAGCGGACGCCTCAATGGGAAGCCGTGCATGTCAGATCGCCTATTCATGGTCTGACTGGCAGCGAGACGGAGCAGGCTCGGTCAAAGAATAATCGGCTCCGGCTCCCAGTTCACGTCCTGATAGTCCTGGGTGCGTCTCTTCTCCAGGTCGAGGAACAACTCGGACATGCTCTCGACTGTTTCCTCGACGATCTTGCGTCCGCGTTCCAGAGAAGCTCTCTTCGGGTCGCCCATCACCCCGACCTTGACCTCCGGCCGTTGTCCCATGCGAGGAACGACCGTTTCGTGGTCCACGGGTTTTTTCGGGTGCTGGAAGCGGTCCGGGTGCTCGCGCATCTGGCGGACCAATTCGGGATCGTCCAGTGTCAGTTGATCCATTTGAACCAGGTCCGGAGCCAATGCCATCATCACGCTGGTTTCGAGCCATCCCGCGTGCCAGTCCCCCTCTCTAAAGGCCTCTTTCCAATCGGGATGGAAACGCCAGACCGGGGCGAAAACGACCATGACGTTTCTGAATGCCGGATCGTCACGAAGCAGGCCTTTGAGGGAATCGTTTAGTGCACGCAGGTTCTCGCTTCCGCCGTGGCCGAGTATCAGGAAGACGTTCCGAAACCCCTGAGCCACGAGCGAGCGGAAGACCTCAGCCGTAAGGAGGCCAACCACGTTCGGCTGGATATTGATGGTCCCTGGGAGCTGACCGCCGGAGAAGCTCATGTTGATCGCCGGCGCCACAATCGTGTCAATGCGCTGACCCACGCGGAACGCGATTCCTCGCGCATTGAGCGTGTCGGTGGCGAGAGGCAGGTGATATCCGTGCTGTTCCGTAATGCCCATGGGCACGATCACGCTTTGCCGTCCCTTGAGGTACTCCCGAATCTCACGGACCGTCATCCTCTCCCAATCCGGGAAGAATTTGCCTTTCATCGCTGGATCCTTGTCTGAAGAAATTGAATTTCCTAACGCCGCGTACCCGAAAGCTTCAACGAAACCAGATGCTCCCGCCTGCCACATGCCCAAGGCCCCGGAACGAGACTTGTCATGGAATCCTGATTGGCGTACTGGTCAGTGTCGGACAGGGAGACGTCCACACCCAGGACCATTCCTCGTTCAGGCTTGACGCCCAGAAGCTCCCAAGGGATAGACGCCTCGCAGGCGTATCCGTTTTCGGTCTGGACCGAGGCGACCATAACGGACGAAGCGTCCAGATCCTGTGGAAGACCGCCGGCTGCTTCGGCAGGTTCTGCGTACGGCGGACTAGGCAGAAGTCCAATTTGATATTGCCCTTGACCGAACTCTCCGTAAACCCCGGGCTTGTACTGCACATCCACGTAGACCTCGATGTGGTCTCCGAACCACCACGACGTGTCCTTTTCCGTGCCTCTGAGAATGTCGTCAACAACCCGCGCGGCGACGTAGAGATGGTCCTGGTCCCAGGCCAGCCAAATCGTGCCGGAGATATCCTCGTCGCCCTCGGCACCATCGAGCTGAAAGGCCACGTCCTTGGCAGTGACTTGGATCGGCGCGGGATGGGCGTCCCATTCGTCAAGCACGCCGTCAAGAACCGGCGGCTTTGTGGCCAGTGGACACACAAACGAGGGAGCCGCTCCTGAGGCAGCGGAGGACTGCAACGCCATGTCTTCCTTGTCCAGGACGAACATCGCCTCTGGGATCAGACGGCAGCCGCCAACCGCCCAAAGCACGAGAAGAACGCTCACGGCCCACAGCCACTTCGACATTCCAGACCTCATTTCTCCGTCCTCCTCCTGGCAGTCCCACTGCAAGGATACGACCTCACACGACCTACCGGTCATTCGCGCGCTTCAAATCATTGGATACCCCTTTCGAACTGGTTACACAAGTCTACAGCCGCATCCTCGAGCGCCCGCGCAGCAATTACTCGCATCTCCGACAGCCGCCGAGTTTCCAGGTGACCTGCGACATCGGCTGTTATTGATCTCCGTCAGCGCCACTGTCACGAGTTGAAACGGATCCTGGCCAGAAAGATGCTGTTGTCACTTCCATACTTCTCGCAAACGGTACAATCGAACGGGTCCGGCGGATTGGTCTGCATCCACTCCGGCACCACCACCCACGTCTCATTTTCGTTGAATTTCGTGACCCCGAAGTTCCCAAGGCGTGCGCCTCGCTCGGGCACGAGAATCCGTTCGGTCTCGCGAATGACGCAGAGCCGTTCCTTGTCAACCTCCGCAATGAACAAGGGCGCACGATGGCGGAAGACGTGATCGTTGTTCGCCCCCCGGCGGGTGTAAACCAGATACAGGTCGTCCCCGTGCGTCACCCAATGCTGTTGCGTGTTGTAGTTGCCGAGGTTGCTGCCGTCATCGAAGGTCCATGGCCGGGCCTCCTCAAAGTGCAATCCGTCATCGCCGGCGGTCACGTATCCCGTGTCATTGTTTCTCAGCGTCAGGTAGTAGCGCCCGCCGGCGCGGGCGAGAGAGGGTTCGCCGAATCCCCTGCCTCCAGGCACGGTCAGCTCGGTTCCATGGTCAACATAGCGCAAAGTCTCTCCGTCAAAACCGCACCGGAACACCGTGGCAATATGCTGAGAATAGAAAACGTCCTGGGCTGTCTCGGGCAGGGAAAAGGATATGGGCAGCAGGATATCGCCATCCGGGAGATCAACCCGCTGGGTGGAGCCCGCGCCGGCCATAATGTACTTCTGCGGGTCAGGCATCTCCAGCTTGCGCCGGGCTTTCCATGTGCGCTTCGCCGGGTCGTATACGCTGTATACCGCGTCCCGAGGCCTGGGATGTGGTTGCAGGTCATCGTCCTTGTATCGCACCGTATGGCCCGTGCCCAGGAGCACTCCGCTCTTGGCGTGCCACTGGGGCCAGAAGTCGCTGACCCCCTCTTCAATCCCATGCTCTACCAGTCGTCGGCCAAACGCCTCCTTGTGCGGCACAGGTCCGGTCCAGGTCTTGCCTCCGTCATCCGAGCGCATATCGTTGATTTCGTAATACACATCCGACCCGCTGAGGCGTAGCTTGTGCATCGTGACGACGACAATCGGCGGATCGCCTGGAATGGCTCCCGGCCGAGCATGCACCCAGCAGGTCTTCCGATCGTAGCCGCTATGAATGGTCTGGAGTTCGATGTCGAACATGTCACTATTCCTTAGTTGGATTTTCGGACGTAACCATTCTGTTCAGTGACGTCTCACAGCGTCGTCATTCTCCTAACCGTCCGCCGGAACACGTTTCTCCTGTAACTTGAACGCGTTCGGCATATCCTCGGCCACCCGCTTCAGCAGCAGTTCCGGATCGTTGGGCATAATGTAGAGTTTCGTGCGCCATCGGCGCTGAGCGGGCGGCGCATCCTTCGGCGTCCAGTTGGGGTTGTTGTGCAGGCACGGCGCCCACGCCTGGCACACGCTGTCTGATGTGTCGTTCGCCAGGGCGGCAAGATGCTTTCGATCTCGTGTAACCACGCCGAGGATCGGGATCGTGAAGCGGTCGGGACTCCTATTGTACCACGTGTTCCCTGTTGACGGTTCTGAGACCGGCTCCCAGACCGGTCCGTAGACCTGAAGCCATGGAGGATTGTTTCGCGGGTCCTTTGGTTGATCGGCTATTCGCGGAAGGGGGCGGCGGACGGTATCGGCCAGGAACGTCCGCCCCTTGTCGGTGAAAATGAAGCAGCGGCTGATGAACTCCGGGAACGGGTCCGGAAAGTTGCTGAAGCCGCCTTCTGTATAGACGCGCCTGGGTTGGACGCACAGATTGAGTTCCGGCATCTTGTCGGGGAGCTTTCCGCCGGGATCTCGCTCTTGATCCACCTCGACACGTGCGACAAGCTCCACCGCGCCGGGCTCAGGCGTGACCGTCGTCAACACCAGTACGTTCGGGTTTTCCGTGGAGCGATGCCGCAACTCGAGGGCGCCCCCTTCAAGGCTGCGGCGGCTCAATATGCTGTTGTGCTCATAGCACCAGAGATCGAGAACGGATCCGGGTATCTCGGGTACGTGGACCCAAATGAACGTCCCGCTCGAGGCGAGTGGCGCCCTGTCCTCCACACGGTACCCGAGTTTGGGCACGGGCAGATGGGACCAAGCCTCGGCGGCCGGCCGCTTCATCGTCTGCCCGGCCGATTCCTTTTCAGGCGCGCCTTGGCCTCCTGTCCCGGCCGAAGCGACCGAACAAAGAGCTATGCCCGCCAATGACGGCACACAATACTTCCAGAACATGTCGCCCAACATCACTTCGCCCTCCCCTTGAAGAAAAGCATCTCGGACTCATTCGGCCACGCTCGGACGGAACCGTTGTGTTCAATGACGTCTCACAGCGTCGTCATTCTCCTAACCGTCCGCCGGAACGCGTTTCTCCTGGAGCTTTAGCGCATCCGGCATGTCCTTGGCCACCCTCTCCAGCAGCGCGTCGGGATCATTGGGCATGATGTAGACATTCATGCGCCATCGGCGCTCCGCGGGCGGGGCGTCTTTCGGCGCCCATTCGGAAGAGTTGTGTATGCACGGCGCCCACGCCTGGCACAGCTTGTCCGATGTGTCGCTCACCATAGCAATGAGGTGTTTTCGATCTCGCGAAACCACGCCGATGATCGGAATCGTGAAGCGGTCGGGACTGGCGTTGTACCACGTGTTGCTTGTCGGGCTTGAGCCCTTCGGGGCTGGACGCCAAACGGGACCGTAGACCTGAATCCAGGGAGGGTTGTTTCGCGGGTCATCGTCCGATCCCTTCGGAAGTTTTCGGCGGACGGTATCGTCGAGGAAGGTCCGTCCTTTGTCGGTGAAAATGAAACACCGGCCGATGATCTCCGAAAACGGATCAGGATAAGAGTCGAAGCAACCCCTGGCCCGGTTGAGAGAGGGACACACATTGAGTCGGGGCAGGTCCTCCGGGATCTGTCTATCGGCGCCCATTTCGGGGTCGAGCTCAGGCCGCGCCACGAGCTTCACCTTGCCGGGCTCCGGGGTGAGTTCGGTCACAAGGATCCAATGCGGCTGAGTGCCGCGACGATGGCGCAGTTCCAGCACCCCTCCCTCGAGCACGCGAGACCCAAGGAACTCCAGGTCCGTGGGCCCCTCATAACACTCCATGTCGAACACGTTGTGTACTGCGCCCCATTGGAGCGGGATCTGCGGCATCCGTATCCAGACGTAAGTTCTCGTCCGGTGAAGCGGCGAATTATCAACCTGCCGCACGCCGAGTTGGGGCACGGTCAGGTTGGCCCAAGGTTCGCTACTCCTTCTCTCGCCCATTCCCTTTTCTCCTGCTGCCGCCAGAACGGTCGCACACAGAATTGAGGC
>SDBU01005721.1_pt1 | contig 14796 bp, 9 predicted proteins | sample 2277071 | NCBI WGS metagenome assembly SDBU01 (sample SAMN10397929, study PRJNA504765) | marine sediment metagenome | isolation source: marine sediment core GS08_GC12, 126 cmbsf | place: Arctic Ocean: Gakkel Ridge, Loki's castle | collected 2008
AAGCAGGAACAATTTGTTCTTGATAAGGCAATTGAAATGGCCAAAGAGTTCTCTTTTGCCGGTTTCGATGAAACAGTTGAAATGGCGATCAGGCTTAATATTAAGTCCAAACATACTATAAGAGATACACTGGTACTGCCTAACAGCTTCAAGAAGGATAAAAAGATCCTGGTTTTTGCCAAAGGTGAAAAGGCAGAGGAGGCGCAAAAAGCGGGTGCTGCTTTTGTAGGAGACCTTGATCTGGTAGAAAAAATAAAGGGCGGCTGGTTGGACTTTGATGTAGCGGTAGCCACACCCGATATGATGAAAGACGTAGGTAAGCTGGGGCCCATACTGGGAAGAAGGGGGTTGATGCCCAACCCTAAAACCCAGACAGTCACCTTCGATTTAAAGGGTGCTATCGCCGAATTGAAAAAGGGAAGAGTAGAGTTTCGCGCTGATAAAACAGGGGTTGTACATCTCCCTATTGGCAAAGTATCCATGGATAGTGAGAAGATCAAGGAAAATGCTAATGTCTTTTACCAGGAAGTCAGCAAGCGAAAGCCGGTGGATGCTAAGGGTGAATTCATAAAATCTGTCGCTGTGGCCACTACTATGGGACCGGGCATTAAGGTCGTGCCAAAAATTAATACCCGGGAATAAGAGCAAGGAGTTATTGATGGCGGAAAAGACGAAAAAAATCCAACCATATAAAATAGAGGCAGTAAATAAAATAAAAGCGATGATTCAGTCAAGCAAAAACCTTATTTTTGCTGATTTCAGGGGTTTAAATATTGCTCAAATAACAGAGCTGCGCGGGCAGCTCCGTGAAAGTGATGCCGAGCTCAGGGTCATTAAGAATAATTATGCAAAATTAGCTATTTCGGAATTAGGATTGCCTGCAGCTGATGAATTTCTGATTGATCCCACTGCCCTTACCCTGATTGGGAAAGATTACAGTCAAGCTGCCAGGGTGCTGGTAAAGTTCACCATGGATTCTACGCTGAAGATCAAAGGCGGCTTGATCGATGGAAATATCTTTTCGGCAGAGCAGGTAGCAGAGATTTCCAGACTTCCGGGCAAAGAACAGCTAATAGCCATGGTGATGAGCGCAGCCAATGCGCCGCTTGAAAATCTGATGTACGCGCTTCAGGGTGTGCCTTTAAAGCTGGTTCGTACCCTGAAAGCTGTAGCTGAAAAAGCATGAAAGCTAAACGGCATTAGCCTTCCATTAAGTTGCATGCTATTGCCGTGAAATTTATAATCAAAAGAAGGAGAAGTTAATATGGCAACAATTTCAAAAGAAGATATCCTTGAAGCTATCGCCGGTATGACGGTGCTGGAGGTATCTGAACTGGTAAAGGCAATGGAAGAAAAATTCGGGGTAACTGCTGCAGCTCCTGTAGCAGTAGCCGCCGGTCCTGCTGCAGCCGGGCCGGCAGAAGAAGAAGAGGAACAAACCGAGTTTACCGTTGTGCTTAAGGGCTTCGCCGATGGAAAGAAGATACCGGTTATCAAAGAGGTTCGCGCTATTACCGGCCTGGGCTTGAAAGAGGCCAAAGAGCTGGTAGAGGCGGGCGATAAGCCGGTAAAAGAGGCTATTTCCAAGGATGAAGCAGCGAAGATAAAGGAGAAACTGGAGGCAGCAGGCGCCACTGTTGAAGTACAGTAAGACTATTCTCCACAACCATTTAGACAAACTCAATATACCACCGGGATAATATATTCCGGTGGTATATTATTTCTTAGGGGGAGCAGATGATTAGTGAAAAGATCAATCGCATCTACTTTGGTACGGGTTCTGAAGAGGTAATGGAAATTCCCAATTTGATAGAGATTCAGCTCACTTCCTATGAAAAGTTTTTACAGAGGGAAAGACTTAAAAGTGGCCAGGGCCTTGCACGCCAGGGTCTGGAAGAGGTATTCCAGGCTACTTTTCCTATTGAAAGCCCTAATCGTGACATGCTTCTGGAATATTTCGGCTATACCCTTAATGAGGACCTGGTGACTTTATCAGAGGAGGAGTGCAAACAGAAGGGGCTGACCCTGGCAATTCCACTAAAAGCCCGGATTAACTTGATTTTTCTAAATACCGGTGAAATCCGGCAGAAAGAAATTTATATGGGTGATATTCCCCTTATGACTTCCAGGGGAACCTTTATTGTCAATGGTGCGGAGAGAGTTGTAGTCAGCCAGATTCACCGTTCGCCGGGGGTTATCTTTTCCCATGATAAGGGGGTTTACTCTTCCAGGATAATTCCGTACCGCGGTTCCTGGCTGGAGTTCGAGATTGATCAGAAAAAAGAGCTGGTTTTTGCAAAAATTGATCGTAAGAAGAAAATACTGGCTACTATATTCTTACGCGCCCTCGGTTTTGATTCCAGAGAGAAAATAATTGAGCTTTTTTATAAAACAGAAAAGGTCAAGATATCAGAATCCCGGGAGGATAAGGAAAGGTCATTAGGCAGGGTTTTTGCAAAAGCCATATATGTTAAAGAGGAAAAGGTGCAGAAAAAACTCTACCGTGCCGGAGATAAGATCCATCCCCATGACGTAGAGGAACTGATCCATTCCGGAGTTAATGAAATAGAGGTAATTGATTTTGATAATCCCGATTCTCTCCATTCTAAAATTATTCTTAACTGTTTTGAGAGGGAAGAGGTAAAATATATAAAGGATGACCCCGAAAAAGATGAGCCCAGCCGTGAGGAGGCCGTCTCCCGGGTTTATGCAATTATAAAACCTGGTGAGCCGATTACCCTGGAGAGTGCGGAAAAGGATCTCCAGTCCATGTTTTTCTCTGCCCGGCGTTATGATCTGGGCAGGGTGGGGCGCTATAAATTAAATAAGAAATTTGATTATACCGAACCGGTAAAGGCCCATACGCTGGTGCCGGAGGATATCCTTAATACCATGATCTTCCTGATAAAGGTTTATATCGGAGAGGGGAATATAGATGATATCGATCATCTGGGTAATCGCCGGATTCGTTCTGTAGGAGAGCTTTTGACCAATCATCTCAAGATATCATTTACTCGTATGGAGCGCATAGCTAAGGAGCGCATGTCCCTGAAGGAATCCGATACCATAAGGCCTCAAGATCTCATATCAATTAAGCCTATAGTAGCAACTATTAAGGAATTCTTTGGCTCGAGTCAGCTTTCACAATTTATGGATCAGGTAAATCCGCTTGCTGAGCTGACGCACAAAAGACGGCTTAATGCCCTGGGCCCGGGTGGGCTTTCCCGTGAAAGGGCCGGATTTGAGGTCCGGGATGTACATTTTACTCACTACGGGCGTATGTGCCCCATAGAGACACCGGAGGGCCCCAATATCGGGTTGATCGTTTCTCTGGCAAATTACACAAAAGTGAATGAATATGGGTTTTTAGAGACCCCTTATCGAAAGGTAAAGAAGGGAATAGCCACCAAAGAGATTGAGTACCTTTCAGCCATGGATGAGGAAAAGTACTTTATCGCTCAAGCTAACGCCATTCTTGATAAAAAAGGCAAGTTCCTGGAGAAACGTATTCCGGTACGTAAGGCTGGTGACTATGTTGCCAGGCCGGCGGCAGATATCCAGTATATGGATGTTTCTCCTAAACAGGTAATTTCAGTTTCCACTTCTCTGATTCCTTTTTTAGAGCATGATGATGCAAACCGTGCTCTGATGGGGTCGAATATGCAGCGGCAGGCAGTGCCTCTGCTCAGGCCTGAACCCCCACGGGTCGGCACCGGGATGGAGCGGAAGACAGCTTATGATTCCGGAGTTATGGTTGCTGCCCGGCGAGCCGGCAGTGTTGTCTATGTCAGCTCCAGGGAAATCCAGATTAAACCCGACGATGGTGACAAAAATGAGCTGGATATCTATCCGGTGGTAAAGTTTCACCGCACCAATCAGGATACCTGCTTTAATCAGAAGCCGATAGTAGAAGATGGACAGCATGTGGCCCAGGGAGAAGTTATAGCCGACGGTCCGGCTACTTGCCAGGGCGAGCTGGCTTTGGGGCGTAATGTTCTGGTTGCTTTTATGCCGTGGTATGGCTACAACTATGAGGATGCCATCCTCATTTCCGAAAAAGTAGTGAAGCAGGATATCTTCACCACTATTCACATTAAGGAATTTTCTATTGAGGTGCGGGAAACCAAACTCGGACCGGAAAAAATAACCAGAGATATTCCCAATGCCAGTGAACAGTCGATTGAACATTTAGATGATGAAGGAGTCATCAGGGTGGGCGCTGATATAAAATCGGGCGCGATCCTGGTAGGCAAGGTAACACCCAAGAGTGAAACAGATTCAACGCCCGAGTTCAAGCTTTTAAACTCTATTTTCGGTGAAAAAGCCAAGGAAGTGCGTGATACCTCTCTGAAAGTACCCCATGGTATCGAGGGTACTGTTATCGATGTACGGAGGTTGAAGCGCTCCAATCGCGATGAGCTTAGTCCCGGTGTTGAACAGGTAGTGAAGGTTCTGATCGCCACCAAGAGAAAGCTCCGGGAGGGAGATAAAATGGCGGGGCGCCACGGCAATAAGGGTGTAATAGCGCGTGTTCTGCCGGAAGAGGATATGCCCTTCCTGGAGGGCGGCACCCCGATTGATATTGTATTGAATCCGTTGGGCGTGCCGTCACGTATGAACCTTGGCCAGATCATGGAGACGGAGTTGGGCTGGGCTGGTTTGAAGTTGAATGAGTGGTATGCAACCCCGGTCTTTGAATCGGCAAGTAATAAGATGATTGAGGATAAATTGAAAGAAGCCGGTATTCCCGTTAATTCAAAAGCAATCCTTTATGATGGACTGACCGGGGAGCCTTTTGAACAGCCCGTTACTGTGGGCAATATATATATGATCAAGCTCCATCACCTGGTAGATGATAAAATGCACGCCCGTTCCACCGGCCCCTATTCATTGGTAACTCAACAGCCTCTTGGTGGTAAAGCGCAATTCGGTGGTCAGAGGCTCGGTGAGATGGAGGTTTGGGCACTGGAAGCCTATGGTGCGGCAAACACACTGCAGGAGCTTCTGACAATTAAATCTGATGACATGAACGGAAGAGCGAAAATATATGAGAGTATCGTGAAGAATGAGGTTTTTTCAGCAGCCGGTGTACCGGAATCCTTCAATGTTCTGGTACAGGAGCTGAGGGGGCTGGGCCTGGATATCACTATACATGATGCCAAAGGAAAGCAGATCGCCCTAACCGAGCGCGATGAAGAGTTGATCAACCGTCAGGGAAGTCGTTTTTAGGGAGGATTATTGAAGATGAGAGATTTAAGAGAGTTTGACAGCATCATGATCAAGCTGGCCTCACCGGATCAGATCCGTGCTTGGTCTTATGGAGAGGTTAAAAAGCCTGAAACGATAAATTATCGTACCTTGCGTCCGGAAAAAGACGGGTTGTTTTGTGAGCGTATCTTCGGTACCACCAAAGAATGGGAGTGCTATTGCGGAAAATTCAAATCTATCCGTTATAAAGGCGTTATCTGTGACCGCTGCGGTGTTGAAGTAACCCATTTCAGGGTGCGGCGTGAACGTATGGGTCATATTGAACTTGCCTCCCCGGTATCACATATATGGTATTACCGCTCCATTCCCTCGAGAATGGGGTTGCTGCTGGATATTCCAATAATCGCTTTGCGTTCTATTCTTTACTATGAGAAATATATTGTAATTGATCCCGGTGATACTGATCTTAAAAAGATGCAGCTCCTCTCTGAAGAGGAGTATATGGAGGCCCATGAGCGCTACGGCATGGCTTTTCAAGCCGGTATCGGAGCCGAGGCAATCAGGACTATTCTCGAATCGTTGGATCTGGATGCTCTTGCAGCTGAGCTGCGTTATAAGATGATAGAAAAGGGGAGAAAGAGCGATAAGCGTTTACTGAAAAGAATAGAGATTGTTGAGAATTTCAGGGATTCAGATAACAAGCCTGAATGGATGGTGCTGGATGTTATTCCTGTTATTCCGCCGGAGCTCAGACCGATGGTCCAGCTTGACGGCGGACGTTTCGCCACTTCTGATCTGAACGATCTATACCGTAGAGTTATTAACCGCAACAACCGGTTGAAACGGCTCTTAGCACTCAACGCCCCTGATATTATTATCCGTAATGAAAAGAGAATGCTGCAGGAAGCAGTCGACGCTTTATTTGATAATTCCAAGAAAAAACGAATGGTTAAGGGTGCGGCTAATCGCCCCCTTAAGTCTCTCTCTGATATGCTTAGGGGTAAACAGGGCCGCTTCAGACAGAATTTACTGGGCAAACGGGTTGATTACTCCGGTCGCTCGGTAATAGTTGTCGGACCGGAATTAAAGCTTCACCAATGCGGTCTGCCCACTAAAATGGCGTTGGAACTATTCAAGCCCTTTATTATGAAAAAGCTGGTGGAGAAAGACGTAGTTTATAACATCAAAAAGGCTAAGACCCTGGTTGAGCAGGAAACGCCTGAGGTGTGGGCCGTTTTAGAGGATGTTGTGCGGGAGCATCCGGTTTTACTCAACCGGGCGCCGACCCTGCACCGTCTTGGTATTCAGGCTTTTGAACCGGTATTGGTAGAGGGAAAGGCAATTAAGCTTCATCCCCTGGTCTGTCATGCATTTAATGCTGACTTTGACGGCGACCAGATGGCGGTTCATGTACCGCTGACCCCCGAAGCGCAGACGGAATGCTGGACTTTGATGCTTTCATCGAAGAATCTGCTCAATCCGGCTAACGGCCATCCGATTGTTGTTCCCAGCCAGGATATGGTTCTGGGTATTAACTACCTGACCAGAAACAGAGATGGGGCCAAGGGAGAGGGGAAGTCTTTTTCTTCTCCAAACGAGGTATTAATGGCTCTGGATGCCGGTTCTGTTGGCTATCATGCCCTGGTGAAGGTAAAGATGAATGGGCAATACCTGGAAACAACACCCGGACGTATCATATTAAATGATGAATTGCCTGACGAAATTGAGTATCTCAACTACACTATGGGAGAAAAAGAGCTGAAAGAATTAATCGCTTTCACGCATAAAGAGTTCAACGCCTATGTTACGGTAAAACTGGTAGATGCTATAAAGGAATTGGGCTTCAAGTATGCTACCCGGTTTGGCGCGACAATCGGTATGGACGATATAATCATCCCAGATGCCAAGCCGGATCTGATTAAGAAGGCTAATGATCAGGTGGAAGAGATCCAGAGCCAATACCTGCAGGGTCATATCACTAACGAAGAGCGCTACAACCGGGTTGTAGAGGTATGGAGCAGCACAAATGAGAAGATCACCAATGAGCTCATGGATGAGCTCAAGGAGGACCAGCAGGGTTTTAACCCTGTTTATATGATGGCAAATTCCGGAGCGCGTGGCAGCAGGGCTCAGATAAGGCAATTAGGAGGAATGAGGGGTTTAATGGCCAAGCCTTCGGGAGATATTATTGAGCTGCCTATCCGTTCAAATTTCAAGGAAGGCCTCTCAATTATCGAATTTTTTATCTCCACAAACGGTGCGAGAAAGGGCCTGGCTGATACGGCACTGAAAACAGCAGATGCCGGTTATCTAACCAGGCGGCTGGTGGACATTGCTCAGGATGTAGTGATTAACGAAGAAGACTGCGGCACAATAAATGGTCTGGAACGGCGGGCTATCAAGGATGGAGAAGAGATTGTTGAGGCATTGAGCGACCGCATTGCCGGCAGGTTTACTCTGGAGCGGGTCACCCATCCGATTACCGGTGAGATCATTATTGATGTAAACCAGGAAATTACCGATGAAATTGCCAAACGTATTGAAGAAGTAGGCGTGGAAAGTGTGCGTATTCGGACCGTACTTACCTGCGAAGCTGAGCACGGGGTATGTGTAAAATGTTACGGGCGTAATTTAGCCTACAATAAAACAGTAAATATTGGCGAGGCGGTAGGTATTATTGCCGCCCAATCCATTGGCCAGCCTGGTACCCAGCTCACTATGCGGACTTTTCATATTGGCGGCGCCGCTACTAAAATAACTGAAGAAAACCGGATATATCTCAAGTATCCTGTGCTTATTCGCGAAATTAATGGCAATACCGTAACCCTGGCGAATGGCAACAAACTTTATACCAGAAAGGGGTACCTGATAGTCAACAGGGTTTTGCGCACCATCGAGATGAAGAAGGGCGATAAAATATTGGTAGCTGATGGAAAGAAAGTGCTTCAGGGTGAACCTGTTTTGGAACGGGGCAGCAAAAAGATCCGAGCGGAAGAGGTGGCTTATGCACATAAGAAGGGCAAAACCCTGCTGTTAATAGCTCAGCCGCAGCGAATTGATGTTCGTAACGGCGCTGAGTTAACAGTTTCTGTGGGTGATGTTGCTGCTGCTGAAGAGTCTATTGCCTATTTTGATCCCTTCAGCGAGCCGATCATCGCTGAACATGATGGTAAGGTCTTATTCGAAGATATTATTCTTGGCACCACCCTGAAAGAGGAAATTAATGAGGATACCGGCAAGATCGAAAAAAAGATTACCGAATACTCTTTGGAAAGCCTGCAACCGCGGTTGGTAATACAGGATGATGATGGAACTGAGCTGGACGGCTACTATCTTCCAGGTTCCGCCTATCTTAATGTTGAAAACAATCAGGAGATTAAAGCCGGGCACACGCTGGCCAAGCTGCTCAGGGAGAGTGTTAAGACCAGGGATATAACCGGTGGCTTGCCCAGGGTCGGTGAATTATTTGAGGCCAGGCGGCCTAAAAATCCGGCGGTGCTTGCCAAGATCAGTGGTACTGTTCATTTTAAGGGGATTTTAAAGGCCAAGCGGATAATAATGGTAACTGATACTTTTGGTAATGAGTATAAGCATCAGGTACCGATGGGTAAACATCTCCTGGTGCGTGATGGTGATATCGTGGAAGCCGGTGAAGAGCTTTGTGACGGCAGCATTGATCCTCACGAGGTACTGCAAATTCTTGGTGAAAATGCTCTGCAGAGCTATCTGGTGAATGAGATACAGGAAGTTTACCGCATGCAGGGTGTAAATATTAATGATAAGCATATCGGGGTTATCATCCGGCAGATGATGAAGAAAGTTGAAATTATAAATGTGGGGGATACCAATTTTATTTACGGGCAGCAGGTGGATCGCTATAGGTTTAATGAACAGAATATAAAGGTTATTCGTGAAGGCGGGCAGGCGGCAATTGGCCAGCCCATGCTTCTCGGTATTACCCGTGCTTCTCTGAATATCGACTCTTTTATATCTGCGGCTTCCTTCCAGGAGACTACCAGGGTGCTCACTAATGCGTCCATTGCAGGGAGTGTTGACCGGTTGCGGGGCTTAAAAGAAAATGTCATTATCGGCCATATGATCCCCGCAGGCACTGGAATGATAGGTTATCGAGACATTAAATTGTATGATGAGAATATGGAAGACCTGGATGTCTCCATAAACAGGATACTGGAAGAGAGAAAAAAAGAACAGGAAAGAGTAGAGGCAGGTGACGAAGGAGATGGGGCAGAGGTGGCAACTGAAAAAAAAGCAGCTGCACCTGAACCGGAGGAGGTCGCTGCTCCCTGAAGTTTTATTAGTAAAAGTATTGAAAAACCGGGCTGTTATTTGTATATTAGCGTGCGGAGAGGGGTACAGAAGTTAATTCTGATCTGCGGACGATAATTTCCGTGGTAAAAGCGAAGGGTAATGTTAAATAAAACTTGTTAAACCATTTTCCAGGGGAGAAGTATGGAAAGGGGTTGACTTTTTATTGGCCTGTTGTTAGATTTGCGGAGCACTTTAATGAATATAGATATGAGGGGGAAAGCTACCTGATATGCCGACAATAAATCAGCTTATTCGCAAAGGCAGAAGAAAGATAAAGAAAAAGAATAAGGCACCGGCGCTTCAGGCCTGTCCCCAGAAACGAGGGGTGTGTACCAGGGTTATGACCGTAACCCCGAAAAAGCCTAATTCGGCACTGCGTAAGGTTGCCAGGGTAAGGCTGACAAATGGTATTGAAGTTACAGCCTATATCCCGGGAATAGGACATAATCTTCAGGAACACTCCGTGGTTCTTATCCGCGGCGGCAGGGTTAAGGATCTTCCGGGTGTGCGTTACCATATTGTCAGAGGAGCCAAGGATACCCTTGGCGTGGAAGATCGGCGCAAAGCAAGATCAAAATACGGTACTAAGAAGCCAAAAGCATAGGGAGTAGAGAATGCCAAGAAGAAGGGTGGCTCCAAAGCGCCCGGTAATGCCGGATCCGAAGTATAACAGTAAAATAGTAACCAGGTTTATTGCCCGGATGATGCTTAAGGGTAAGAAATCGATAGCTTACCGTATTCTCTACGATGCTTTCGATATAATTAACGAAAAATTAAATAAGGAGCCTCTGGAGGTTTTTAATAAGGCGCTGGAAAATGTTAAACCGGTTGTTGAAGTAAAGTCACGAAGGGTTGGCGGTTCGACCTACCAGGTTCCCGTTGAGGTGCGTGACAGCAGGAGGGATGCATTGGGTATGAGATGGATCATACAGTATGCACGGCAGCGCAGCGGTAAAACCATGAGCGAAAAATTGAGTGCTGAGCTTATGGATGCCTTTAACTCCACAGGTTCTGCTTTTAAGAAAAAGGAAGATACCCACCGGATGGCCGAGGCCAACAAGGCTTTCGCTCATTATCGATGGTAAGATAAAGAAAGGAGTGGGAGAGCCATTCCCTGTAGATAAGATCCGAAATATCGGTCTTATGGCCCATATAGATGCGGGAAAGACCACAACGACTGAGCGGATCTTATTTTATACCGGTAAGACTTATAAAATCGGCGAAGTACATTCCGGTGAAGCCAAGATGGACTGGATGGAGTTGGAGAAAGAGCGGGGTATTTCTATTACCGCGGCCTCGACCTCCTGCTTCTGGAGAGAATGCCAGGTGAATATTATTGACACACCTGGTCACGTCGACTTTACCGTCGAGGTGGAACGATCTTTGAGAGTTTTAGATGGAGCAATCGGCATTTTCTGTGCTGTATCAGGGGTGGAGTCGCAGAGTGAGACCGTGTGGCGGCAGGCCAGCCGTTATAGTGTTCCCAGGTTGATCTTTATCAATAAGATGGATCGTAGAGGGGCCTGTTTTGAGGCTGTAGTTGCGGAGTTGCATTCACGACTGGGGGCCAACGCAGTACCGCTGCAGCTTCCTGTGGGAAGCGAAGCCGGTTTCAGGGGAGTAATTGATCTTCTGGAGATGAAGGCCCTGCTCTGGGATGATGATGGTCTGGGCGCCGAATACTGTGAAACCGCGATCAGCGATGATCTTATGGAAAAGGCGAATGATTATCGCAGGCAGCTTTTAGAAAAGCTGGCGGAAATTGATGATCTGTTAATGGAAGATTATCTTGCCGGTTTTGAGCTGACGGTAAAGAGGATCAAGAGAGTCTTAAGGGAGGCTGTTATCAGGCAAGAGATCTATCCCGTTTTCTGTGGGGCAGCTTTCAAGAATAAGGGAATTCAGCCTCTGCTCGATGCAGTTGTTGAGTATCTGCCGTCACCTGCGGAGATACCTCCTTTAGCGGTAATCCAGCCGAATACCGGTGATTATGGCCAACAGCTGCCTGCGGACAGTGAGCCTTTTACAGCTCTGGCATTTAAGGTTGTGAGTGATCCCTATGTAGGTAAGCTTAATTATATCAGGGTTTATTCCGGCATGCTTAAAGTCGGCGACCAGGTATATAATTCAACTGCTGATCGACGGGAGAGGATTGTAAAATTCTTAAGGATGCACGCTAATGATCGTGAAGAGATCAGAGAGGTGCATACCGGAGATATAGTAGCTGTCGTGGGCTTAAAAAAAACGACTACCGGAGATACTCTTTGCACTGCAAAGAAACCGGTTATTCTGGAGTCCATGGTATTTCCGGAGCCGGTTGTTTCAATAGCCATTGAACCTGAATCCAGTTCCGATAGTGATAAGCTTATGGAATCTTTAAAAAGTCTGGCCGATGAGGATCCGACTTTTAAGATCCGTTATGAGCGGGAAACCGGGCAGACGATTATCTCCGGAATGGGGGAACTCCATTTAGAAATATTGGTGGAGAGACTGTTCAGGGAACATAAGGTAAAGGCTGCTGTAGGTAATCCGGAGGTGGCATACCGTGAAACAATTACAGTTGCCGCCAAAGCGGAGGGCAGGTTTATAAAGCAATCAGGCGGACGGGGGTTTTACGGCCACGTAGTGATGCGCTTTGAACCACTACCGCCGGGAACCGGTTTTCTGTTCGAAAGCCGGGTAACAGGCGGCGAGGTTCCGAAAGAGTATATTCCTGCTGTTAAAAAGGGAATTGAGGAAGCTGCCGGAAACGGGGTGCTGGCCGGTTATCCCATGGTGGATTTCAGGGCGATTTTGCTTGACGGCTCAGCTCATCAGATTGATTCTAATGAGCTGGCCTTTAAAATTGCAGCCTCAATGGCATATAAGAATGGATTGGAAGGAGCCAAACCAATCATCCTGGAACCGATTATGAGTGTCGAGGTTTTTACTCCTGAAGAGTATCTTGGGAAGATAATCTCCGATTTGACCACTCGACTGGGAAAAATTGAAGGAATAGAAGAAAGACAGGATGGTAAGGTGGTTAAAGCACTAGTGCCTTTGGAGCATGTTTTCGGTTACACGACCGCGTTGCGATCAGTTTCAAAGGGTAGAGCCAGCCACACTACTAATTTTAACAGTTACCAGCCTGCCGCTAAAAGGGTTCAGGAAAAAATAATAAGAAAGTCCCGTGGGGAGTAATAGCAGCTCTTATGGGCTTTAAAAATATTGAAATTTGTGGTATAGGTTTTGATCTATGATTAAAACCGTAGTGTAGACTAAGGAGGATAGTATGGCAAAGGCGAAGTTTGAAAGAACCAAACCACATATTAATGTGGGAACAATCGGACACGTTGACCATGGCAAGACAACTCTTACCGCAGCGATCACAATGTATTGCGGCGCCAAATTCGGCGACAAGGTCATGAAATATGAAGATATTGATAATGCACCTGAGGAAAAAGCCAGGGGTATTACCATTAATACCCGCCACGTAGAGTATCAGACGGAAAACCGGCATTATGCACATGTCGACTGTCCCGGCCATGCTGACTACATCAAGAACATGATCACCGGTGCAGCCCAGATGGATGGCGCAATTCTGCTGGTGGCAGCATCTGACTCTGTCATGCCCCAGACCAGAGAACATATCCTGCTGGCTCGACAGGTTGGAGTTCCGGCAATTATTGTTTATCTAAATATTTTTGAGAAAGATATGGATCCGGAGCTTATTGAGCTCGTGGAAGAAGAGGTGCGTGAAATACTCACCGAGTACGAGTTCCCCGGTGATAAAATACCTATTATTAAAGGTTCTGCTCTTTTAGCCATGCAGAATCCTGGGGACGAAGAAAAGACCGCTACTATTGTTGAGCTCCTGAAAACCATGGATGAATATTTTCCCATTCCTCCGCGGGATAATGAAAAACCATTTCTTATGCCTATTGAAGATGTTTTTTCAATCTCCGGCCGCGGTACCGTGGTAACCGGTAAAATTGATCGGGGAATCATTAAGACTGGAGAAAATGTGGAGATTGTCGGTATACGTGAGACCAGGAAGACGGTTGTTACCGGTGTTGAGATGTTTAACAAAATCCTTGACTCGGGACAGGCTGGTGATAATGTCGGAACACTGCTGCGCGGTGTAGATAAGAATGAGGTTGAGAGGGGACAGGTTCTGGCCAAGCCCGGAACAATTACTCCTCATAAGAAGATAAAGGCTCAGGTCTACGCTCTTAAGACTGAAGAGGGAGGAAGGCATTCACCCTTCTTTAGCGGCTACCGCCCGCAGTTTTATTTCAGGACTACGGATGTCACCGGCACGGTAGCACTGCCTGATAACCTGCAGATGGTTATGCCCGGCGACAATGTTGAGTTATCTATTGAGTTGATATCAACTATTGCAATTGAAAAGGGCCTGCGCTTCGCAATCCGCGAAGGAGGCAGAACCGTAGCAGCCGGTGCAGTAACAGAGATTATCGAATAATTAGAACTAGAGGATTATTTGACTATCCCCGGTTTTTAAGAGCGGGGATATCTATCAGGAGGAATAATGGCTAAGGATCGGATAAGGGTAAGACTGCGGGGTTTCGATATAGAATTGATCGATAAGAGCGCAAAATCTATAGTTCAAACTGTCATAAAGGCAGGTTCGAAAGTGTCAGGGCCAATTCCTCTACCAACTAGAATTAACAAATTTACTGTTCTCCGCTCACCTCATGTTAATAAGAAGTCGCGCGAACAATTTGAGATGCGAACACATAAGAGGCTGATTGATATAATGGAACCTACATCCGAGGTTATGGATGCCCTTATGAAGCTGGAATTGCCTGCCGGTGTAGATGTAGAGATCAAGCAGTGAGGAAATCGATGTTGGGTTTAATTGGCAAGAATATAGGCATGACTCAAATTTTTAATGAACAGGGTGCCTTAGTTCCGATTTCGGTAATTCATATTGAACCGAATGTGGTGATTGGTGAAAGAACTGAAAAGAAAGACGGCTATAGCGCCGTGATCTTAGGCGCCGGGAATCGTAAGAAAAGAAGAATAAAGAAACCATATGCCGGGCAATTCCGCGGTAAGATAGAGCCGAGTGCCGTATTAAAAGAGTTCAAAGGATTTGGTAAAGAGGTCAAAGTGGGTGATAAAATTGGAGTTGAGCTCTTTGACGGCATAGCCTGGGTAGATGTTTCCGGCATCTCAAAGGGAAAGGGGTTCCAGGGGGTAATGAAACGCCACGGCTTTCACGGCGGCAGAAAAACCCATGGCTCTAAGTTTCACCGG
>SDBU01005722.1_pt1 | contig 14796 bp, 15 predicted proteins | sample 2277071 | NCBI WGS metagenome assembly SDBU01 (sample SAMN10397929, study PRJNA504765) | marine sediment metagenome | isolation source: marine sediment core GS08_GC12, 126 cmbsf | place: Arctic Ocean: Gakkel Ridge, Loki's castle | collected 2008
CGTGCCCCGAGTCACGTTCAGCGTCACAATCCAGTCGGTCCCCACGTAGGTGAGTGTGATCCACGCGGCGACCGTCGGGAATGGCGAGTAGATCACCAACTGCCAGAAGCAATCGGTTGTGTAGATGAGCGTATGATCCCCGTTGTAGGGGGCGAAATCGCCGAGCAGTCCGCACAGCGTCACGTGCAACGGGTCCGGGATGGCCGGGTCGCACTCGTTGCAGTCGCCGGGTGTAGTCGTGGTCACCGGCTCGGCAGTAGTAGTAGTGGTGGTTGGCCATTCCGTGATCGTGGTCCCCTCGGGGGTGCCGCTGCTGGCCCCGATCTGACAGTCTACGATATCCTCGCTCAGCACGAACTCCCTGTCGACGAACAGGTTGAGTTTCAGCCGGGCCTTGATGGCGCTGTAGCCTTCGAGCATGAAGAACGTGTTGGCCAGCGTCATCTCTACCGTGTTCTGCGTGAAGTCCCACGTTACTTCCACGGCGTTCAATCCTAAGCGGCCCCAGTCAAGCGGATCGGGCGAGCAGATTTCTCCGATCGTCGAGGTGGCCGGCGCCTCGGTGATGAACTCTTCGAGGCGCGTGACGTTATACCGCCGCAGCAGATTGAGGCTTACCAACACTTCGTCGGTGATGATCACCCCCTGGATGCGCACGTCCTTATACTGTTCGAGCATCCGCTCGGCGAGGATGCCCATCGCCGTCTCGTCATCGGGCAGCCCCTCTTGCGGCCAGCTTGTGGTATGCTTGTAGCCGGGGTCGAATATCTTTAGCGTGCGCTCGTAGCCCAGGCACGTGTAGGCATTGCCTGAAGGGCCGGCCGTCACGGTGAACGGCTGCTTGGCCCAGTACCAGCCCCATAGCTTCTCACCGGGATTCAAGTCGGCAGCTACGTCCCAGTAGAACATGACGATGCCGGTCCGCAGGTTCACGCGCCAGTTCAGGCCGCCCAGCGGTGGCGTGCACAAAGACTTGGCGCCGGCATCGGTGCCCCGGTAGATGCGCGCCCCTGAGTAGACGCCGAATGAACCCGCCGGGATTCCACACTCGCAGATGTCGCGCCACTCCTCGCCCTCACCGCACGAGCCGGTGAAGCCCACGGGTTTCCATGCCCACGGCCGGTACGGCTGATCCAGTGCGCGATAGGCGCAGTCCCAGCCCTTCCACGGCTGGGCGACCAGCTCTAACTCCCCGCCGCCGTTCAGCGCCACGTTGGCGCAGCCGTCCAGGTTGACGGGCTTCACCTCGACGGTCCGGTCCGTGCCCTGGACCATCACCTCGGAGTAGACGCCGTCCAGGCTCCAGTCCAGGCGGTTGTCCAGCAGGCTAAAGCTAGTGTCATCGGCGTCCTGCCATTGGCCTAGCACGCCAGCCTCGATATCCGTCTCCGGCAGCGTGTCCAGGTCGATTAGCCGCAGCACGCCGTAGGGGTCGATGAACCAACCGTAGAATCCGCCGTTCATGCTCACAAGCTCGGAGATCGCCACGGCGACGGGGGTATTGTCTACGCCGAACTCGCCGATCATGCTGTCGAGCGCCAGCCAGTCAGCGGCATCGTAGGCTAAGATATCATCGGCAGTCAGGTAGGGATCGGTCACACAGCCCGGTGAGGAATGGTGGCCGGGGATATCGCTGCCGGCGGCGGGCAGGCCGAGGGCGTGTTCGAGGATATCGATGATGATCTCGCCGACAGTCCACTTGCCGCCGTCGCGGCCGGGGGAGTCCTCGCCGCTGCCGTGGCTGCACAGGTACCCGCGCGTATTCCAGATGTAGGCGCCCGACCCGTTGATGTTGACCGGCTCATTCTCCAATCTGAACCGCCGCCCCTGCGCCAGCAGGGCGATCCCTTCGTCGGCGACGCCACCGGGGGATATCTGTGTGATGTTGCCCCGGAACAGGAGCGTGCCCGTCTCCACGTCGCGTACGTGGACCCATTCGTTGATCCGGCACGGCACAGGCTGCACGTCGTGGCGGCCCACGTAGGCCAGCTCACAGGACCACGGCGCAACGTAGGACTGCGTGATGCGCCGGACGGTCAGGTCCGTGCGGGCCACACCGTTGATGGTTACCGTCGTGTCCACTACTCGCCCGCCGTTGTCGTCGTGGTGGTCGGGGCCTCGGTCGTGGTCGTACCGCTCCAGGCGCCGGCGCCGGCCGCGAGGTTCTTGATGAACGTCGATTCCAGCATCGTGTGCTTCCAGTCAGTGTGGCGCGGCTGCATCTGCTCTAAGAGCACCCCGGAGAAGGTGTTCCCATTGCCCGTGAGGCTGACTACCCCTGAGATCGAGCGAGCTAGGTCCTCCAGGTCCGTCGCCAGGTTCTCTGTGTCGGCCACCCGCGCGGTCTTGACCACGAAGCGGATGACGGCCCCTGACTCCGGGATGGATGCCCTGGCCCCACGCGCCCGGGGAATCTGCCGCAGGGGGTGGCTGCGGACCAGTTCGATCTGCATGACCCCGCCGACGCCGAGAGAGATGCCGTCAGCCTCATAGTCCTGCAACGTGTCCGTCCCCGCGTAGGCGGCGGGTGTGGCCGGCACGCCGATCCACGCGGGTTCCGCCGACTTCTCCGGGCACGCAAAGCGGAAGCGTATGTCGGCGTAGGTGAATGCCCGGACCTCGCCAACCGCCCCGGTGCAGACGGCATCGCCGAACACATGCTGATGGCCCCGGTTATCCTCGAAGGCCAGATCGCCGGGGCCGCTCTCCGACAGGGCGAACAGCATCTCGTAGATGTAGCGCTCGGCGTCGCCCATACTTTCGCGCACGCGGCTGCCCGATACTTCAAGGTCGAGGATGCCGCCCCCAGAGTCCAGGATGGTGGCCGGTGCAGAATGCGGGTCCAGCATGACGATGCGGCGACTGGCAGCGGGCAGGGCGAATACATGGTAGCCCAGTTCCAGGTTGATCGTGCCGTCATCGAAGTAGCCCTGCGCCATGTTCAGTGCGCCTCATTCGTGGCTGTGGGGAGGCACGGATATCGTTACCTTCCCCGCATCTGCCCATTCTTGTAAGAGCGCCTTCGCCTCTCCCGATGCGAGGTCGATCGCACGCTGTTTGCCCCCAGGGCTGAGTTCATCCCACGGTAACAGAAACTCATCAGCAATCATACCACTGTGGTATGAGAGGCTGCTGATGGCCCAGCCGGCGACAAGGCCGATCAACAGGATACAGACAACGCCTACTGTCGTGTAGAGCTTCTGCTTCATCATGCCCTCGCTGTTCTGATCCGCCGAAGCTGATCGTTGTGCCGACTGAGTTGCTGTGTGTGGGCGCCAAGCTGGCCGGCCTGCTCGTCGATCTTCTCTATCATGGTTCCCATGAGCACCGCCCTCGCATCCTCAAGCTCGATGAGCTTCAGGTGCAGGCGTTGCACCGCTTCGAGGGCGCCAGCCTCTTGCGCCCATCGGAAGAACTTCTCCTTCTGTGCAATCTTCGCGCTGAGTTTCTTGTATTCAGGGGTTTCCTGCACCCGCGCCCGGCGTGCCTCTTCCTGGCGGGCGGCGATCTGCTCGGGGGCCTTGGCGGGGATCGTTGCGGCCAGCTCTTGGACGGCCCGCTCGCCGATCCGTCCCACAGCGGGGCCGATCTTGGCAGCGTTAGCGCCCAGCCTCTTAACGATAGCCTCTTGTTTCGTCAGCCGGGCAGTCACCCTATCAGCCGCCCCCGTGCCTGCCTGCCCAGCCCGGTAAGCAACATCGCCGATGTCGTCTAAGGCAGTAGCGAAACCCTGCAACATGCGATAGATCGGCACGCCGGATACTGGCGCCGCGGCGATCAGCCTACGGGCGCCCTCTCGCACTGCGCGGGCAGCAGCAACCAGCAGATCATGGATGAACGCCATCGCGAGCGGCCCGATCTCGGCCCAGAGCTCATCGAGAATGTTCAGCACTTCATTCTTCAGCCATCGCACTGAGTCCACGATGGTTGCTGTGATCGGCCCCATCTGGCCTGTCACACCCTCGGCTCCCTTCGCCCAGAATAGCTTCCCAATGTCGGGGATCACGTTCTCTAACATGCGCGTAGGGAACGAAAGCATCCCGGCCCACGCCTTGCTCCAGTCCGCCGTCGCCAGCCAGTTGTAGAATCCCAGGAGCTTTGGCCAGAGCCTCTCGGCCAGGTAAGCATAGACCTTGCCCAGCGCTTTCGTGCCAGCATCTGCGAATCGCGCGTAGGCCGCCGCGGCACGATCGCCCCATGCCCGGATGGCGTCCTTGTTCTGTCCGAGTTGCCTGGCGAATCGCTCAAATCGCTGTGCAAGCACGTCCATGAACGGCGTCAGGAAGGCCGTCCGCACGCCCAGCCACGCGCTCTTGAGGTCGGTAAGCGCATCGCGGAATCGCTCGGCGGCTACCACATCCTCTTTCGTGAGGGTGACGCCTAGGGCGCGCGCGGCCTCGCGTTGCTTCTCGATGGCATCGGTGCTGTCGATGATGAAGGGCATCATCGCCTGCGCCGAACGCCCGAATACCCGCTGGGCCAGGCCCGCCCGCAGCACGGGACTCCGCACGCGGCGGATAGCGTCCACCAGATCCATGAACAGCTCTTCCGTGCCCTTGATGTTCCCCCGCGAGTCCTTATATGTGACGTTGAGCGACTTGAATACGTCGAGGTAATCCTTCATCCCGCGCTCGGCGCCCTCCACCAACATGCCCATGCCCTTGAACCCCTTGGACAAGTCTTCCAGGGAGGCGTCATTGAGTTGCAGTACGTGGCGCATTTCAGACAGGAACTCGACAGACAGGGCCGTGCGCTTCGCCATCTTGGCAATCTCGTCACCGGCCTTCGCCACGCCGTTGACAAAGGCCACCAGCGCGGCCTGGGCGCCGACAATAGCCCCCGTCGCGTAGAGCACGATCTTCGGAAGCTTCCCCAGCACCTTCGCCACCCCGCCCACAATCTTCTGGAAGATGCCCACCACAGCCTTCAGCAGCGCCCCGAAGGCGTTTAGGATGCCCCCTACGATGTTGGTGACGATACCGACGAGGCCCTGGAGAATATCGGCAGCCGCGGACACGACACCGCCAAGTATGCTCCCGATGCCGGGAATCAACTTGGTGAATGCCCCCAGCACCTTCACTGGCAGCAGCAACACGGACGTTGCGCCCTGCAGTACCCCGGCGAAGATGCCGCCCACGCCGCCGGGGCGGCCAGCCTTGCCGATGCCGGCGAAGCGTTTGGTAGCCTTCGCCAACCCCGCCAGCCGAGTTTTGACCTTCGCCCCGAAGCTGGTGATGGCCCGCATGGCGGCCTTGCCGCTGAACAGCGCCACGATGCTGAACTCATGCTTCTTCGCCATCGTCAGGCTCCTCGTCCGTCCACTGCCTCACCAACTCGATCAGCAATGCCCAGGGGCTTACCGGCTCGCCCAGGACATCCGATGCGAATAGGATGGCCGGCCTCAACTCCGGCGGCACCGGCTGGCCCCAGTGAGCCCATTTCAGCCACCCCAGGAGATCGTAGGCCCTGCCCTCGCCATCGCGGGCGGCCTCAATCTCCCTCAGAAGTTTTTTGAGAGCCACAAGATCGCTAGCAGGATGCGCGCGATCAGGCTCAGGGGCAGCTTCTCGATGATCGTATCCCGCTCGGGGGCGGCAAGCTTCGCGTTCGGCACCGGGGGCGCCTCGTCGAACAGCGGCAGCCCCGCTAATCCCGGGACCGTCCAGTCAACAAGGCAGCAGCTCAGGGCGTCCCGCACGACATCCCAGAGATCGTCAAGCTCCTGGTCACCCAGTAGCTGAACGAGCACGGCCACGAGATCGCCGCGATCACCGCCTTGGATGCCGCCCAGTAGCTCGACGCGGCTCCGCAGGAGTTGGAGCACTTTCGTTGCCGCCCCGTGCGGGAGCACGCAGACCGTTGCGCTGTCCCGCTCGCCGAGGTTGACGACGGCCCGGTAGAAGCCATCGCGTTTCAGCCAATCGCGGTTGTCCAGCCAGCCGAATACAGACTCGACGGCTGCATCAACTTGAGCGGTATCTTCGACGGCTGCTGCCGCCTGCTCGGGTGCGTCTGCCATGTGGGCCTCCTATCTGCGCTGCGAGGAGGAAGGCAGGTGAGGTGCGCAGTCACCTCACCCACCTGGTCACCGCCGGCCAGGGGTCGGGCCGGCGATGGGGTTATTCGGCTGCTGTCGTCGTACTGGTCGTCGGCGCCTCGGTTGTTGAGGTTAGCGGGGCTATCGTGGTAGTCCCGTCGTCTACCAGGTCGCAACCCCAGATGATGTCGTTGCCTTCGGTGGAGAGGGCTTGCAACAGCGGCGTCTCCTTGCTGACTTCCGTCTCACTCACCGACTCGTCGCTGGTCTCCACCGCCAGATACGGTAGCTGTATCTGGAGGATGTGGCCTAACGGGTGCGTGAAGATGGCCTCGAATGACATGGTGCCGCCCGCGCGGATCAGCGCGTTCTTGTCGTCATCCAGGTTGCACTTGTTCAGGTCGAGAGAGATGAAGCGCCGCCCGGCTTCCAGGAACGCCGTGTAACCGCCCGTGTTCGGCCCGGCCTCGACATTATTGTTAACATTCAGGGTGAACTCGGCGATGTCGATGACGACAGCCGCTTCGATCCGCAGCACCGCGTCCCTGAACATCCAGGGCACGGCGGCCAGGCCCGAATAGTCGTAGTCGGTTACGGCAAGCGCGTCGTTCTTGGCCTGCCGTTGCCCGCGCCACGCGGTCTCGATCTGCACATCCGAGTCGCCCGAGCCCATCACGCGGATCGCCAGCGTCTCTACCACACAGCCCAGGGACCGGCGGGGGTCCGTCGGCGTGTAGTAGTCGTGGGTGTAGCTGTAGAGATCGCCGTCGGCGTCCCTGTCCAGCGCGGCGCTCAGCATGTAGCACGTCGCCGCCGGCCACGCTAACATCGTGTGCGGCCCGGCCAGGTCGTGCATGTAGTGGATGCCCACCTGCCGACGCCAGCCCCCGAAGTTCACCTCCGGGAAGTAGCGCGGGCTCTCGGCGAACAGCTTGTAGCCATCGCCCAGAATGGGAATGACATTCCAATCGGGGGTCGTCGGATCGACCACCCCGAACGTCTCCTCTATCGCGAGCCGCAGGTGGCGGTCGTAGTTGTGATGCGGATTGCCAGCGAGTCCGGGCATGATCTACCTCCTTCGGATTAGCGGCGCAACCAGGTGTTGCGCACGATCATCGTCACCAGCCAGATGATGTCGGGAGACTCCTTGGTTACCATCGCCTCCCAGTGCACGCTCAACGGGCGCACCTGCGCTAGCCCATCGGCTGCCAAATCCAGGCAGTTCCTGTCAGCCGCCTTCACAACAGCCAGGGCGGCCACCAGGTATTCCTCGCACGGCTCCGCGTCCTGTCCGTGCGTTGCGATTTCAAGCGCTAAGTCTTGCGGGAACCTTTCGGCGGCGTTGCTCAGCTGGTCCTGATCGAGGTCGGCGGGCACTAGCGACAGTATCGGGCAGCGGGACGGCTCCAACCCGAACCGCTTCTTGAGGCCGGGCCCCCAGTCATACCACGTCTGAATGCCCGCGGCAAGCGTAACGTCGGCTTGGAGCACCGTCAGCAAGGCCGCTCGTCCGGTTGTCAGGAAGTTCGCCATCAGTTGTCCATGTGGGCCGTCAGCACCGTATCCAGATACTCCCAGTGCTCTTCGGTAATCATCAGCCACGGGCGCGGTTCGATCGTCACCTCGGTCTGCAGGGCGAACAGCGGCGTGAACTTGTCGCCGACCAGCGTGCCCAGAACGCCACGCTTGATCCGTGACGGCTGCCGGTTGGGCCGCCACTGTAGATCCCCGAAGTCGCGCGGCCGCTTGCCCCTGGCAGCCGGCAGGGGGATGGCCAGGGCTTTCGCCCGCTTGGGCTTGATCGGGCCGCCCAGATACTTCTCCGTCCCGTGGTGCAGCACACCGCCGTAGACCAGCGGTGTGCCGATGTCCACGCCCTTGCCGCCGGCTAACTCGATAGACGAGATCGAGCCGCTCAGTCCACGGCCACGCCGGTGCGACGCCGGGAAGCCACCGGGGCTGCTGGGCTCATGCTGAGAGGGCATCCGACGCTTGATGTCGCTGACCACGTGGCCGCCGAAGTCGCGGGCCACTGGCATCAGATCGCCGACCCGCGCGGCCTTTGCCGCAAGCTCTCTGTGAAACTCGGCCATCTCAACCCGTAGCCCGATCATAGCGGCTCATCTCTACCGAACACGCGAGGTTGGACGTCATACCAGACCGTGGCAGCGCCCGCCGCTTCCGCCGGCAGCACAGCGGCATCCAGCGTGGCCTTGCCCGCCACGAGGTCAGCCAGCCACTTCTGTATCCAGTCGAACTCTTTCTGCACGTCCTCTGTCACGCTGTTGCGCCGTAGCTGAAGGAAGTAGATGGCCAGCGACGTGGAGCGCTTCACCAGCACGTCGGGCACCGGCGCGATGGGGACCGTGAACTTCACGGCCAGATAGGAGTTCAGGTGCCCGTCCGCATCCTGGATGGCCTCAGCCACCGTCGCTGCATCCGCCGTGCCATCCTCGTCCAAGTCGGCTAAGGCAATCAGCTCCTCGCGGCCGATCCGAAGTTCAACCTCAGCCTGCGTGCAGTAGACCATCTATCCCTCATCGTAGCTCGAATCGGATTCTGTGTAGAAGTCCGCATCGCCCTCGCCCGGGTGCTCGGCTTCCAATGCCTTGCGCTGATCTTCCGGGGTCGGCATCTGTGATGGCAGGCGGCCGTCGCGGAACTCCGATAGCCACTTGACGGCATTGCGGTAGGCGGTGGCCATGGCGCCCATCGGCTTGGCGGCGATCAGCAGCAGCCGATACCACGCGAAGGTCGCGGTAACGCTCTGCAGGCGCTCGGCCAACTGCGCCGGCGGCAGTCGTGGGGGAACCTTGCATGCCCGCACGTGGGCCTGGACCGTGTTGTTGGCGACGGTCACGGCGTCCAGCAACTGTTCTGGTGTGAGGCCGAGCTTCTTGAAGGCCCCTGTTGCCTGACGTTTCAACAATTCGTCTGGGGTGCAGTAGTAGGACACTGCGCTACCTCCTGCTGGTCTGTAGGAACAGCCCAAGGGGAGACCGCGTGGCCTCCCCCCGGCTGTCTTAGGCTACGCGGCGGTGGTCGTGGTCACACCCTCGGCGCCCCACTGGGATGCCTCGATCAGGTGCGGCAGCACGATCTCCTGCCCGAACCGTCGGCTCACCTTGTACTCGTAGGTCTCCTGCATGAACACATTCAGATCAGTCGCGCCCGTCTTGGCCGTCAGCGCGGGAGCGTCACGATTCTGAATGATGATGGGCTTCAGATCCGAAGCGTCCACCAGGAACCACCAGCCGGCATAGACGCCGGTCAGGGCGTTCCAGACCGTGATCTTCACGTTGCTGTCAAAGTCCGGGTTGAACACACCGGGGGCGATGTATTCGGCGGCCACGATCACCTTCGCCATCGCCTCATTCGTGGGGCCGACGATCAGGTGCGTGGGCGCACGGCCGATGATCTGGCCGTCGGGCGCCGGCCGCGTGCGCAACTTGATGCGTGCCCGCCGGTAGTTCACCACGTTCAGCGGACCGATCGTGATGTTGCTCCACGTCTGCCCACCCGGCCAGGTGTGTGCGTTGGAGAAGATGTTGGCCCCGTCGATCCACGCATTGGTGAAGCCGTTGATGAACAACTGCGGGATCAGGCGGTAGGGGAATACGCCGGCCAACCGGCCGAAGCGGCCCATTGTCATGGTGTGCATGCCGAGATCTTCGTCCTCGATCTTGGCGCGCGGGATGCGGAGGATGCGACCGAAGTATCGGTTCTGCACCTCCTGGATGAACTCGGCGATGTTCAGGTAGGTGTACTGATCCAGCAGCTCCTCCAGATCGCCGAGCATGGCTGCTGTGGGATAGTGCTCCGAACTCTTGCCCGAGGGGACTTCAGCGGCGAAGTCCTTGACATCCTCGGGTATCGGTGCCTCCGCTACGCCGGCCAGCAGTGCGGCCTGGAGCCCGGTATACAGGCGTGCCAGGTTGCCTTGTGTCAGCTGCATCTCACATCTCCTTCATGCTAAGGTGCGCGGACCCCTGGCTATGCGCCGCTCGTTGTGGTGCTCGTGGTCCCGCCCATATAGTCCCAGGGCGCGCCTTGGAACTCGATCTCCAGCTCGTCGGCCTCCATCTGCGTGGTCGGATGCGCCAGCAGTGTGGTCCCCGGACAGCGAACGACCTGCCCGCATTCGATGTCGTTTGTCGCGTCGAATATGTGGACGTACAAGCTCTGATCGTCGGCCACATAGACCATAGCCGCGAGCATGAGTTGCGAGGGTGTCCGCTCCAGCAGGAACAGCCTGGCCCGGCCACGCCAGCAGACCACCACTTCCTTCGCGCCGGCTGCGCCGCCGCCGTTGTCGTACTTGCCGTCCGCTGCCGTCGCCGTGGGGTCTTGCGTGTCTTCGTAGGCGATGCCCGCGAACTTGTGGTCGTGCGTGTCCGCCCCCGGCACGGCGTAGCCGTTGGGGTCGATGTTGACTATCGAGCCCAGGAAGATGACGGTATCCGCCGCCATCGGGATTCTCAGCAGATCACCGCTACGCACGCGGCTGGTGATCGTGTTTCTTGCCATTGTCAAAGCGGCCATCGTCCTTCTCCTTCAGATTGAGGTGCCCCTGTCGGGGAAGCGCCTACCCGGCCATCTCGGCCTGCTTGACCTTCGTCGCCAGGAAGTCCTCCTCCTTGACGCCGAGGATCTGGCACATGTGCTTGTCATCGGCGTCCAGCGCATTGGGCGCGGGGCCCGTCGGCGAGTGGGTCTGCGCCATGAGCGCTGTCATTACCGGGGTGCCGGCCAGCATCAGGCGCGTCGCCTCCAGGTTGTCCACCGCAGCGTTGAGGAAGAACTCCTTTTGCGCGGGCGGAACCTGGCCGGCCTTCACGGCCGCGTCGATCAGCTCCTCGGCTTGCTGGCGATGGCGCGTCGCCTGCATCCCGTCCAGGGTGGTGAGCACCTCCTGAATGGGCACGTCGGCATTGAGCCCCAGCTTCGTGCGGATAGGCCCGAGGTCGCCGCCGGCCTGCATCTTGAGCACTGCTGCCTTGACGGCTGTCTCGTTGCTGCCGGTGGCCACGCCCAGCATCCCGGCCACCGCGTCGTTGACGACGATATCGCCGGCTTTCAGCTTCACGATGGCCGCATTGACTGCGGCTTCATCGCTCGACTTGGGTATGCCCAGCGTTCCGGCAATACCCTCGGTGACAGCCGGTGTCGCCGCATTGGCCTTCGCCGCGTGGGCCAGGATGGCCTCGAACGCGGGCTTATCCTCCGCCTCGGCCGTGAGGCCCAGGGCGCTGAGAACATCATCGGCCTTCTGGCCCAGGAGGCCCGCCGTCGCCAGTATCATTTCCATCAGCTTCATGGTCTGTCCTCCGTCAACAGGGGAAGTCACTCCGGCCTCGTTGAGGCTCTGGAGTTCTGTCAAGAACGGCGTATTGGTCAGCGCCGCACTGTGAATCATCATCGGCACGGGCTTGCCGCTGACCCGATCCTTCGCGCCCCAGCGCAGCACCGGGGACAGATACCGGAACTCTCTAGCTGCAATCTCCTTGCTCGCCGCTTCGTTCCATGCCGTCTGGCCCCACAGTTGCGTCCCGTCCGCCCGTAGTTCCATTGCCTTGATCCAGCCGGCTGCCGGGGCCTTCGTCCCCTGAGCGCCCGCCACTACGCTGGAGTGGTGATAGTCGATGGGCAGGTCTACGCCGTTGCCCTTGTAGTGCAGATCGAAGTAGGCCAGCGACGCGGCCAGGTGCTCGGCTGTTATCAGTTGCGGCGCCTGGGGGTGGCCCTCCCACGTGCCGACGCACACCAACTCCGCCCATTCGGGCACGTCTGCGGGGATCTCGAAAGCAGCGTTTCCGTTCAGCATCAGGGCTCTATTCCTCCACTCGTGGCAGGCCCGCCAGAATCAGCGCATCGGCCCGGCCCGCTTCTGTGCGCGGCTTCTGCCCGGCGCTCTCCAGATAGTACGCATCCCCTCGGTTGTAGCGCCACGCACCTTCCGGCACGCTCGGCGCCTCATCGTTCACCGCCCACCCGTGAGCGTCCACCTCATTCTGGCTCAGTGTGGCGACATCGCACACGCAGTTGTGATGCAGGGGCGGCCAGAAAGTCCCGAACAGGGCGCCGCCCAGCGGTGCGCGCCGGCCACAGAGGGGCGTGCAGATTTCATCGGGCTCCGGCCCGCATATCCACTCGCCGAACGGCCGCTCGGTGCGCCCTTCCTCGGCCTTGATGAAGTTGTTCGCCTGGAACGCATTGGCCGTGGTGTTGTTGTAGACCACCTGCGCCTGGGCGCTCCCGATCTGGCCGGCTGCCGGGGTCGCGGCCCCGGTGACGGATATCCCGCGCCCCTCAAGCTGGCCAAGGAACCAGGCCTCGGTATAGCCCTCGTGCAGCGCCTGCGTCAGCAGGGAACCGCAGGTGGCGATCCGCTCTTGATTGAGGCCCGTCACGAACCAGGCCCGTGACTTGCCGGCGGACGACAGCGCCTCGAACGCCTCTGCCGTCGCCACCCGGCGCTCGGCCAGCCACGCCAACCCCTGCTCCGGTAGCACGCGGGATCGGGGGATTCCCGAGGCGTTCAGCACCAGTCCCGACGGGCGCACGATCAGCGGAGCCTTCGGAGTGGGCGCGCTGAACATGCCGCCGGCCGCGGGTCGCTGTAGGGTAGGCTCACCGCCCTCGGGCAGCGGAATCCCGAACCTCTCGTGCGCCCATGCCACCGGAATGGTTGTCATGCCAGCCTGCCCCACGAGCACACCCAAGATGTCGGCCGCTGCCTTGAGATCCTCGGGGGCCTCAAATCGCGTATGCCACCGGGGGAGGATGGCACCAGGCCCCTTGTTCAGAATCACGATGGGCGCCAGCAACCCGTGCGTCAGCGTCTCGTCGAGGCCCAGCGCGTCGCTCTGCAGCAAGTCCTCGCGGATCAGGTTCTGCACCTTGCCCAGGGCGTAGGAGCCACCATCTGCCCCCCCACTGGTGAGCAGTTGCCCGAGAATAGCCTTCGTCATAATGTCGTCGGCATACTTCAGCAGCGCCTGGAAGACCTTGCCCTCGCCCCGTTGCACCTCCAGGATTTCCACTGTGGCGCCCGCGCTCTTCAGCATCGCCATGTCAATGCCGAACGCCTTCAGCATGTTGAACATCTGGCGCGCCTCGCTGGTGTCGAATCCGACACCGGCAGGCAGGGTGCCCACGCGAGCTGGCATCCCATAGACCTCGGCGAACGATAGCCAGTCCTTGACCCCGTACTGCCGCATGATGAACGGCCCGACGCAGGCGCGCAGCAGCGACCAGTTCCAGAGGAACCCTGACCGGGCCTGGGCCGTATGGATGATGAAGTTCATGGGCGGCAGCGGGATATCATCCTCGCCCAACTCCCCGCCCTTCAGATACAACGTCTGCCCGTCGCCCCCGTCCTTGCCCAGTGTGAACCACCGTTGAGGCCGGAACAGCAGCCGCGCCGGCCGCCACTCGCTGGCTGATGTCTCCCAGTCGATCTCAAGGACGCTGAACCCCTTGGGGATGGCATCGAGCGCATCGAAGATGGCCGCCCGCATACCCCGCAAGGGTGACCCCGGCGCTGGGTCGCCGCCGATTGCGGCCACTACTCCGCGGGCATACTCGGCGATCTCCTCAGCTTCCGGACTCTCATCACCTGGCAGGATGTCGTAGCCCAGGGAGGTGACGCCCATCTTCCGGGTGCGCAGATGCCCGTCCAGTTCGGCGTCGCGCCGTTCCATCTCCTCGAACAGCGCGCACTGGGCGCTGATGTCCCCCGTCTCCGCCTGCGCCATGAAGTTCTTGAACGCCCGAGGCGACAGGTTGATAGCGGACACGAGGTCCGAGGAAAGGGACCGGGCCCCCCAATCGGTGGGCAGAGCTATCAGGTCTGTGACGGGCGGTGTAACCTTTTCGGCAACTGCCACGCCTTTATGCTAGCCTTCCCACCACTTGATCCCCTACGGTAGTCTGCTCAGTCGCTGCGCTGCCCCCATGCTACACACGCGCGGGGGCTATGTCAACCCCTTTCCTCGCCCTGGCCCGCCACTTTCTCAGCCCAGCGCCGTGCCTGCAGCCTGCGATGCGCATACTTCGGGTCGGGGGCGGGCTGCCGTGCCTTCTCCACGATGGCCCGTATGAGCGCCTGTCCGAACGCCAGGCCGTGGCCGTCAATCACCGCATCCAGCACGTCCGATCGCATGTCGGTCTCCCTGCTACAGATCGGTCAAGTCCCTGCGCTTGATCACGGTCCGGTAGACGGGCCCCTGCATGGTGGGCGCGAACCCGTGCAGGGCGTATCTCAGCGCGTCGGGACCATGGTCGTTGACCAGCACCGGCTCATCGCGACCCGGTTTCCAGACGTAGGATTCAAGGCCCCGGATCAAGTTCGTGCAACTAGGCTCGATGGTCAGCCGGGGCCGCCCGTCACCGGCTACCACCAGGGCGTCCTGCACCGTGCGGATACCGGCCAGCACCGCGTTGTCAGCTCCCTGCGCTGGCACCCCCGCGTTCTGCAGGTCGGCTATCAGGCCGGCGGCAGCGGGGTCAACCCTCACCTCCCGGATGTGGTGCTTCCGGGCACAACGCACCACGGCAGCCACGAACGCCTGGGGTGCCACCTGCGTCTCATAGAACTCCTCGATCACATGTGCCCGCCCATCACCGTCGATGCCGATGGGGAAGATCACGCCCGGGGCCGTGAACCCTTCGTCAACCCCGGCGATCACCTGCCGCCAGGGGCCATCGCGGTGGATGACGTGTGTCTCGCGCCGCAGCTCGTAGATCAGGCCCTCGAA
>SDBU01005723.1_pt1 | contig 14795 bp, 33 predicted proteins | sample 2277071 | NCBI WGS metagenome assembly SDBU01 (sample SAMN10397929, study PRJNA504765) | marine sediment metagenome | isolation source: marine sediment core GS08_GC12, 126 cmbsf | place: Arctic Ocean: Gakkel Ridge, Loki's castle | collected 2008
CCGGCGTTCAACCCTGTAGCGATGAACGCTTTGTTTAGGATTGCCTATCACATTTTATGGTACGGGAAGGATGCGCCCGGCTAACCTCCGGGCACATGCCTGTATTGGAGAAATATGACATGGTAGAGGCAGCACGCGAACAGTGGTTAGAAGACCGGCGACATTCCATCGGGGCCTCTGAGGTTCCAACGATAATGGGCTGCAATCCCTGGGATACCCCGCTTCAACTTTACCTACGAAAGCGCGGCGAGATTCCGGACAAGGAAGAGACGGAAGCGATGAAGATGGGCCACAAGTTAGAGCCCGTCATCGCAGAGCTATACGAAGAGGAGACGTCCAGGAAGACGGGCGACCTCGGGGCGTTCACTATACAGCGGAATCCCGAGATGCCGCACGCGCACTGCACACTGGACAGGCGCATTATGCCGTGCGACGGCCATGACATGCCGGGCTGCCTGGAGATTAAGGCGCCTGGCGGCCACATGGCCCCCCACTGGGAGGAAGGCGCCCCTCTGTATGTCCAGGTCCAAGTGCAGGCGCAACTTGCTATCACCAAGATGGAGTGGGGCAGTATCGCGGCACTCTTAGGCGGTCAGCGTTTCGTATGGGTCGACGTAGAGCGACACGAAGACGCCATCGCAGAGATTCGATTGAGGGTGGCTGCCTTCTGGAAACGCATCGATGACGGCAATGCGCCACCCGTGGGCGCGGCCGACACCGAAGCGCTACGCCAGCTCTTTCCCAAGCACGCTGAGGGCAAGGTGATTGAGCTACCGCAAGAGGCTGGCGATATCGACGCGGCAATCAAACGACTGACGCTGGTGGCCAAGGACACTGCGGACGCCCTTGAGGAGCAGCGGAACTGTATGAAGCGAATACTGGGCGACGCCGAACGCGGCGTTCTTCCGGATGGCAGCGGGTCGTACTCGTACAGGTCGACCGAGATCGCAGCCCATCAGGTCAAGGCACAAACACGAAGGACATTAAGGAGAGTCAAGGTATGAGTCGGATGATGACAATCGAAGAGAAGACAACTAACGTCCGAGCACTTCTAAACAGTGTTCGTGGCCAGATTGCACTCGTGACGCCAAAGCATTTGACGCCAGATCGCATCCTCCGCGTTGCGATGACATCTATTCGTCGTAAACCCAAACTGATGGACTGCACTGCAGAAAGTCTCCTGGGCTCGTTGTTGACCTGCACGCAACTCGGGCTCGAAGTGGATGGTGCGTCCGGGCAAGCTTATTTGATTCCGTACAAAACGACCTGCACCCTCATAATTGGTTATCGCGGGATGATGGCATTGGCTCGCCGTTCTGGTGAGATACAGTCCCTTGAAGCTCGCGTGGTTCGAGAAAAGGACGATTTCGACTATAGCTACGGCGCGTCGCCCACGCTTGTCCACAAGCCGTCAATGGAGTCGGAGCCCGGTGACGTCATAGCGGCCTACGCGGTCGCAACGCTACGGAACGGCGCAGTGCAATTCGAGGTAATGAGCCGGGCACAAATTGACGCGATCCGCGCGCGGTCTCGTGCTGCCGATGACGGTCCGTGGGTGACGGACTTCGCCGAGATGGCCCGCAAGACGCCGATGCGGAACCTGTGCAAGTATCTTCCATCCTCACCGGAATTGGCGACCGCCGTCAGCCTTGACGAACTGGCCGACAAGGGCATCCCGCAGAACATAGACTTTGTCGACGTGAGTGCCGAGCCGTCGGAGCCTACACCAGACGGGCCGCCCAAGACGCTTGACGACCTTGCGGGGAAGAAGCCCGAGCCCGCCCCGGAGCCGCCCGAGGCCGTGAATACGCCTATTACGACGGCCGACGACGCCCCCATCGGCATCGGCGCCGGCTCCACCCTCTACGCCAAGTTCCACAACGCATTCAAGAAGCTGAACACCGGGGGCAAGACCGCAATCGCCAAGCAGTTCTCCATCAAATACCTCGGCGACCCGCTGGAGGTAGCCGGCTGGAACGAGGCAGACGTTAGGGACTTAATCGCGGCCATCGGTGACGCGCCCGCAGAGCACAAGGCGAAAGAGGCCGCCAAGACAGGAACAGAGAAAGGATAGTCATGGTAACGGAAATGCTGACGCGGTGCGACGCGTACGGGACAATCAAGGATGTGCAGCACGTCATCGTCACGGCAGAGGCGCAGTTATTAGACGGGACGTGGGCTGAAACAGTTGACTTCCAGGGCGACCTGTCAAAGCGCGGACGCACGCGACTTCTAAGGTTCATTGAGCGCGGTTTCTCCTCCGCCGCCAGGCCGAAGCCCGCCCCCGAGCCAGCCGCACCAGAGGATGTAGGCGACAAGGACGTGCCCGCCCCCGCCGGAGCGTGAGAAAGGAAACCATGGTAAGAGCTGCTGTTCAGAGGTGGCCACTAACTCCCGACCCCGCGGGAGCGTGACATGACGACAACATCTAACATTTGGACGAAGGAGACAACGAATGGCAACGGCTGAAGCAGTACAACCAACAAAAGACGATTTCGCGGAAGAGCGGCTGAAGAGCGTGCATCGTGAGGCTGACGATTCCTGGCGGCACGGCTGTTACATCTACCAGGTGTTTCACCGCGAAGAGGATCACACGTACTGGGCAGTGAATTACAACCTCAGCGGCGACGGCGAAACCAACGGGTTGCAAGAGGGGGATTTCACTGTAGGCCAAGTCGAGCGAGTGGAGGAAACCGTCACCAAGGTCAGCTACAAGGCGCTTGCCAAACCCTAGGCCGCGTGACACAACGACAACCCAGCCGGCCCGGCCAATACAAATGACCTCTAAGGTAGATTGGAGGTGGCTAATGATGACGACAGATAACCAACAAGCCAAAACTGACGGTCGGGGCGGCTGGTTTTAACAGACCTATTAACTCTTGAAAGGAAACAGAAGTGAAGTATTTTTGTCCATCATGCAGTGAGCATTTCAAAGGCGAGAAGGGTCTCACTTATTGCCCCAAGTGCGGAGCCGCCATCAACAGTGGCCACAGTGAGATCGTGATTGTGCTCGATCGTTCAGGTTCGATGCAGGAGTGCCAAGAGGCAACGGTCGCCGGGTTCAACCAATTTGTACGCGAACAGCAGGACTTGGGCGGCTCAGCGAATCTGACGCTCGTGCAGTTCGACGACCAGTATGAGGTGGTTCACGACGCCATACCGTTGCCCGATGTGCCGGCGTTGAACTGCCTATCGTTTGTGCCACGAGGCTCCACGGCCCTGCTCGATGCGATTGGCAAGACGATCAACGGGTGTGCAGCACGCTTCCGGCACAACAAGGTCATTTTCGTAATTCTCACAGACGGCCGGGAGAACATGAGCAAGGAATACAAGCGCGAGCAGATCCGTAACCTGATTGAACAGCGCGAGGCGAATGGCTGGACATTCGTTTACATCGGAGCGAACCAGGATGCTATCGCCGAGGGCGCTTCGATTGCAATTCCGGCTAAGACCTCGGTGAACTACCTCGCGACACCAGAAGGAACGCGCGACGCCTACACCAGTGCGGGCCTTATGTGCCGCAAGGCTCGGTCGCAGTAGGGACGGTCGGGTCGGCTGGATATTCGAGGAGTGAACGATAATAATGGCAACCCATCCAATCTTCGAAGAATGTTGCGCGAAGGAAATAGACCAAAGGCGTGCCACACATCTGCCATTCTATCGAGATGGGTACTTGTACGCTACTGATGGCCGCGTGTGTGTACGGATGCGACAAGATGGTGAGGATACGTCGGGTTCGCCGAACACATCAACGATAGGATGGCCCGACGATGAACACAAATACGGGCGAGAGGCTGTTGCCTTGCCGCAAGTCTCGATTCCTGAGCGTGTGATATGTCCGGAGTGCAAAGGCAAGAAGGTGGCGACGTGTAGCGAATGCAACGGCGCTGGTGAACTGGAATGTCCGGAGTGTGAGCATGTGGGGCTGTGCCGAGATTGCGCCGGGACAGGGAAGACGGAATGTGACGAGTGCGATGCTCACGGGAAGGCGCGGCAGACGTCCGTGGAAACTATAAAGCTGGCAAGTGGTTACGGGCTGGCTGACCACTACGTCGCTCTTCTGAACAAGCACGGAGCGGAGGCTTATTTGCCGGTCAAGCTCGGCAGGAATCCAACATACTTTACGGTCGCGGGCGGAATCGAGGGGTTACTGATGCCGAGAACACTATGACGACACCGCAAGCCCGTCGGGGCGTAGGGAGATGAGATGAAAGAACAAATCGAAATAGTGGACCGTTACAGTGCGATGGGCATTCCCCATCCGGACCCAGCGACGATGTGTGAGGGCCAGTGCGAGGGTACAGGAGTTGTTCCTGTCTATAAAGACTGCGCCAACAGCAAGAACGCACCATGGCGCGACTTGTGGCTCGCGGCAGAAGCCGAGAACCCGGCTGACAACGGATATCACTTTGTAACCTGCCCGACGTGCAACGGGACACGCCTCAAAGACCCCGAGCCGCAAACCCCGGACGGAAAGGACTGATGGGATGGTAGCTGAGCCCACCGATGTTCCCGAGACCTTCAAGGCGATGATCGCCAAGCTGGACGCAACTACTGATCCATCGCTTGTTCCCTATGTGCCCGTGATGATCAAAGTCCTGGAATCGCAGATCGTAGCATATCACGACACCGTGGACAAGCTGTCGCAAACCCCGGACGGAAAGGGCTGAGATGACTGACGTATTCGTGAAGTGCCCATGTTGCAGCGAACAGGTCATCCTGCCCGAAGCGGAGCCACACATCGCGGCAGATGTCAGACCGTTGGACAAGTTGCTGGTGAGGCTCCTGATGTCAGAAATGAGTGACGTGGTCTCAGGGAAGGACTATCCGGAGCCGTACATGAAGCGCTGCCGAGAGGCACTGGGCACACTCCAAACCATCAACAGCGAATACCTCGAAGCGGAAAGGGGCGACGATGGCACAGTATGAGCTGACGGTAGAGCAAGTCCGGTTGTTAAGTCGCGCAACGACATGGGCGGTAGGCCAAGGGTACGGCCAGAATCGCCCATTTGTGTTCAATGACGCCCTCGACGCCCTCCACACCCCGGCGAAAGCGGAGCCGTGCGGGGAGTGTGAGGACCTTAGGCGGCGGCTCGCCAAGATTTGCGCGACCAGCCTAAGTCACCAAGCCGGAGCAATAGTTAGCAGCTTGGAAAACCGACTTGCTGAGGCCAAGGCGGAGTGCGAGCCGCTTAGATGGGATCGCGCAGAGGCCACGACGCAGCGCAACGCGATAGCAGGCCACTGCAGCGACCTCAAGAAACAGCTCGCCGAGGCCAAGGCTATCAATGTTGAGATGCAGAAAGCGCACTATGGCCGACGCTCAACTTTAGCGTTCGTGCGGGCGCGAAAGAGGGATCTCATAAAGAGCCTGGATCGCCAGAAGCAATGGCGCAAGAAACTAGAACAGCAGCTCGCCGAGGCCAAGGCGGAGGTGGCCAGCTTGAAAGCTGCGACGCAGGTGCTGCCAGAACAGGAGGTTGATCCGACGGTGCGACTCACCGAGGAAGACTGCAAGGATATAACGAATGCGCTAGTGGCGTGGGTTCGCGTTTCAGCCCCTGACAGCCCCGCCCGTTTCCGCAGGGCAGGGAAAATAGATACGCGGCTGCGGAACATGGTGGCAATGGGCGACATTGACCCGCCAGTGGCAGATGAGGCGTAGGTGGAGCGGCAAGGCGAAGGGCGCACTGGGATGGCCGACTGGTATGGTGAAAGCCCGATTCGACCGGTGGACCCACCGGCAGCAATGGGTGCGTTCGATTCCACCCACGCCACCCAGTGCGTCCGTAGTTGAGAGTTAGCTGCAATGCTCGGGAAACGCGACTACAGAATCAAATGCAAACTATTCCGGATGCCGCAACCGCGCAACGATGCAGAGTTCGCCATTTTGACCGAGTGGTATTTCGGCGAGCCGCTGAGCTTGACGTACTTGCGAGTGAACTATTACGAAATAGCGGGAGTCTTTGACGAATATGTCCGCAAGACCCTCGCGTTCAGTGACCCCTTGTGTCCAGGATACGGTACGCCTGGTGCGCTGCCAGACTTCGTCTTCGGCGAGCAATGGGCAATCAAGGAATACCGGATGTCGCTCAAGGGGGGAACGCCGCGCGGCCATAGGCATGCTAAGCGACTGCAAATGTGGGTCGACGACAGAAACAATATCAAGCGAGGCTCGAAGGGTAGCCCCCCAAGAAAATCGTTTGAGAGGCTAGCCGAGCGTACAGGGGCTCGGAGAGAACAAGCTGAAGCCGGACTAGGCTTGTCCTGACATTCGGCCGGGGCGGATGGCGCGGATGCAGGTTTTTATTCCGGACAGTGCGTCTTACTTGAGAGTGACGCAGAGAGCGCGAAATGATAGACATTGAAGCGATACGGCAGCGATGCGAGGCAGCGACCAAGGGGCCGTGGGGACTTCACGGCGGTCCGGGGATGACTGATGATGGCAGGGGGATGTGTGCGGTAATTGGCTCATCGCAGCACACAGAACACCTAGCCACCTTCAACGATTATCTCTTGCCCATGAGGGCCAACCGCGATTTTGTGATTCATGCCCGCACCGACATCCCGGCGTTGCTTGAGGAGGTGGCGCGGCTCAAGCGGACGATAGCAAACCTATTGAGCGCAGAGGCTAAGCTGGACGCATTGCAGGCGAGCGCGACGAGCTCTCTTGACAAGGCTAAGGAGACGTGATGGCAGTACCGGACGAATTTCTGAACTGGAAGGGCGACGCGAACCCAGCCCTGTCTCGCGACACTCTGGTGGGCCGAATCACCAAGTGTGTCGAGTGGATGCAAAAGCAGGATCAGGACCTTGAACAACTCAAGGGAGAATCTGGGCGCATTATTCAGAGTGCCTTTAGCTGGCGATCGAACTATCGTGCGCTTTGGGAAAACATGAAAGAAGTTCTTGAAACGGGCCAGGCAAAGAATCTTCTTGACAAGCTAATCGAGGATGGCTAGGTTGGAGACGTTATGAGATCGGACTACTACAATATATCAATAGCTCTGCGGGAAACCCCTAGTCCGGTCTCACCCGTGGAAATTGGCCCGTCCTCGTTTGCGCGGGGGCGGGCTTTTGATATTGCCGGGGTCGGTTGTGGACAGACAGGGTCTGACCGGGGGCGGGTTCGAGTCCCGCACGCGACCGTCCCCCGACATTGGAGTCCGTTCTCGGTCAAACGAGGGCGGGCTTTTTCGATGCCGGGAAAGCGTGGGCGATGGGTGGCGTGTACAGCCATCAAGGCGTTCAATTGGTGCCAGACGGGTACTGGCCTTGGGTGGATATCTTGTAGACATTCTAGGGATTACCCTATGACGGATGGCCCTACAGACATCGAAGGTACGCCGACGTGGGTCCTATTCCCCGCCCTCCCATTTGGACGCACTGGCTGGCGACTGGAGGTATCGAGTCCTCAGTGTCGGGGTATACATCGACACAAGGGGTGGTTCGATTCCACCCCCGCCACCTGGTGCGCCCTTTCTTGACGAGCGAGCGTGAAGTGACGAGTTTGAAAATACAGCACGAAACAATGAGTCTGACGGCTGCCGATTCAGGTAAACCGGGAAGGTGGAATGGATTGGTGCAACCCCGGATCGCAGTCCTAGGAGCCTCCGCCGGGGACGCGTTGGTCGGTTCGAGTCCGGCCCCATCTTATGGTGGTGACCGTACCGCTTACAAGGCAACTTGCCCTCCGAAAGTCGAGGACCCTGAACGTAAGGGCAGGCCAAAAAAGACAGGGAACGGTGACAGCCGGGAGAGACCGGCACTTTTTGTCCAGACACAGCACCCAACCGGTTTGTTTCCCACCGTTTCCGAGGATATGGCATGAGCATCATCCGACTCAAAGCTGGCACACGCATGAGGCGCTGGAAACGCAGAAATCGCCCGCGCGAGCACATGCCGGGCAAGGGTAGAATACAGAAGCAAGTTCAAGAGGCCTGGAAGAAAGCGATTGCCGACTTCAAGCAAGACCCAGTCGCAGCCAAGAGGCGACGCAAGAAGCGACTTCGGGCATTCCCTAGTTTTGAAGACATGAGCTACGCCGCCTATTTGAGGACCCCTTACTGGCGGAGGTTGCGTGCTGCGGTTCTCATCAGGGACAAGGAGACCTGCCAGATATGCTACGTGACACGCGTGCAGATGCACGTCCACCACCGAATTTACCGGAAGCGTGGCAGAGAGAAATTTGAAGATTTGATGACGGTTTGCGTGACGTGCCACGGGCGTGCGCACGCGACGAACCCAGACTATCAAGACTTTTTATTCGAGTCGCAACCACCGACGTTGAAGGCCGTGTGCCAGTGGTGTGGAAGTATCAGTGTTCCCTAAGCAGGTGACGACGTCCGGGCTTAGGTAGAGAATTGACGCGGCGTAGGGTGCAACCTGGCTGGACCGCGACCAAACAACGCAGCCAGGCGCGAAACGCGACGACGACCGACGGGACATCGTTGCAGCGACTTCTTTTTCATGGGGTCGCTGCGCTCGGACTCCCTCTGGAACAGGCTGAAAGGAAACGACAATGGCGAAGGATGTGATTAAGGAGTTCGAGATAAAGCGGGTGGCGACCCCGTACAGCAACGGCACTGCGTTTCTCTATAGCGTCAGTGGTCGCGATGGCGGCGTGGTATCTGCCGAGTACGTGGAAAAATGGAGGCCCGAGCCCGGCGGCCGCTACATACAATTCGATGACGGCACTGAGTTCTACACTCCACCTGGTGCGAGCGAAGAAATCGAGAGGACACCAATGGCAGCCCCTTGCGACTTAGACGAGTTGACGCTCCGTGATTACGAGGAGTTGGCAAAACGGCTGGAAGGCGAGGCAATGGAAGCAGCGCACAAGGGTGAAGGGGTACGCGCTGTCTCCAGGAATGTGATGGCGCGACGCTTGTGGGGGTCGCGCCACACTGAGTGGCTGCGGCTGTTTGAGGAGGCGAAGGCGAATATTGACCCGGTGTAACTGACGGAGACGACGATGCCTGACGCCGACGGGTTAAATAAATTTCAGCGACGCGCCAAGAGGCTTCGCGCAGAGGGCCGGTGCGACCACTGCGGCAGACCCTGTGCACCCTACTTCAACTGCCCCGAGAGGCGAGCGTACAAGATGTGGTCGTATCTCAAGAGGCGAAACGGCGGAATACGTCAAAATCGCCGTGTGAAAATACCCTGCTCTCTAACAGATAAGCGGGTTCGCGTGGACCCGTTAGAGTTTATACCCAAGTCTACAAACAAGGAGTTTTTGGAATGGCTAAAACAAGAAAGAGCGCTGCAAAAAACAGCAAGACTGATAGCGAAGACACGATCGTTAGCGCGCGACCGAAGTCGCTGGCGGTAGCCGCCGGTGGTATTCGGACAGCCGGGGATTTCGCCGACTTTATGAGCACCCTGATGACAGACGTGGTTGACGGTCGCGTGTCGCCAGCGACCTGTAATGCTGCCTGTAACGCTGGGGGGAAGCTTCTGAAGATTGTTGAGATTCAGATGCGACAAGAGACTCGTGGAAAACGCAAGGGTTCTGTACCTGAGCTCCTGTTGGTGCGACGTCCGGGTTAGGTGGTGGCGAAAGCGAAACGCCTCGCCGAAGCGAGGCGCCCAACCTGAGGATGCGATCCCCAGGGATGTGCTAGCAGTCTACTACGAGACTGGTGGATGTCAAGCCAAACCGGAGACGACTATGCGACGCTTACGACTCTTCTGGCAGGCATGGGTTGGTGGCTTTCGTAGGGGCATGCTGGCCGGAGATTGCCTTCAGTTTCTTTTCACGGCCATGCGAAGCTTACGATTGTTTTGGCAACGGAGACGACGATGAGTTACGCAAACTGGCTACCTACGGTGATTGCCGAGCTAGACGCCCTGGGCGCCCTCGAAGCGAATTGGGACAGCTACGGCGCGTTGCCGATTGACCCGGTCTCGATCGAGTACGCCGCGAGGCTCGCGAACTTGCTGGCGGAGAGGAAGGGTATTAGAGAGCCCGCTGTCGGGGCAACGCCGGACGGACATGCCGGACTTTCCTGGGACGGCGGTTCGTGGTCGCTCGATGTCGATGTGACGCCGGACGGACTGTGGGAATATGTCATTTTCGTTAAAGGTGCTCGGGATATTGAGGGGTCCACGGATGACCCGTCGATATTCGTGGCTGTTTTGACGGAGGGGATTGTTGATGAATGGCGCCAAACAGAAGTGGATTGACGAGGAGCTAATGAAGGTCATAGGCGCGAAGTATCTCGACGAGGTTTCTCGATGCGAAGAGCGTATCTCCTCCGCCGCCTACGATGCTGGTGTGAAGCATGCCTTGGAGCATGTGGCGTCCGTATACAGAACCAAGCAGACCGACCAAGCGAAGGATATGCGGGGCACCATGGATGTGTTGACCTCTTGGGGGTTTCTGGAACAAGAAGTCCGGCGCATGAAGCCGTAGGAGACGACGATGCCTGCGAAGAAGGTTGACTACGACGCCGACAACGTCGCCTGGGTGGGTATCACTGACAAAGACCTGCAGCGTTGGCAACTAGCGTACCCCGACGTCGACCTCCAGGGCGAGCTAAGGTGTGCGGCCAACTGGGCAGACGCCAACCCCGCAAGATGTGGGAAAATGCGCAACTGGAAACGGTTTTTGGTGAATTGGCTGAAGAATAGTGGGAAGTTATACCATGTCAACCGATGTGTCAAACGCGAAACTCAAGGAAATACAGGAACGGCTCGACAGGACGCGGCCCAAACCCGCCGCAACACTAAAACTGACAAAGAGTATCCCGAGCCCGAGCGACCAGTGCCACGCATCTGAGCGACAGAAGCGACGCGAGGAAGAGAGTGCCCGATATGCAGAATACGAGAAACAGCAAAACACTGCGCGGCGCTGGCGGGACGCGAACCCCTCCAAGCGACATCTTCCGATGCTCGGCCAATGGTCGCACCCCCCTGAGTTCGTTACCAAGCGCAAGTGGCTGTACGACCGAGCAGGGACCGGATATCTCGTGGCACTGCTTGGCAACAGGGGCAACGGCAAAACCCAAATGGCGACCGACGTCCTTTGGGAACGATGCCAAATGGACAGGCGCGTCCGCTACTGCTGGGCCAAGGAATTCTTTCTTGATGTGCGGACAACCTACGGCGATGCCGGGGATGGCTCCGAGAAAGAGGTTCTCGCCACCTACTACGGCTGGGACCTGCTCGTTATCGAAGAGTGTGCGGTGCGTGGCGATACGGCGTTCGAGGACACGTTGTTTACCTACCTGTTGGATCGGCGGTACGCGGCGATGAAGGACACCATCCTTATCAGCAATGAAACGGTGCCCGAGTTCACCGCCAGCATGGGTGAGTCGGTGATTGACCGGTTGCGTGAGACCGGCGGGATAATCGTTTGCGACTGGGCGAGCTTTAGGAGTTGAGAATGACACCAACGGTTCTTGGTCTATTGCAGAATAGTTGGGCACACGATCCGGTGCGTGTTCGTGCGACGTTGGATCGCCAGACACCGTATTGTCGTCGACGGATGATTGCGTTCATGCTCATGCGGTCCGTGACGGGCAAGCGGCTACGGTCGGCCTTTGGCGAGTGGTGCGATCGGATAGTGTGGGAAAATGCGTCGCGCGTGATCGTTGGCAGATCGCACGAGAGCGCGCCTGCGGACGTTGACCATGTCAGTGAGGTCATCCTGGATGTTAAGCCGACGGTCATCCTAGTCTTCGGCCGCATTGCCATGCAGGGCGTCGCCAAGGTAGGCGGACTACTCAATGGCGTCCCACAGATAATTGGCCCCCATCCGGCGGCGCGTGGGCCAGACACCATGGAGCGGCTGGTGGACATGCGTCAGGTGCTTGAGCAAGTGCATATGTTCAAGCTTAGGAGTTGAGGATGACAGTTAAGGAATTACGCAAACGCTTGGCAAGGCTTCCGGGAGAACTGAAGGTGGTTTACTACGACCCCAACGACGCCTTCGGGAGGTGTTACGTGCCGATCGAGGATGTTAGAAAGGGGCGACGAACAGAGGTCGATTTGCTTATTTGCATGTTGCTCGATGAGGTCGGCCGCTAGGTGAGCAAGCCCAAACCCTACGGCCCCTCCGGCCTGGACAGGATGGCCCGGGCGATTTTGAGTGCGAAACAGAAGGAGACCACTGATGGCGATTGAACAGAGATCCATCCAAGTTTTGGAGCAAGCCAGGACCGTGGCCGGCCAGGTGGAGTCTTGGGCCGACTTTTCCAACGCCGTTTTTAGCCCATCGGGAATCGTGCAAACTGCATTTCCAAACAGGGCTGAAAGGCTGACGTTTTTCGATTCTCGCCAATGCAAAGAGATCCATAAGATTCAACGCGACCTCATGGAGCGATTCGGCGTCGCCGAGGGCGCGAACCCCAAGAGCGGCAAGTTTGTTGTCCGCGTCCCAGTCAGCCTTCACCTGCTGCTCGAACTGGAAGCAAGGCAAGAACGTGTCAGCCTTAATCAGCTCGTTGTGTCTAAGCTATCCATGCCACTCTCGGAGTATGTCCGCGAAATCGTGCGCGAGGAGCTTCCCGATGCCCATTAACGCCAAGCCGAAGGTGGTGATCACAATCTGGCGACCGTGGTGGGGTCGCTGGCGATTTACAGTGCGTGGTTTCGGCCCACGTTTGCAGAGCGAATCGCGCAGTTGGAGCTACGGTTACATAGAGGCCAACGCGAGCGTGCTGTCTAGCTGGTTGAAAACAAGGGGCTTCGACGTGGAGGTTCGCGATGCCTGACGCCAAGAAACCTATCCAGACCATGCGTGCCTGTTTGATGTGTGATCACAAGGGCAATGCTGTGATTAGGGGCCAATTGTACGAAGGATCGCCACTGCCTGATGCTCTGCTGCGGACAATGTGTGCCGACGCCATAGGGTCGTCGGGTGACGCCGAAGAGGTCATGTACGCTTGCGTCGATGTGCCCATTCCGCCGTGGCGGCCCGCCAAGAAAAAGAAGTCCAAAAAGCCTGACGACGAACAAGGCAGTCTGCCGGGAGTTACGAATGAATAACGCCGACCGAATCCGGGAGCTGGTTGCGAAGATGCGGGAGTTGACTCACACGCAATCGGCACAGAACTATGACTCTATGAAATGGGGAGACAATGCAGTTAAAGCAATCTCTCGCCTCTGTGTCGCGGTGGAAGAGCTGGTGGATGTATCCTGTTGGGCAGACACACGGGCCAGCCAATGTCTCATAGCCAAGGTCCGCGGCATCCTGGAGGGGCCGAAATGAAGGACGTTGCCAGAATCCTACAGCACGTCGAGACGATAAGGCAGCGGATGCTCCAGGAGCGACATCAAACATTGGGCCACGCCGCGTTGTCAGACTGGCCGTACGGGGACATTTCAAAGCTCTGTCGGGCGGCCACGACGCTGGCAACAGGGGTTCACGTAGGCGAAAACTTTCACGGAAGTCGCGACGGATGCCTGTCGCGTGTGCTCTGTGATCTGGAGCACACCGCATGAGTAAGGCCGTAACCATCCTGGCGATTGACCCTGGACCAACGGAGTCGGCATATGTGATCTACAAGGAAAGGAAAGTCCTAGATCACGGCATCGCAGGAAACGGCTATGTGAGACAGGTCGTGCGCGATTGGGCCGAGTGTTCCGATGCTGTACAAATGGTGATTGAAGAAGTTACGTGCTATGGAATGACCGTGGGGCGTCCGGTATTTCGAACTTGCGTGGAGTCGGGGCGTTTCATTGAGGTCTGGGAATACAACTCATATTGCAACAACTGGTGCTGGCTGACGAGCCCCGAGGTGAAGCTCCATCTGTGTAACACATCTCGGGCGAAGGATAAGAATGTTGCTCAGGCCGTCGTCGACCGTTACGGGGGCGACAGGCGGACGGCAGTCGGCACCAAGAAGAACCCCGGCCCATTGTACGGAATCAAAACACACCTGTGGCGGGCGTTGGCCCTGGCAATCGTTTGGGACGAGACGCATAAAGGAGCGAACGACAATGGCTGAGAAGGGCGAGACGGCAGAGGCGGTATGGGCAGTGAGACTGTGGGACAGAGTCTACTATCGGTTGTATTTCGGCAAGAAGCCTCGGCAGTTGCATGGCGGGTGGCCTGTCAACAGGCGTTACGAAAACGTGTTTACCAAAGACTTCAAGGCCCGATTCGCACGCCCTTGGCCGACGTGCGATGGCCCAGCCGTTGAGGCCGTGAAAGTGAAGGTGGTTCGTGGCTGAGACCCCGTCAAACTGGAGTGCGTGTAATGTGCTGCAATGCAGACCCTAAAGCAAAGCGAGAGTTCCTGAAGGGGCTCGGTAGGCGCAAGACGTTCTGGGCGTGGAAGGTGGTTCGCCGTAACGGTGTCTCACAGTTTTATTGGAGGTACAGGTACCTTCCCGGCGTTAACAGGCCCGCCCGACGTTCCCCGAGCGGCCTTCACGTGTATTTGTCGAATCCGTCGGATCGCGACTTCCTGATAACGACTGTTCGCGTGCAGTGCCATCGGGATGATCTGTGGTGCGTAGGGCTGGACCTCGGATACGAGGGGAGGGAAGCCGTCCTCCGCAAGCTCATAATCCGCAAGAAAGACTGGCTCAAAGCGGGCCTGCCGAAAGAGGCTGTGAAACGATGAACCCCCGACGCCTACTACTCAAGAACTGGAAAGTTGAGGCGATTCGCAACGGGGCGACGCAGGTGCGGCTGGTGTGTAACCCGCAGCCGAAGTGGGATGGGCTGATATTCTGTGATTGGCTCGACTGCGGCGCCGAACCCGAAGATCAACGATACGGCTATTGGAACGACGATGGCGATTGGCCGTGCCCCTATGGAGGCCCCGGCCAGCAGCTCTGGG
>SDBU01005724.1_pt1 | contig 14793 bp, 9 predicted proteins | sample 2277071 | NCBI WGS metagenome assembly SDBU01 (sample SAMN10397929, study PRJNA504765) | marine sediment metagenome | isolation source: marine sediment core GS08_GC12, 126 cmbsf | place: Arctic Ocean: Gakkel Ridge, Loki's castle | collected 2008
TATTGAGTTATCCGTGGCTAACCAGAACCGTTTGTAGCCGGCTTCACAAATGGGGCATTGCAAATGACCCGGCGAGTGAGGCTGAGCGTTTCTCAGAAGATTGCTTCGTGGAAAGGTTCGGCCGAAGACGCCAAAGCCGGCCAAAAACCTCTGATATCTCTGTGGCCAAAAATCTGTGCAATCTGTGGTTACTTTTTCGTGCCTTTTTGTGGCTAAAAAATCCGTCTAATCAGCGTAATCCGCGATTAATGAACGATTTACGTGTCTGCAAGGCACTCTACAACTGTAGAGAACTTTCTACAAGTGTCGAGAGTTCTTTACAAATAAACCTTTTTATGCAAAACAAAGCCAATTTCCGAAAAGTCAAGTTGAACGTAAATAAAGTATTAACAATGAATTATGACATAAAGGACACTTGGTGGAGCGGGAAAACAAAGCCAATTCAAAGCCAATCAAAGCCAATTCAAAGCCAATTAAAGCCAATATTATGCCAAAACAAAGCCAAAACAAACCCAAACAAACCCAATACTTGCCCGCCATCAGTGTGGCGGGTCAAACTGGGTTCCGGCTAAGTAGAGTCTCCGCCGGTATATTCTGGTACAAGCTCTTTGATTTTCCGAACTATCTCGTTGTAGTTCTGCGCCTGGGCGACAGTTACCAGCTCGTTTATGCCGGCGCAAAGTCTATCTCGGTCCATCGGGATATTCTTCCATATACTGATTTTGGGATGCCTTGTGCGCTGCATATCTTCGCCTTCTATCGAGAGTTCTTCAAAAAGCTTCTCGCCGGGTCTGGGGTTCGTGTAAATTATTTCAATGTCTTCTCCGGGCTTGAAACCGCTCAGCGTGATAACTTCCCTGGCCAGGTCCACAATTTTCACCGGCTCACCCATATCAAGCACGAAGATTTCGCCGCCTTTTCCCATTGTTGCCGCCTGCAGGACGAGCTGGCTTGCTTCCGGTATGGTCATAAAATACCGTTTCATTTTGGGATGCGTAATGGTTACGGGGCCGCCCTCCGCTATTTGTTTCTTGAAGATAGGTACAACCGAGCCATCGGAGCCGAGCACATTGCCAAACCGCACAGTAACAAAATGTGTTTTGCTGGTTCTGCTTAAGCCCTGAATATACATTTCAGCGATTCGCTTGGACGAACCCATTATGCTGGTTGGATTGACGGCTTTGTCCGTGCTAATCATTACAAAATTAGTAGTGCCGTGATTATTTGCAGCATCAGAGACGATTTGCGTGCCTACAATATTGTTCTTGATAGCTTCTCCCGGGTTTAGCTCCATCAGAGGCACGTGCTTGTGCGCAGCAGCGTGAATGACGACCTGAGGTTTGTACGTTTCAAAAATTCCCTCTACACGTATTTTGTCGGTAATATTGCAAACGACTGTTTTTATGGAAATGCCTGGAAACTGCTTTTGCAATTCCCGCTCTATGTAAAACAGCGGATTTTCGGCCTGTTCTATGAGCAGCAGCAGCTTCGGACTAAAATTACATACCTGTCTGCACATTTCTGAACCTATTGAGCCGCCGGCTCCGGTAACGAGAATTGTTTTATCTTTCGCAAAAGCTTCTATTAAATCCAGGTCAAGCTCGACAGCTTCTCGGCCGAGCAAATCGTTAATATCGACATCTCGAATCTGAGAAACACGTAACTTGCCTGATGCAATATCAGTAAGAGATGGTACGGTCCGAAACCGAATTTTAGTACCTTTCTCGAACACCTGAACGACGCGCCTCCGCTGGTGATGGGAAGCTTCCGGCATTGCGATGGCAATTTCTTCGATGTTGCGGTCCTCGCAGATTTTGGGCAGCTGCTCTACAGTACCAAGTACCTGGATTCCGTGGATATTAGTGCCTTGTTTGGCAGGAACGTCGTCAATAAAGCCGATGACGTCATATTGGGCGATGGACATGCGGTGGATTTCCCGCAGCAGAGCTTCGCCGGCATTGCCTGCACCGACTATGAGCAGTCGCTTTAAACGGCCGGCTTCGACAGTACGGAACTCCTCAAAGTATAACCGGATTACCATCCGCAGCCCGGCCAGAAGCAGAATCGTGGCAAACATATCGGCCATACATATGCCTTCGAAAGGTCTCTCCATGCCTGCCGGTAAGTGTGTAAGAATAGGATCGATGTAGCCCATTACGAACCATAAGGCTACGATAATGAATGTGCTTACGAGTGAGGCCCGCATGATGCCGGTCAGGTCTGATATGCCGACGTAGCGCCACCAGCCGCGATATTGTTTAAATAGGCCGAATACCGTCAGCTTGACGATGAGAACAAACAGAAGCAAAGGGGGATATAAATTTAACCAAGCTCGTTTAAGCTGCATGTTGTGGACCAGCAGGAAGGAAAGAAACAGTGAGGCAGCGAAAACGACTATGTGGGCAAGTACAATCAGGGGCTTGCGGAAGCGCAATAACACGGTAAGGGGTGGTGAAAGCTCTGATGGGTTTTGATTCCCATGTTTTAACTGTGTGTTTCTGTTTGAGTCAGGCATATTTTATTGGAACCATAATTTCTCCCCTTAATTACTTAACGGCGGAATTATAACAGGGGTTTAAGAGTATGTCAATAATTTCACTCGCGGCTCGGTCTTTGTTTTTGAAGGGTTTTAGCTGCAAGGCGTGAATTTGGAATTTGGTCGTGGTGTTCTTACGTTGCTGCTTAAAGTTCTGTTGTTTTGATATGTTTGACTTTATGACAACAATGCGGGATAATACCTTCCTTTGTCAGTCATAAAATTTGTTAATTACAAGGAGACAAAAATGTTTAACGGTATTTTTCACATTCCCCGGCCGGCCAATGAGCCGTGTTTGCAATACACACCAGGAAGCCCGGAACGTGCGGAATTGACCGCCAAGCTAAAAGAGATGCTCGGCCAGCAAGTAGAGGTGCCGATGATAATCGGCGGCGAGGAAGTACACAGCGGCAAACTCGCAGATATCCGCTGTCCGCATGACCATCAGCATGTGCTGGGAAAATATCATCAGGCTGACGCAGAGTTCGCTATTAAAGCGGTTGATGCGGCAGAGAAGGCCAAGCGGCAGTGGGGCCGGATGCCCTGGGAGTCCAGGGCTGTGGTACTACTTAAGGCAGCGGACCTGCTGGCCGGCAAGTACCGCCAAACGCTCAATGCGGCCACGATGCTGAATACGAGTAAAACACCGCACCAGGCGGAGGTCGACTCCGCGTGTGAGTTGATAGATTTCTGGCGTTTTAATCCGCATTTTATGGAGGAGGTATATGGTGACCAGCCGATGTCAACGCCAGGCGTGCTGAACTATATGGAGCACCGTCCGCTGGATGGTTTTGTTCTGGCTTTGACGCCGTTTAATTTCACGTCAATCGCCGGCAACCTTCCGACGGCACCGGCGTTGATGGGAAACACGGTAGTGTGGAAACCGGCATCGGCGGCGGTATTACCCGCTTACTTTATCATGAAAATCCTCGAAGAAGCTGGTATGCCGCCGGGAGTTATTAATATGGTTCCCGGGCCTGGTCCGGTTGTGGCCCCGCCGGCACTAAACGATGTCAGACTGGGCGGCATTCACTTTACCGGAAGCACGTATGTGTTTTCGACAATCTGGAAGGCAATCGGCTCAGACGTTCGCAAGTACGTCTCGTATCCTCGAATTGTCGGCGAAACAGGCGGTAAGGACTTCATAGTCGCCCACGTAAGTACAGATATTGAGGCTCTGGTGACAGCGTTAGTGCGGGGTGCATTCGAATACCAGGGCCAAAAGTGCTCGGCTGCTTCGCGGGCGTATATACCCGATTCTATCTGGCCGCAGGTCAAAGAGCACATGCTCAGTGAGATAAAGGATGTCAAGATGGGCGACATCACCGACTTTAAGAACTATATGGGTGCGATTATTGACGAAAAGGCATTTGATACTATCAAAAGTTACATTGAATACGCCAGGAGTTCACCTGATATGGAAATTATCATCGGCGGCAAATGCGACAAATCGAAAGGATACTTTATCGAGCCGACCGTTGTGGTAAGTAAGGACCCAAAATCCAAGCTGATGGCCGAAGAGATTTTCGGCCCCGTGCTGACCATATATATCTACCCTGAGGGCGAATACGAGAAGACGCTGGAATTGTGCGACCAGACCTCACCGTATGCGCTAACAGGGGCAATCTTTGCTCTGGACCGTAGTGCAATCGTCAAAGCTATGGATGTGCTGCGTCACGCGGCAGGTAATTTTTACGTTAACGACAAGCCCACGGGTGCGGTTGTGGCCCAGCAGCCATTTGGCGGTTCGCGGGCATCGGGCACGAACGACAAGGCCGGCAGCTGGCTAAACCTGGAGCGATGGGTCTCGCCGCGCGCTATCAAGGAAACATTCCTGCCGCCAAGGAACTTCCGTTATCCGTATATGGAAGAAGAATAACTGCCCGTGTAATTACGGTAGTTTGAGATATTTGAAACCGAAGGTGCAGAGGTAGTTTTTCTCACACCTTCGGTCTTTTTATTACGAAGTTGTGCCTGATAAGTTAAAAGTTTAGAGATTGAGCCGCTGTAGCCGATGATAAATTCAGAGGCAGGATTTTACACCGTAATAGGCGGTGGTTACTGAAAAGAAGCATATAAATGGCTGATAAACGAAGAATAGCCGGATTTCCACTCTATATCTTAGGGGGGATATGCCTTGTTATTGTTGCGTATCTGGGACGCGGATTTTATTACAGGGCGATGACAATACACCAGTTATTAACTGAGAATAAGCAACTTAAGCAGGCAATCACTAATCTTACTGATGAAGACCAGATAGGTTACGCAAAGGTAATCGCTCAGGAAAACAGAGATGGTAAGCTTTTTACAACTATAAAATTCATTGAGACTGCCAGAGACGATAAGTTGGTGACGACTTTGGAGAAAGAGTATACAATTGAGGGGGACATTGTTTATTTTGACGCTTTGATAGTGAAGTTCGGCGACAAAATGGTAATGGACGGCAAGACAAAGGCGCTATATTTGTGGAGGAGGGTCTATGGCGAAAAAATGGCGCCTGGGCAGGGCTTTGCGATAGAAGAGCCCGGAGCAGAACCCGAAAGATACAACGACTTGCTAAAAGTATTGCCCATAAAGCAGAGACAGCTTTTCTGGTCTAATATCTGGGATTTGGCAAATGACCCGGACAAATTGAAGGAGCACGACATCGAAGCGATATATGGCAATGCCGTCTATTCGAGGCTGAGGAAGGGGCTTATTTATGTCTTCAAAATAAGCCCAACCGGCCAGGTTTATCCGGAAATTGTTCCCGATATATAGCAGGATCGAAGTTGTTAACAAGTAATACCTAAGCATAGTTATCTTCAGTTTTAATGTGCTCTTCGCTTCGGTTTTATATTATGGCAGTACTTCATGCGACCGTTCCATTAGCTCCTGGTTTTCGTATTGACAATCGCAAGACGAAACCTTAATATGTCCGTGTAACAGTGAGCACAGCATCAACCACTGAGAACTGAGCTTTAGGAGCACTCTATGGTAATAGGTCTGGCCCGCAACCACTTTTGTAATAATTGGTGGGGGGCTGCGCTATTTCTGCTGTGGATTTGCCACTGCGCTGCTTCTGTCCACGGGGCGCCTCCGGAAACGCCTTCAGCAGACCAGGAACTCTTTCGAAGCGATAAAGGCTTAGCACGTCTGTCCCAGATCGGCATTAAGCAGGTGGTATTTGCAACAAGGCTCAGTTACGATGATCCGCACTGGTATGCCAACATTGGGTACTTCTGCGACGATGAGAATCACAAGGCTTATGCCGGCAACGGCAAACCGGACGAGAGCAAGCTGTACGTATTGGATACCGAGACGGGCCAAATCAAAGTTCTGCTGGACGGTAAAGGCGGCGGTATACGAGACCCGCATGTTCATTACGATGGCAAAACCATTCTGTTCTCATACCGCCCGGCTGGAACGGACTACTATAATTTATACGAAATACAGACCGATGGCACGAAATTGAAGCAGCTAACAGACGGGCCATACGATGATTTTGAGGCGGCGTACTTACCGACCGATGACATCGTCTTTGTCTCGACGCGCAGCAAACGCTGGGTGGGCTGCTGGATGACCCAGGTCGGTACCCTGTTTCGCTGCGACAGGCAGGGCAAAAACATATGTCCCCTCTCGTTCAATCCCGAACATGATAATACCCCCGCAATGCTGCCGGATGGACGGATAATCTATACACGCTGGGAATATGTGGACCGTTCACAGGTCGGATACCATCAGCTTTGGGCGATGAATCCCGACGGGACGAACGTGGTGGCCTATTATGGCAACCAGAAGCACTATCCACTTTACATCGACGCCAAAGCGATTCCGGGCGGTGACGATGTGCTTGTAATCGATTCGCCCGGGCACGGCCGGTCGGACCATCGAGGACACGTTTGCGTCATAACGCCCAGGTTAGGTCCGGATGACAACCGGGGTTATCGTCGCATATACGGCAAAGCGGTATATAACGACCCGTACCCAATCAACAGCACCCATTTTTTGGTGGCCTCTTTCAAACAGCTCCTTCTGGGCACCATAGGCGGTGAAAGTTTTCCTGTCCTGACATATAAGGGTCAGGCGAACATCCATGAGCCCGTGCCGGTTGTTAAAAGGCCGCGTGAGAAGATTTTTGCCGACCGTACGAATCCGAACGAGGCGACCGGACGGATGATCCTGGCAGATGTGTACAGCGGCCGGAATATGCAAAGTATCCAGCCGGGTCAAATCAAAAAGCTCCTCGTATTGGAAGCACTGCCAAAGCCCGTGAACTTCAGCGGGGGGATGGACCTGACAAGCTGGCTCGGTACGTTCATGTTGGAGCGTGTCCTCGGCACCGTGCCTGTGGAAGAGGATGGCTCAGCATATTTTGAAGTGCCTGCCGGACGGACCGTTTTGTTCGTCGCACTGGACGGCAACGATTTGTCCGTCAAACGCATGCAGAGCTTTACAAATGTGCAGCCGGGCGAAGTGCTTAGCTGTGTCGGCTGCCATGAGCATCGGGCACTGACACCCGCCTCAATCAGAGGAAACCGCCTCATGGCCGTAAGGCGCCCTCCCAGCCGAATCGAACCTTTCGAAGGACTCCCGGACGTGCTGGATTACCGCCGCCATATTCAGCCGATACTCAACGAGCATTGTGTACAATGTCACAACTACAAGAAGCGCGAGGGACGCGTGGCTCTGACCGAGGATTTGGGAATCACGTGGTCCCTCAGCTACTATATGCTTCTTGCCAAAGGGCAGGTGGCCGACGGTCGAAATGGTTACGGCAACCAGAAGCCGCGCACAATCGGCTCCTCGGCGAGCAAACTGATGAACAAGATTGATGGTTCCCATTATGACATTACCTTAACATCTCAACAATGGCGAACAATATGGATGTGGCTCGAGAGCGGCGCACCCTATGCCGGAACTTACGCGGCTCTGCGCAACGGCGCCGAGCAGGGTAGACAGGGCCAGGCCCTGGGGGCATTCCATTCACCGGTTTTGAACGTCACGTGCAGGCAGTGCCATGGCCCGGGGAAGAAAGCTGCCGCGATACCATACGGCTTGCCGAACGAGGAGCGGGCCAGGTACCAGAGACAGCGGAAACTGGCTCCACACGAGCGTATTGTGCGCGATGACGATTCTCGCTTTTCCGCGCACGTTTTGCTCAACGTCTCGCGCCCGGATTATTCGCCTATGCTGCTGGGTCCGCTTGCCAAATCGGCAGGCGGCTGGGGCACTTGTGAGCATCAGTTCGGCAGTAAGGACGATCCGGAGTATCTGGCGCTGCTTGCAGCAATACAGAACGGCAAAAGGCAAATGGACCAGGTGCCCAGATTCGGAACGTCGGCGTTCAAGCCAAACCGGCAGTACGTTCGTGAGATGAAGCGATTCGGTGTTTTGAAGCCGGACTTCAACCTGGACCAAGGGCCCATTGATATCTTTGAGACGGACCAGCAGTACTGGAAACTGTTCTGGTACCGGCCCCGGAGCGAGAAAAAATGGGCCTTTGTCGACTGAACTTTTTGCCCAAAAGCAGGCCTTGGTCTAAATGGAGACCTTCGTCCGGCCAGTAGAATCGTATCAATTTTCAAAGAGCCAACCAGAGTAAAGGGATTGCCAATTCGCATCTTGAAGATTCCTTGTGTCTGCCAATCTTAAGAAAGCATTTATTTTTCGCTCTAAGACTTATATTCCTCGGAGTTCACAAATACAAAGGACGAGACACGTGCGATAAGAGACGTCCATTCTCTATAGACCGGCCTTTTACTTCTGGATTGACGGGACTGGGCATGTTGGTTATTGTATGGCTGGTATATTTGGTGTTGCATTTAGCGACTTGAGATAATGAAACGTAAGGTTGACTTTGATATTGTCGTGATAGGTGGTGGGATTGTAGGCTTAGCTTCGGCTTACAAGATTGCCCGCGATCATCCCGGGATTTCAATCGCCGTATTGGAGAAAGAACAGCAAGTAGCAGCTCATCAGACCGGTCATAATTCCGGTGTTATTCATTCAGGCTTGTACTATAAGCCCGGCTCGAATAAGGCAAAAACCTGCGCCAAGGGACGAAAAGAGCTTATAGCTTTTGCCAGGGAACATGGAATTCGGTACGAGATTTGTGGGAAAATTATTGTCGCAACGAAGGAAAAAGAGCTGGCTAATCTTGAGCAGATTTTCCACAACGGCCTGGAAAACGAAATAGAAGGTATCGAAGAAATCGGGCCCAACGAAATCAACGAAATTGAACCATTCTGCCATGGCATAGCGGGTGTACGGGTGCCCTGTACGGGCATTATTGATTTCACTGAAGTTGCAAAGAAATTAGCCGAGCTGATAGAGGCAGGAGGAAAGAATCAAGTTCTGAATTCGCATAAAGTGTTGGCTTTTGATAAGCATGATTATTTTACTAATGTTGTGACAAATAATGGGACCCTGGATGCAAGGTATATTATCAACTGTACGGGACTTCAGTGCGACAGAGTAGCGAAGATGTGCGGAGTAGAGCCCAGGATGAGGATTGTTCCTTTTCGCGGGGATTATTATGAGCTAACCGAGGAAGCGAGAGAAAAAGTTAAAAACCTCATATATCCGGTCCCCGACCCTGAGCTTCCTTTTCTCGGCGTGCATTTTACCCGCAGGATTGATGGCTCGGTCGAATGTGGCCCAAACGCGGTTTTCTCATTCAAGAGGGAAGGTTATGGCAAAACTGATTTTAGTATGAAAGACTCCTGGGACGCGCTTTCTTATCGGGGGACGTGGAAACTGTTTCGCAGACAATGGAAATATGGACTTAGCGAGTACGCACGGGCCTTTTCCAGGAAGCTATTCCTTAGACGTTTGCAAAGACTTATTCCCTCGCTTCAAGCTGACGATATAAAGCCCGGAAATGCCGGCGTTCGTGCTCAGGCAGTAGGGTGGGATGGTGAACCGATTGATGATTTCAGAATAGAAAGACGAGAAGGCTCAATCCACGTTTTGAATGCTCCATCACCGGCTGCAACCGCTTCGTTGGCCATCGGTGACTATATAAATCAAATAGCTTCAGAGCACTTTGAACTCAACGACTAAGGTTGTTGATATCTTCATTTGGCCCTGTTTGGATATGCGACCGCCGCGACGAGTGCGGGGCCATATTGCTGCCACAGGCGTTCTGAGTTAAACCTGTCGGCGGTGCGGGGCAGTTCGAGGGTTATGGTAGGTATGCCGAGTGTAACTCCTGCGTAGGAGCCTAATGAGCCGGGCTTTGCACCAATCTTTTTTGGTGGCAGGTTACAATACCGGGCCATACGGTTTGCCAGCGCACGGCTGGGACCATCGTAGTCGATGCAGGCCAGCGGCTGGTGAATGCTGACGATACGGTCAGGAGCATACTGCCGGATAAGCTGTTCGATGACACGGGTCTCCGGCTCGGAAAGTGGTCTGCGTCCGAACCGGCTGCTGTTAATACGATTGGCTGTTGCGAAGTTGCGGTTCAGGTCCACGCCACTGGCGTTGTAGCGACTGTTGCGGGCCACCCCGTCTGGGTTGGATATGGGCAGAAGCACGACCCTTCGTCTCTCTAACAGTTGCGGGTTCTGTTGAAGGTATCTGTCCAGTCGGTGGACAAGTGGTATTCCGGCTCTTTCGTTGCCATGTATTGCCGCCAGGATGAAAATAACGTCGGTGCCTTGACCGAGGACGGAGTAGACAATAGGTCGGTTTTCTATCGATTTGCCGGCAATCGAGCGTAGTATCACCGGCTCAGATACGGGGGGCTCCAGAACCTTGACTATCACAGGGTAGTCCACGGGCTTGTAGCAGCCGGTTGAAGCCAGGACAATAAAGGGAATTAAAAGGACTAATGCGATGGATGGCTTGTTGTTTATGTCAGATATCCTTTCGATGGTTTTTGCACGCAACAAAAGCTAATATGTCGGTATTATAAAATCCTTGCCGTTTGTTTCAAAGTAAAAATTAAGTATTTCAAGTGAGTCTATAGTAGCCTGGATCTGATATTAAGATCATCGCCCGTCCTGGAATCTTGACAAAAATGTCTTAAGCAGCGACAATCACAAGCGGGCTACGACCTGCGAATAAGTGTCAGATCGACAGATGGTTTGTAGCAAAGCAAGCCCGGCCCAAGAGTTGTGGTGATATTATTGGCATGGTACGACAAAGGAATATTGAAAGGGTATTAGAATGGTAGATGTGAAGAACAAGGACTACGTGGTCATAGTGCAGTGTCATATTGTGAAGGAGCGCTGCAGTGGTTATAACTGTGAAAGGGCGTTCAATGAGCGTATCGGTGGTTTTTCGGCGTATCCTAAGGACACTGTATACCGCTCGTTGTATATGACCTGTGGGGGCTGTTGTGGTATGGCGGTACACCGTAAATTGGGAAATTTAGTCCGCCGAATCAAGAAGCAAGAGGGAATCGGAAAAGACCGCATAGTAGTGCATTTGGCTTCTTGTATGACCAAAGATAATTATCACTCTTCTCCATGCCCGCATCTCGATTATCTCAAGGGCTTAATAGCAAAGCTTGGCCTGGACATATGCGAGGATACCTTCATAAATGAAACTTCTGAGAAGCGGCGCAAGGCAGGAATTTATACTGTCAGTGATTGACAAATGAGTAAATACCAAACCGATAGTTTATTCGCATCAGAAGAAGCCGACTTTGCCAGTTGTAATCATATTATCCGTGTGGCGTTTGGGTCGGCTGCGGATACCGAGTTCGATTATCTTGTCCCGGATGTGCTCTGGCCAATCGAACCGGGGCAGAGAATTGAAGCGCCGTTCGGCAGGAAGAACAAACCTGAAGTCGGTTTCTGTGTCGAAGCTGATGTCTCGCCCGACCAATCCTTCGTCGCGCGCGGCAGGGGCCGAGGGCTAAAAAAAGTCGCTAAGGTAATTGATAAACAGCCGTTGGTAGATGCCCAGCTTATGGAGTTGTCCCGATGGATTAGCATCTATTATGTTTGTCCCCTGGGTCAGGTTTTAGCGGCGGTGGTGCCCGGAGCGGTGAAAAAAGGGGCTGGTGCCAGAACTGAAAAGTGTGCTTACCTGGCCATTGGCTCCACTGATATTGATGAAACCGTTAAGCAATTGAGGGGAAAGAAGCAAAAACAAATTGTCAAACTCCTGCAGGCTAAGCAAGCTTGTAATGTAGAAACAGCATTCGAGCTGCGGAAGATTTTAGAAGAAATCAGCTGCACAAATCAGCCTGTAAAGAAATTAACTGAAAAACAGATTGTAAAAATATCCGAGAAGACAATATTAAAAGCATTACCTGCCATTCCGAAGGGGATGTCAATAAAGGCAGATAAGGTCGTACTCAACGAAGACCAGCGAAAGGCACTGGCCTCTATAAACGCTCGAATAGATTCAGGCAAATTCAGCGTAACCCTCCTGCATGGTGTTACCGATAGCGGAAAAACCGAGCTTTATATAAGAGCTGTCGAGGCAGTTTTACAAAAGGGCAAAACCGCCATTGTTCTGCTTCCTGAAATTGCTCTTACCGCTCAGACGGTTCAGCGGTTCAGCTCAAGATTTGAAAAAATAGCTGTAATGCATTCGGGATTGACCGCCGCTCAGCGAAATGTGCAGTGGCGGAAAATAAAAGCTGACGATGCCGACGTGGTTATCGGTGCTCGCTCGGCGGTTTTTGCCCCGTTGGCCCGGCTTGGTCTTATCGTTGTTGACGAAGAGCATGAGCCGGGCTACAAGCAGGATACCGCACCGCGCTATAACGGCAGAGACGTGGCGATAAAACGCGTGCAATTAGCCGATGCCCATTGCATTTTAGGAAGTGCCACGCCGTCATTGGAGACTCTGTCTAATTGCACCGGCAGAAAGCATTTTAATCTGGCCCGTTTGCCAAAAAGGGTGATGGACCTGCCTATGCCCGAAATGAAACTCGTCGATTTGCAGCAAGGCCATATCGCACACGATGGCATCAATTTAATAAGTGAGCCTCTGGCGGAGAGCCTTAAAGAAGTTCTGGCGAAAAACGAGCAGGCGATTTTGCTTTTGAACAGGCGCGGTTACAGCAATTTTGTATTCTGTCCATCCTGCAAACATACCCTGCACTGTCGTAATTGCGACGTCACGCTGACTTTTCACAAATCAAAAACACACCGCGGCGGCCGGATGCGAACGGTTACAGGAAAACACATAAATTATGGCTATGCAATGTGTCATTATTGTTTGGCCCAGACGCTTGTGCCTGAAAAATGTCCGTTGTGCGGTAAAGGTATGGCGATGATAGGGCTTGGCTCGCAACGGCTCGAAGAGGAGTTGGCTAAAAAGTTTCCACAAGCGCGGACCTCAAGGATTGACAGTGACTCTATGGCAGGCAGAGACTATTACCGGCTGCTACAAGACTTCAGCGAAGGCCGAATCGACATATTAGCCGGGACGCAAATGTTAGCCAAAGGCCTGCATTTTCCAAACGTGACATTGGTAGGCATCATTAGTGCTGACACTTCGCTTTATCTGCCCGATTTCCGGGCGAACGAGCGGACATTTCAACTAATTTCTCACGTCGCCGGTCGGGCGGGACGCTCGGCGAAAAAGGGGAAGGTGTTCGTTCAAACCTTTCTGCCGAACCAGCCGGCCATACAGTTTGCCCTCGCTGGAGACTTTGACGGTTTTGTCAGGGAGGAATTAAAGCATCGCAAGGCCTGCAATTTGCCCCCGTTCTGGCGGCTGGCGGTTATCGTTCTGCGGGACATAAATTTTGAGAAACTTGAAACAGCCTGCAAGATGATGCGAGAAAGGATAGACTCCGTCGTCGCGCGGGATGGGCTAAGGATAGTCGTTCGTGGGCCTATGCCGGCAGTGATAAGCCGAGTACAGCGGTTTCACAGGATGCAAATAATTATCCAGGCCCCACAAGCGAAAACTATACAGGGATTGTTTACGAGTTTGCGGGCGGCGGGGCCTGTTCGGCCGACGGTCAAAGTTGCTATAGATATAGACCCTGTCAATTTATTATAGCTTGCAATCTAAAGGTTGAGTCGCTATACTTCGACTTCCGATTTTTCGGGGAGTAGCTCAGTTTGGCCAGAGCGCTGCGTTCGGGACGCAGAGGTCGCAAGTTCAAATCTTGTCTCCCCGATTTATTTAGCCTCTTTTTCTACAAGGCATTCAATTCTGTGTCCTTTATCCCTTTTATTTCGCGTGGATCCACACCAACAATATCGGTCGCCCGAAAGCTCCCATAAAATACTTTAAAAAGGGTGATTTTGGCTTAGAATTACTGTTACCGGACATACGGTTAATGCCTTTAATGGATAGAACAGGGGCGTAGCAGTACAATAAAAAGCTCCTGTAATAGCGTTTTTTGACATATATTTTGGGTTTTATAATGATGCAAACAGATGAAAGTAGATTTGGATTTCATATAAATCGGAAAGAATAAGCTAAATAAAGGAGACAAGCTATGTTTACTCTAAAACACTCAAAAAGTGTTAGGCTAATTCTGCTAACGGTAACCTTAGCCTTGATGTTACTTACCGGGCCTGTCACAGCGAAGAAATCTAGTAAATCGAGCGGCAGCAGCCGGTCTGCTTCAAAGAGTTCCACTCCCTCCAGGTCCTCGAGTTCTAGGGCAAGCACTTCAAGACCTTCGACCAGAAGTAGTTCAAGGGTAAGCACTTCAAGGCCTTCAACGAGAAGTAGTTCAAGGGTAAGCTCTTCAAGGCCTTCAACGAGAAGCAGTTCCAGAGTAAGCTCTTCAAGGCCTTCAACGAGAAGTAGTTCAAGGGTGAGCACTTCAAGACCTTCAACCAGCAGTAGTTCAAGGGTGAGCTCTTCCAGGCCTTCAACAAGGAGTAGTTCCCGGGTGAGCAGTTCAAGGCCTTCGACCAGCAGTAGTTCCAGAGTAACACGCAGCAGTTCACCCATCAGGAGCACACCCAGCCGGTCTGTTGTTTCTCGGCCTTCAAATACCTCCAGCTCTCGCAAGTCCTCCGGCAGCTCTTTCAGCGCCAAGAGTTTAGCGGCTTCGCGTTCAAGCGCGGGAAAACCACCCACTACGAGTACACGTAGTCAAATAAGCCAGAGCAAAACCTCGCGCATCGGTAGTCCGATTAGCACAAGTAAACCATCTATCTCCACAGCGTCGAAGTCATCAACCAAAAGTTCGAGCAGCCGTATAAGCCAGAGCAAGACCTCACGCATCGGCAGTCCAATCAGCACGAGTAAGCCATCTGGCTCCGCGACGCCGAAATCATCAACCAAAAGTTTCAGTGGCCGTATAAGCCAGAGCAAGACCTCGCGTATCGGCAGTTCGATTA
>SDBU01005725.1_pt1 | contig 14793 bp, 12 predicted proteins | sample 2277071 | NCBI WGS metagenome assembly SDBU01 (sample SAMN10397929, study PRJNA504765) | marine sediment metagenome | isolation source: marine sediment core GS08_GC12, 126 cmbsf | place: Arctic Ocean: Gakkel Ridge, Loki's castle | collected 2008
CCATTATAATACTTGGTTTTATTTTCAAAATATCATCGTAGCTTAACCCCCATTTTGCCACCACCCCGGGTCGAAAATTTTCGAGGAATATATCAGCCCAGAGGATGAGCTGTTTAGCTATCTCTCGCCCTTTAGGATGGCCTAGGTTAAGGGTTATGCCATATTTATTGTTATTAACCATAGCGAAGAAGCCGCTGCGGTTCAGCCCCGGTTTCTGCTCTTTATAGGGTGCCATAGTCCTGATAACATCCAGGTGCTTACTGGTCTCCACATGAATCACCGTAGCACCGAAATCAGCCAGAATCTTTGTTGTCATAGGTCCAGCTTGAGCAAAAGACATCTCAACAACCTTTATACCATCAAAAACCTGTTGTGACATGTCTAGCCTCCTAGATAACATTTGCTTGCTTCAGGATAAGAATTTCCTCTCTGGATAACCCGAGCTCACCCTCATAGATGTCAAGGTTGTGTTCCCCAATAAGCGGAGCCCGGCGCTTTGGACTTAGCTCAATATCGGAAGCCTTCATCACCGCGCCCGGGTAGTTAATTGTCGTGCCTAGCTCGGGGTGCTCAAGTTCCTGCCAGAAATCTCTAGACTCAAGTTGAGGGTTATTTAGAATGGCTTCCACATCGTTTACCGGGTAAAGCATGATATTTCTGTCTATTGCTTCCTCAAACAGCTCCTGCTGAGTATGTGCCATAAAGAACTTAGCTATGGGCTCATGAACTCGGTCGTGAAACGCCTGTGTTGTCGTGCCAAAATCGTAGGTAGACCAGTCCATATTATTCAGGAATTCATCTGACAAACCCTCGCTATTCATCCATTCCACCAAGGCTCGGTTGGTTTTGGCTCCTGCTTGGGCACCCATGAGCATAAAGGTTATGAACCCATCTTTACAGCGCCAGGTGTGGTTTAATTTTATCCCGGCTATGGTTAGCCCGCCGCGAAGAGGTCCCATACGTTTTTGACTAATTTTATTCATGTCCCAGAAGGGGAGAGCATTGTACATAGCTAGCATTGCGCTTTCCTGAACGGAAACATCAACATATTGACTTTCGCCGGTTAGCTCTCGGTGGTAAAGGGCAATTAGTGTACCGGCAAAGGCGTCAGCACCAGCATGCAGGTAAGCCTGTGGGTAGCTTATCCTAACCGGAGGACGGTCAGGGTCACCATAAAGGTACTGCACACCGGACATTGCCATAAGCACCAAATCGGAGGCGTGATAGTCCCTATAGGGTCCGCTTTGACCGAATGGCGTAATAGACGTCATGATAAGTGCCGGATTAATCTTACTCAAGTCCTGGTAACCCAAGCCCTGTTTATCCATGTACCCCGGGGGTAAAGACTCCACAATAATGTCAGCCGTCTTTACCAGCTTCCTGAATATTTCCTGGCCATCTTGAGTCTCAATATCCAGGGTTATGCTTTTCTTGCCGGTATTGTAGGCAAACCAGGGGATGCTCTTCTCTGGGTCGGGTATGTGGTGGTAGAAGGGTCCGATGTTGCGAAAGGCATCACCGCCAGGTTTCTCGACCTTGATTACATCGGCACCAAAGTCAGCTAGTAACTTTCCACAGATTAAACATTCTGAATTACATAAATCCAGAACCCTGTAGTCATTAAGCAGCCCGTCATTTGTGCTAATTTTCATCTACCTGCTTGCTGAAGCTGAGCTTCTGTGCCTCTTTTTCTAAGCTGCCCTATTAATACAGCAAATAGAGCTAATAGACCAAAAATCATTAACATCCAGTTAGTGTTGTAGATATATAAAATCAGGGTGGCGGCACTTACACCACATATCACTCTTTCCAGCAGGCCAAGTTTAGTTAAGAAGTGTCCTACCAGAGCCATTTGAACAGGGAAAAGCAGCGCTAGAACAATAATGAGCTTGGTCACCTGAACCACAGGGTCGCTAAAGTCACCCATAAATCCAGGAACCCAGATTATCATAAAGGGGAGGATAAAGCCGGCTACCCCCACTTTAAAGGCTTCTACCGCCGTCTTGATGTAGCTACTCCCGGCTAGCCTGGCGGCGAATACAGCAGCAAGAGCCACTGGTGGGGTTATATAGGAGAAATTAGCGAAGTAGAAAGCGAAGAAATGGGCGGGAAGCAGAGCTACTCCAAATTTAACGAGCATGGGGCAGAGAACTATCGCTACCAATATATATGATGCTGAAGCCGGTAGGCCAGTGCCAAGAATAATCGAGGTAACCCCGGCAAATATTAACAGAAGGGTAAGATTGGTGCCAAATGTATCTCCAATTATCATCGGAAGTTTGACCGCTAAACCGGTGATTGTTAACGTGCCCACCACGATGCCCAAGGTAGCGCAGGTAGCCGCCACGCCGCTGGCTATTTGGGCGCCCCTGGTAAATCCGGATATAAAGTTACGCCAGCCTAACCTGGTACTCTTCTGTATCATACCGAGGGCGATAATGGTGACCATTGCCCAGAAACCAACCACCAAAGGAGTCCACCCCTCAACGAAGAGAAAGACTATGACCAGTAATGCCACCAGAAACAGGGGCATCTTGGTGAAGAGTTCCCTTAGATTGGCCTTACCGACCAATCCATGAATACCCATTTTTCGGGCTGACAGCTCAACATTTATGCCGGCACTTATGACATAGAATAAGGCAGGGATAATTGCAACCAGGATTATTTTAGAGTAGGGGATGCCGGTTATCCCCGACATAATGAAAGCAGCCACCCCCATTACCGGGGGGATAATCGGTCCGGCGGTTGAAGCGGCTGATTCAATACCACCCGCCTGCTCCGGGGTGTACCCGGCCGTTTTCATTGCCGGGATGGTATATGAACCAGTAACGATAACATTAGCTCCCGCCTGCCCGCTAACCGAACCGACCAGACTGCTGGTTACCACTGAACCCAGGGCTGGGCCTGACCTGAATTTACCTGAGACGAGCTTGCTCAATTCTTCAAAGAAACCAGTCGTCTTTGTTTCTTGAATGAAGGTAGCAAATATCATAAACAGGAATATGTACAGTGCTGAAACCCTAAGTATGATGCCGAACATCCCTGATGGACCCAGGGAGGTGGTCAGTTTGGAAATAAGCACCTCTGGTTCTTGATAGAAGCAGGCAAAGGCTCCGGGAATTAGATGCCCGAAGAAGCCATAGAGCAAAAGCACAACAGCCATTCCTGGCAGTACCCAGCCATATTCCCTGCCGGTAAGCACCAGAACAACGATAACAAGCAGGACACCCAGGGCAACATCCAGACCAGTAGCACCGTACTCTGACCTGAACTGTAGCTCGGAAGCGAAGATAAACATATACGCCAAGATGCCGATACCTGCCAGCATCACCAGTGTCTGCAGCGCCACGCCTACCTTGCTCTTAAGCGTGGTCAGTGCCGTCAGAGATAATACCAGGATGGCAAACCCCAGGTGCCCGATAAGAAACTCTTTGGTATCAACGAATATACGCTGGGAATAGGTAGCCTGGAAGATAACCATAAGCGTGGCTACCACAGCCAGCCCAATACCGGCTATTCTATTCCATCTCTCCATATCTGACTAAATCTTCACTTTTATTGAGAAGCAAACCCGTACTTTATACCCTTCTCCTTAAAGAACTTGATGGCTTCTGGGTGGAACATCTCATCTGGAATCAGGACAGCGCCACGGTTCTCTTTGGTCATTGCCTTGCCCAAAACGTGGTAGTTGCCGAACTCGTCAATATTGTCATATACGATATTGCATATTTCCCTGACTGTTTCGTCAGGCATATCCGGGTGGCACCACCAGGAATTATATGTTACCACAGCGCTAAAGTCCTGAGCCGGGGTCTTACCACGGTCGCCAATGTGGAAGTTACCAAAACCCATGAACATGCCACTCTTCTCCTGAGTTCCATCCGCAACATCCTTAGGGATTGAGATTATGTAGGTCCTCTTTGTCCGGAAACACTGCTCAGTAGGAGGGATACCGGTCACTTCATTCCCACCGGTAACGCCGAAAGCCATCAGGGCAGCATCTGCTGTCCCGCTTAGCACAGCAGCCGTGGCGGCACCGAAAGACATGGCGCTCCAATTTATTTCATCAAGAAGCCCCAGATAGTCATATATCATGGTAGGTATATACCATGTTGATGCTGTCTTGGGACCGGCCGCTATATTTTTCCCTGCCAGGTCTTCAAGCGTTTTAATGTCGGGGTCAAGTGTCACAATGGTCTCAGGGTTATTTACTACCGCCATTATACACTGCACATCATCAAATGGTTCCGGGAATGGCGGTTTAGCCTGCTGTCCTATCCAGTAGGAATGCTGGTTGTAGTAAAGGAGCAAAGTTTCCTTTTGCTCAGGGTGCTTGTACAGGTACATAGCGTTACCCAGACTACCGGTGGACTCCACGGTAGCAGAACGGAGTTTTGTCGAGCGCTTGTTGATAATATCAGATAGCGCAAAGGACATAAAATAACCAGTATTCCCGATAGGATTGGAGTATATACTAAGCATGATTCGTTCTGCCTTGGGTGCCGGTGCCGGCGCTGGTGCTGGTGCTGGTGCCGGTGCTGGTATTGTTTTTACCTTCGGAGCTGGCGCCGGAGCTGGGGCTGGAGCCGGAGCAGCGCAGGCAGCAAACAAAGGCAAAGCCAATAACAACGCCGCTAGCACCGAGACAAGTGTAATAAATAGTTTAGACCGCATTTTAAGTTATACCTCCTTTTTAATTTATGGCGGTGCTTCCTATTTTTATTTACATAATCACCTCCTATCTAAACTGTATTTATCGCCCGGTGGCAGCCAGGTATTTAGCCAGCTCGCTCTGCAATGACCTGGCTTTATTAATGTCTGCGTCTGATAGCCACTCTTTTAGGTCAATTCTATATGAAGGGTAATGAGCCCGCTCAAAGGCGGCTTTCTGCTCAAAGGGAACAGTAGCATCAATAGCCAGCCCGCCGGGAGCAAAGAATTCGCTGCCGCCGCCGACAACCCCGGTTCCTGGCCTTACCCTCTCAATTGGAATAACGCCTAGCCCTCTATTAATTGGACTCCTGATAAAATCCTCGGAGTCAGTCCTGGTGAGTATCGCCCATAGCAGATCCTCGGCGCTGTTGACATTAATGTCTTCGTCCACAGCTATCACCAACTGTAGTGCCGGAGACGCAGCTAAGGCATTAATAAGTATTGTTCGTTGTATTCCCTCGTCTCTACGCCGGCGCTTACGAACCTGGAATACAGCAAATCCACTCCACGAGGCTATACCCGGGATAATGTTTACATCTATTACAAGTCCAGGTGCTATCCGTTCTGCCATCTCAAGGAAGCAGGCTTCCCTGAGTGGACCAGCCATAACATCGGCATCTATGGAGCGAGCCAGGGGGTCATAGAAAATAGGGTTATCCTTCCGGTGGGTTATGGCTGTAGCTTGGAAGGTAAGATTCCTGTAAGCTCGACCCAGATAGCCATGCCACTCCGGGAAAAAGGGAGCGACACCACTTCTACCTATTTTCTCTGCCTCCTCGGTTTCCCACTCCTTCTTAGCGGTATCCACATATCCCTCAATAACCCACTCGGCTTGAGCACAGGCATAAGCATCTACTGTTTTAGCCTTTACCATCTCTACTGGTGAGCCCTGAACCGCTCCGGCAATACCTAGCTCGTCGGAGCCGAAGGGCACAACTGAATGCACATACCCGGTGGCGGCTGCCACCATAACTGCTGGAGGCGGAGCAATATTTATCGTCAGAGGTACCTTTCTCCCCCTGAACTCGGTGGTCAACGCCTGCTCGGTATGGGTGGTTAAGCCAAAGGTTATAGTAGCCCAATCCCTCCTAAAACGCATTCTCTTAAAAGAGGTCTCGGTCCCATTGTGAGCATATTCTCCGGTCAGTAGTATAATCCCACCGCCCAGAATGCGGTCGGCGTCATGCTCTGAATGTTGTAATATCGGGATAGTATCCCTGACATTTATATCTTTAGTGATTACTACTTCCTGGCAAGGAGCATCGTCAACAATTCTTGGCGCTAAAGGTTTCCTGATAGCGTCTAGACACTTTAACTTTAACTGCTGGTAATCATCGGCGCCAAATATGCGGGCTATCCTTTCCCGGCGACCAAAGACGTTACCTACCGCCCTTGTTCCGGGAAAGCCCTTAATCTTTTCAAATAGCACTATAGGACCACCCTCCAGCGCCTTTTGAAGGCCAGAAACCCCACATACCGGGTCAACCTCTTTAGTAACGACCACAGTTTCCTCTGGGAAAGATTGTATAGTATCCCTGATAGAATCGTTCTTCAACTTCTCAACTCCCTCTATTAGACTCTTGTGAACTCTTCTTCAGCCTGGCCCATTGCCCTGAATATTGCCGCTCCTAGCTGCCTTCTTTTTACCATATCTGCCATGCTGGCCTCCATATATTGGATGGCTTTTGTTTCACACATCCTCGCGCAAGTTGGGTTACCATCACAGAACTCACACTTTATCACCTTCTCAGCTACAGGGTCAAATGACATTGCCCCAAACGGGCAGGCCGTCATGCATATTCTGCAACCAATACATATTTCATAATTCACTCTTACACAGCCCAGCTCTTCATCCCGAGTTAAAGCTTTAACCGGGCACACGGCCATACAGGCAGCGTCTTGACACTGCTGACACATCGTAGGCACTTCCAACCCATCCCACTCAAACCTCACTATCTTAACCCTGGAGCGGGCAGGATTAGAAACTCCATCATTATATGTAGAACAAACTGCCTCACACAGCCTACACCCTGTGCACTTGTCAACATCTACAACCAGTACCTTTGACATGAAATGTCTCCTTTCTACATTATAGTTGATGAGATGGCTCTTTATAGTTGATGAGATGGCTCTTTATCTAATTCGAGCTTTGCCAGTGTCTCTGGCGTTGGTATCCCATCATTATCCCAGCCATGATGTACATAATATTCGTCCAACATCTTGCTGAACTTCTTCCTGTCAAGCCTTTTACCCTTGATAATCGGTAGACCATATGGTACCGCCTCTTTGAAGTAACGTTCTGGTAGACAGTCTTCCTTCCTGGTAAAGCCGGCATGGGTGTAGTTGAACATCCTTTCCTGGGTATATACTCTCTCGCCTATAGTCTGAAGTTCGTCCGGGGTAAACTCCATTCCTGTGATTAAGCGAATGTATTCACACCACTCAGGATATTGAGGTAAATGAGGACTAAAGAAAACAGTCTGGAATTTACATAGCCCTAGGGAATCAACTACAGCATATAGCTGTTCATGCCACCTAACTTGCCATGGCTTACCATCATATGAGGTAAAGTCGCCAGATACATAGCCGCCATACAGCTCCTTGAGGAAGGCTTCAGGAAGGTGGAAAAGGTCAATGGCTGGTCGGCTTCTCAAGTGGTCAGCGCCTCTAGTTGCTGTAGCTACACCTAAAGCAAAGGCTGGAGTTGGCCTCTCTTCAGTGCCAAGTCGACTCATTCCCTTAACGTGCTGAATATAATAGCTTGCGTCCTTACCATACCTCTGTTTAATCTTCTCAATCATAGGTATCGGGCCATCAGCTAATAACTCGCCCAGGCCTTCTCTTTTAGCTACCAATTCTGGTATTATGGTAACAATTTCATTAGCGTTGTTCCAGTCTAAATCCAGACCACCGGTAGCCTCTTTATCGAGAATGCCACGCTGGTAGCATTCCATAGCTGCCCCAAGTATAGTGCCAAACTCTCTGGTATCTATACCATATATGTCACAGAGATGGGCTTGCATCAGGACGGCTTCCCAATCGTTTACCCAACAGGCCCCAGAGGCCGCCTGGGAGTTATACTCCGGCCCCTCGCCAAAGGTACCTGCCCACTTACCTGTCTTGATTCGGAACTGATGCCGGCAGTGAACCGGGCAACCAAAACAACCAGCCATACCGGTCATATATTTTTCTTTAAAGGTTTCTATGGTTAACTTTGGCCAATCCTCAAATTTGTTAGTTTGCCCGTTTTTGTAGTTTAATAAGCCAGTGGTGTTGGTAATATTCCATATGTAGCTGGTTCCATCCTCGGACATTGCCTTCATTGCCTTGGTAGACAATATCTGATTTTTTGCTTTCTCAGCATAGTCGATCGCCTTCATCGGGCTGGCTATCTTCAAATCCATTGTGCCTCTGGCTGCGATTGCCTTCAGCTTTTTGGAGCCCATGATAGCCCCGTTGCCAGTTCTACCAGCCGCACATTTGGGACCTGTCCTGACATTGGCAAACTTAACCAGGTTTTCACCGGCTAACCCGATGCAGAGGATTTTTATCTCCTCGTCTTCAAGTTCTCTCCGGATCATCTGTTGCGTTTCGTATGTATCCTTACCCCAGAGGTATGAGGCGTCTCTAATTTCAATTTTCCCATTATGTATCCATAGATACACCGGGGTTTTTGATGCCCCTTTAATCACCAGGTGCTCAAAGCCAGCAAATTTAAGCTCAGGAGCGAAATATCCACCCGTGTTTGCACTACCAAAACCACCGGTTAATGGTGATAAACCACCAACATGGGTTCTGCCTGAGGCTGGTGCCACCGTGCCACTAATGAAGCCAGCACTTATTACCACGGCATTGTCAGGTCCTAGCGGGTCTATTCCAGGCTCTATATGGTTAGTCATGAGATATCCCCCCAGACCCCTACCGCCCAAGTATAGTCGACGCATCTTCTCTGGAATAGATTCAGTTGTGATTTCTCCAGTAGATAAATTAATAATGGCTACCTTACTATTTAACGGCATTCTATCCTCCTCCTGTTTCTGGTGTTCCCAGTATCTTTGCTTGCCCACCTCTCCACCCAATGTAATATTCAACCTTACAGTTTGGGCAGGTAAACGACTTGGCATTGGGTGGGATATCCATTCTGTTGAAGCAATTCAGGCACCTCAGCCGGCGCCTCAGTTCTTTCTCATCCATAATAACCTCCTCTCTTTAAAATGAGAAAAATAATATAACCACCTTCGGCAGCATTACCACAGCTTATGTTCTCTTAGACTGCTACCGATTGGTAGTGCCATTTTATAAGATGCCCTGCTGATTGTCAAATGCCCTCTTCCCCCGAGTCTAGCCTGTGGCGCATTTACCTGAAGATTCCCTCTTTTTCCAGTTCAGTAAACTCGGTATCTGACATTTGGAGAAACTCAGTACATACGAACTTGGTATGCTCGCCGAGACAGGGTGCCGGCAATCTTGGTCTTGGCGGTGTCTTGGTCATTCTGAACGGCGGAGCACCGGAAGAGATTTTCCCTATCTCTGGATGTTCCATAAACCAGAAGTACTTTCGGTGCTTTAGCTGAGGGTCTCGGTGCAAGTCCTCACCTGTTTCAACTAGCCCAGCGGCAATACCCGAAGATTGCAGCATCTCAACTACATCCTCAGCCCGATGATTGATTGTCCATTGTTCGATAAGCCTGTCCAGCTCATCTTCATTTTGCTTTCTCTTTAACAGTGTTGCGAACCTATTCTCTGTCAGAGCAGGACTACCGATTATTTTGCACAGAGACCTCCACTCTTCGCCAGTAAGAACAGCAATGGCACACCACCTATCGTTACCCTGGCAGCGGTATGCGCCGTGTGGAGCTGCGTGGGAGCAGCGATTGCCCATAGCTCCATCTACCACCTTATTAACTGTGTAATTTAGGACGGACGAGGACAGAAACGAAATACCGGCTTCCAGTTGTGACTGGTCTATATATTGACCTTCACCGAACCTCTGGCGATGTTCCAGGGCAAGTACAATGGCAATAGCTGCGTAATATGGGGCTATATAGTCGGTATAGGCTAGTTGCGCACCCACTGGACTTCTATCAGGCCATCCCAATAATGCGGTAAACCCGGTAAGAGCTTGTAGCATATTGCCAAAACCAGGCTGTTTGGCATAAGTTCCAGTGCTTCCCTGCATATTTGTACTCAGCATAATAATATCAGGCTTGATCTTTACCAGGTCACTATAGGCTAAATTCCATTTTTCCATAGTCCCCGGGGCATAGTTTTCAGTTACAACATCTGCCCATTTAACCAGCCTTCTGGCTATGTCCGGCCCCTCACTCGTGTTCAGATTAAGTGCCATGCTGTATTTGTTTGGATTATAAGTGGCGAAGGTGGTACTGCGATTTATGCCGGGAATATTTTCAGCATAGGGATATTCAAATCTTATCGGGTCTGGCCGGGTAGACGACTCGATTTTCACGACGGTTGCCCCACAGTCAGCCAGGATTCTGGTGATAAATGACCCAGCAGCTACCCAGGTAAAATCGGCAACTTTTACGTCGGACAAAGCTCTTTTCAAATTACACCACCTCGCCTTAATTTACCAAGCTCATCATTGGTGAAGCCCAACTCGTCAATAAATATTTCCTTATTATGTTCTCCGATGAGAGGAGGCCGCCGCGAAATACGCCAACGGTCTTGGGTTGATTTAAATGGCTTGCCCGGATAGATAATCGTGGTGTTTAGCTCTGGATGCTCTACATGTTCCCAGAAATCCCTCTCCAAAAGTTGCTTATTCTCCAAAAGGCCCTTAGTATTATTGGCTGGAAAAAGCATAATATCCCTACCCAGAGAGCCCTGGGCTATCTCGTCTTTGGTGTGGGTCATGAAGAATTCGCCTATAATCTCATCCCACTGGTCTATTTGCTCCTGACTGGTAGTTGTGTCTGTGTACTTTGTCCAGTCTAGTTCCTTTAGCCCTTTATCCTTTCCCTCCTCGTGCATCCAGTCTACCAGATGGATTGTTTTATCTACCAACCTGCCTAACTGGATATGGGTGGAAACATACCCATCCTTACACTGAAAAACGTTCCGTTTCTTTAGATGGCGCACTACGTATGGACCGGGTCGTTGAACATTAACCCCAGCTGAATACGCTACTGACGGAATAAAGCCCAGAATAAGGCAGTCGCGCACTGAAACATCAATGTGCTGTCCCTCACCAGTTAGTTGATGGTAGTAGTGAGCAAATACGGTAGCCAGAGCGGCATGCATGCCAGCGTGAGGATATGTTTGTTCTACGCTGATTCTCAGTGGAGCCCGGTCGGCATCCCCACAAATATACATAAAACCACTCATGGCATCAATGGTGATATCCGATGCCTTGTAGTCTTTATATGGACCACTCTGACCAAACGGGGTAATAGAAGTCATGATGAGCCCTGGATTAGTTTTGCTTAACTCGTCATAACCCAAACCTAGACCAGCCATATACCCTGGGGGAAAGGACTCAACAATGATTACATTCTTATTCTTAGCCAGTCTTTTAAATATTTCTTGACCGTCTCGGGTTTCAATATTTAGTGTTATTCCCCTCTTACTTGTATTGAATGCCCACCAGTAAAGACTTTTCTCTGGGTCGGGTATGTCATGGTAGAAAGGTCCGATATTACGAGCCACATCACCGCCAGGTTTTTCTATTTTGATTACATCAGCACCCAGATCACCTAGTATCTTGCCACATAGGAAACCCTTCTCGTTGGTAAGGTCTAAGACACGAGTTGAAGCCAAAATATTGTGTTTGCCAGTTTCTTTATTACCAGTCATAATACTTGTAGTATTCCACTGCAATGACTTTTTGTCAATCTTAAACCAGACCAAAAAGAAAATATACCCAAGCTACAATTAAAGCTGCCAGAAGAGCACCGGTAGCTACTTGGGCTAGTGAGTGATGTTCCAGCTCAATCCTTGCCCAGGCTATTAGAGGGAGTAGCCCTACAGTTACCACAGCTATAGAGCCATATACAATAACCAATGCTGTTGTTGAGCCGGCAACAAAAGCGGTGTGAAGGCTTATCTTCCATAAGAGATTTATACCCATAAATACAATTATCGCTGAAAGCCCGGCTGCAAATGTAGCCACCAGTATTAATGGTGCCTCCAAATTGAGAAGAATAACACAGCCTATGCCAGCGCAAATACCTGCCAGCAGGTAAATCCTGGTCCTTTGCCGGCGAGCATTGATGAAGAAACTTTCAAGCTTCCCATTCCGAATAAGGTAAATAATAACCAAGAAAACTGGCAGGATACTAAGAGCTGTTAAAATCAGTGACCATTTAATGGCGTCAAGTGTGCTGGACGTTGACCGAAATGAAAGCAACAGGATTACTACAAAACTTACCAAAAAGGGGCTGAGGACATTGGAGGTTAGACTAGCTATTCGTTTTTTCATTTCAATCTGCATTGCCTAAGAGCTACTCCCACTGGTAGTTAGACACTACAACATACTAACCTACTAGTGTGCTTCTTGACAATAAGTATATATGCCAAAGGCCAATTTGATAGTGGGGTTGACATCTGAGTAGCTTGTTTGCTATAAAATCAACACTGTGCTAATATAAGCACCGCCGTGAACCAGACCTGTGCTCAACTTAGAAAAGGCTGATAAGTGAGAGGAAAATGCGTATAGAGAGCCTAAGATATACTGAACACTTCGGGTCAGTCAGAATAAATGACCTGCAGAAGGTCCTAGAGCTGGACTCAGGGAGGAAGAGCGAGACCCCTCGTAAGGAGGCTATAGCCGTCCACAAGATTGAGGACGAGGTAATTAAAGATATCGAGGGGAGAATGGCGATTATCATCCCGATAAAGGATGAAAAGTTAAAGCTCTTTGAGGGTGTTATCAGCGCCATTCCCCACGATTGCCTGATAATAGTGGTATCAAACAGCCAGATAAAACGTGTGGATAGATTCAGAATGGAGGGGGATACCCTGGCGCAATTCTGCCGTTTTAGTCAGCGCCAGGCTCTTATTGTCCACCAGAAGGACCCGCATTTAGCCCAGGTGCTGGCCCAAGCCGGATATGGTGATATGCTGGACGAAACAGGAGTGGTAAGGGACGGAAAAAGTGAAGGTATGGTAATCGGTATCTTGCTGGCAATGCTGCACAAAAAGGACTATGTAGCCTTCATTGATAGTGACAACTATATACCCGGAGCGGTGTGGGAGTATGTAAAAATTTATGCGGCTGGCTTCAGTCTAGCCCAGTCCCCCTATGCAATGGTCAGGGTGCTGTGGCACTATAAACCCAAAATCTCGCCAGAGATGTATTTTAGAAAATGGGGGCGGGTCTCTGAAGTCACGAATAAATATATGAATATTTTAATCTCAGAAAAAACCGGCTTTGAAACTGAGATTATAAAAACGGCTAATGCCGGTGAGCATGCCATGACCACCAAGCTAGCTGAAATCCTGCCTTATGCTTCAGGATTTGCTGTTGAACCGCAAGAGCTAATATCTATTTTTGAAGGCTTTGGCGGCGTTTTGCCAACGACTAATCAAGCGGCAGCCAGGGAGGGTATAGAAATATTCCAGATAGAAACCAGGAATCCCCACCTCCACGAGGAGAGGGGCAGAATGCATTTGAGGCGGATGATATTACCCGTCTTGTCTGTAATCTACCATAGTGCCCTTTGTAGCCCAGAGATTAAGCGGCAAATTTCAAAAGAGCTGATAGACCAGAGCGCTCTTCAGCCTGATGAGGAAATAACTAGGCCTCGCCTTGCCCTTCCCCCCAAAAAGGCTGATGTTCGGAGCTTCGCCAGCTTCATGAAGGACCACCTTCATACATACTCAGTACTCGAGGAAGAGTAATGCGAGCAGTTATCCTGGTAGGTGGGGAAGCAACCAGACTGCGTCCTCTTACCTGCAACGTGGCTAAAGCTGTAGTCCCTGTGCTTAATACGCCGTTCTTAGAACATGTCATCCGCTACCTTAGCCGGCATCGGGTAAGGGATATAACCCTAGCTCAAAGCCACCTTCCCAAATCCATTGAAAGCTATTTTGGTGACGGTAGCCAGTTTGGGGTTAAGCTTAGCTATGTAGTCGAAGATACCCCTCTGGGAACAGCCGGGGCAGTAAAAAACGTTGAAAGGTACCTAGACGAGACCTTCCTGGTGCTAAACGGCGATATCTTCACTGACCTGGATATTACGGCTATGATAGGCTTTCACCTAGAACGAAAGGCAAAGGCAACAATTGCCCTTACCCCGGTGGACGACCCCACCAGCTACGGTTTAATAGAAACCAACGCCCAAGGCAGGGTTACCCGCTTTGTGGAGAAGCCCGGTTGGAGCCAGGTAACCACTAATATGATAAATGCTGGCACCTATGTTCTCGAACCTGAAGTTCTGGCTAGTATTCCACCCCAAGCCAATTTCAGCTTTGAGCGTGAGTTATTTCCAATACTCTTAGACCGAGGTGAGCCAATTTATGCCTATCCTTCCTCTGCCTACTGGATAGATATAGGCACCCCAGAAAAGTACCTCCAGCTACATCGTGACCTGCTCAGTGGCAGGAGCATCCAGCCTAATTTCCCCTCAGGTAAAGAGGTGCTGATTGGAGACCAAAGTTCCATTCATCCTACCGCTCAAATAACAGGACCAGTACTGATAGGCAGTAACTGCACTATCGGGCAGAATGTCAGGCTAACCGGACCAGTGGTTATTGGCTCAGGCTGCAAAATCCAGTCACAGGCAGTTGTTGAAGGATGCATCATCTGGGATGATGTTCAAATAGGGCGGGAGACTACGGTAAGGGATTCCATCATAGCCAATGGTTGCCATCTCTACCCCGATTGCTGTATTACGGATGGCGCAGTGCTGGGTGATAATGTAACCGTGGTTAGTGGCTGCAAGTTGGAGCCAGGTAGCCAAATCTGGCCAGGGAAAACAGTGGTACCAGAAACCTTAGATAAGGGGTAGTAGGTGGGAAAGGTCTTTTATTACTGTATCAGCCGCTTTGTCTAGCTTGGGATGCTTGGGATTAAAGGCTATCCCTAGTCCAGCTCTTTCCAGCATACACACATCAGCCAGG
>SDBU01005726.1_pt1 | contig 14789 bp, 12 predicted proteins | sample 2277071 | NCBI WGS metagenome assembly SDBU01 (sample SAMN10397929, study PRJNA504765) | marine sediment metagenome | isolation source: marine sediment core GS08_GC12, 126 cmbsf | place: Arctic Ocean: Gakkel Ridge, Loki's castle | collected 2008
GGGAGATTGTACCCATTGAATTCGTAAGCAAGAGGATGAGAATTCAAGGCAGGGATTACATTGGCAGCATAGCCAGGGACATCACCGAGCGCAAGAGGACAGAGGAGGCCCTAAAGGAGAGTGAAGAACGCTATCGGCTGTTGTTCAATAAAATGCTCATTGGCTCTACTCTCTGCGAAGCAATCTATGACGAAACCGGCAAAGTGACCGACTTTGTTTTCCTGGAAGTGAACCCAGCTTACGAGAAAATTACGGGGCTTAAAGCAAAAGACATTATAGGTAAGCCAGTGCGCCAAGTCTCACCCACTATGGACCCGCGCTTGATTGAAATGCATGGTCATGTTGCCTTGACCGGAGAACCCCTTTATATAAAAGACTTTTATTCCGCTCTATTTGACAAACACTTCGAGGTGACCCACTACAGTCCGAGAAAAGGCCAATTTGCCACGTGTCTCGTAGACATTACCGAGCGCAAGAAGACGGAAGAAGAATTGAGGGAATACCGGGAGCACCTTGAGGACCTGGTGGGAAAGCGTACCGCCCAACTAGCGGAGGCTAATAAGAAACTCGAACAGGAAATCACCGAGCGTAAGCGGGTAGAGAAAGAACTGGAGAAGCTTTATAAAAAGGAAAAAGAGTGGCGACATGAGCTGGAAGTTCAAATGAAGCAAAGGATTGACTTCACCAGGGCTCTGGTGCACGAGTTAAAGACCCCACTGACGCCAATACAGGCGGCAAGCGAGTTACTCATTGCTGAACTTCAAGAAGAACCTTGGCTGAGTCTGGCTCAGAGGATTCACCGAGGTGCCCGTAATCTAAACCGCAGAATTAATGAGCTCCTTGACCTGGCTAAGGGGGAGATGGGTATCCTTCAGCTTAGACGCCAACCATTCAATCCCCTACAGCTACTCCAGGAGGTAGCTGACTATGTGACTCCAGAGGCTGAGGCAAAGGGGCAGACATTAAGATTGGACCTTTCCCCCTCTCTTCCAGCTATCCGTGGCAACCAGGACCGCCTACGGCAGGTTATGCTTAATCTCTTTGACAATGCTTTCAAGTTCACTCCCGAGGGAGGCAGGATCACCTTGAGGGCTGAGCAAAAGGACGGTAAACTGATAGTGAAAATTCAGGATACGGGTCACGGCATATCAAAGGAAGAGCAGAAGCGGCTGTTTGAGCCATATTACCGGCTAGAAAAGGATAGGCAGCACATGAGTGGACTGGGCTTAGGACTGGCTCTGTCTAAGACTATAGTGGAACTTCACGGGGGCCAGATATGGGTAGAAAGCCAGAAGGGTAAGGGTAGTACATTCACCGTTGCAATACCTTCATACACCCCCAAGAGTAAAAGGAATATCACATTAAACAAGGCATAAATATCATGAGGGTTCTTATTATTGAGGATGACTCAGAAATAGTGGAAATCATCAGCTTGGCCTTCCAGATACGCTGGCCGGAGGCTAAAACAGTCTCTACCAATCTGGGGGAGAAAGGTATAGAACTGGTGGAGACCGAAGCCCCTGATGTAGTTATACTTGACCTGGGGCTTCCCGATATAAGCGGTTTTGAGGTCTTAAGACAAATACGCCTCTTTTCTAGAGTTCCTATCGTTATCGTTACTGTAAGAGCGGAAGAGACTGACATAGTGAAAGGACTGGAGCTGGGAGCTGATGAATATATAGTGAAGCCATTTGGACAGATGGAACTCCTGGCCCGGGTGCACGCCTTGGTAAGAAGGCAACGGTCTTTAACGGAACCGGAGCCTCTTGTCTACGGACCATTACGATTTGGCCTCTCTATGAGCAAGCTTCTTTATAATGGAAAGGAGATAAGCCTGACTCTGACTGAAGGTCTTATTCTATATGAACTGATGAAGAAGGCGGGTAATGTATTAAACTACAACAGTCTTGCCGAAGTGGTATGGGGTGACTATTACCCAGAGGCTGATGACAACCTTAGAGTCCATATCCGACACCTGCGTCAGAAGATCGAAACTGACCCCGAACACCCACAACTTATCCTGACCAAGATCGGGGTGGGGTACTACTTGGCAAAACCAGACTAACACTAAGCAGAATAGCCTCTTCTGCTAGCTAAGGCGACCAAAGCGAAAGGGCTTCGGTCGTTTCTTATTTCCTGTAAGGTTCTCTGTGGAAAGTAGGAACCTCACATCGTATGCTAATCTTCACCTAGAATTGTTAAATTTCTCAAATTTTAATACCACGCGTAACTTTTCTTAATCTCTTTCGGCTATTCTTAATCCTCTTTTAATCTCAGTTTGGTATTCTATAAGAGATAATAGCAGGCTCTGCCAGGGAAACCAGGGTGCTGAGGTCTGACATTGCCATCAGTTTAAATGAGCCCTCCCTATCTTATGGGTGGGGCCCTGGGTGTAATCTGGAGTTATGGCAGGGTTTGCTAAGTGAGAGTAACCATGAAGGCACTTACTATCTTGGATGATGAGGAGACTTTCGAGGATACTTACCGGGCTTTTCAGATGTGCTTGCCGGAATGCAAGTTGACGACGACCAATTTGGGTGAAAAAGGCATAGAACTGGTAAGTAGTGAATCCCCTAACATAGTCATCCTCGATTTGAACCTCCCTGATATAGACGGGTTTGATGTATTGAAGCAAATCCGCTGCTGCTCTAAAGTCCCAGTGGTTGTTCTGTCTTTCTTTAACGATGAAGCTGACATCATCAAGTCCCTGGAGTTGGGAGCCGATGAATATATAGTAAAACCCTTCCGTCAGCTAGAGTTTATAGCACGTGTAAGAGCGTTATTGAGGAAAAATAATGACTAGAGAGGTGGTGCCATAGCAGACAACAAAATCTTGTTAGCGGCGGGCTCTGCCAGGGGAAATCAGGGTGCCGCAGGTATTTTATTCTTTGACTCCTGGCGGCTTAATTGTTCTCCTTACCCCTCCGGTGTGGGGAGCCCTGACTGTAATCCGGCTTAGTGGTAGGCCCCGCCGCTAATATACCATAGGAGGAAAGATGACACTTTGGCTTGAAAATAAGGTTGCTATTGTTACCGGCTCAGGGCAGGGGATTGGAAGAGCCATAGCTATGGCTATGGCCAAAGAAGGTGCCAGGGTAGTGACCAATAACCGCAAGCCAGGCACTCCCGGCGGAGATGCTGAGACCACTGCCAGGGAAATAAAAGATATGGGTGGCCAGTCAGTGCCATTCTTTGGTGATATCTCTGAGTGGGAAGTAGCTCATAAGCTGGTACAGACGGCGGTAGACAATTTTGGCCAGGTAGATATTTTGGTGAACAACGCTGGTGTCGTGAGGGAGGGCCTATTCATTGACGCCACTAAGGAAGATTTCACTGTGCTGGTTGCTAGTCATCTTGAGGGACAACTCTACTGCATTAAGGCAGCTGCACCTCATATGATAGCGCAAAAATATGGACGCATTATAAACATCTCCTCGGGTGCTGCCTTGGGGTTAGGAAAAGGGCAGGTGGCTTACGGTGCTGTTAAAGCCGGGATTCTGGGTCTTACCAGATGCTGTGCTACCGAAATGAAAGAATATGGCATAACCGTAAATGCCATAATGCCAGTAGCCAGGACACGCGCGGGCGATAATACTGATGCTGAAGTTGCTGCGGGCAAAGTTAAGCTACCCGTTGGCCTGGGGAGTAATGAGCCGCCGGAGAATATCGCACCCATTGTTGTATATCTGGCTAGCGAAAAAGCCGGTAAAATAACCGGGCGCACATTCGCTCGTAGGTTTGTGGGCACTATCGGGTTAATGAGTGACCCAACTCTGGTTAGGGCTGCCTACAAGGATGGGGTATGGAGTATAGATGAGATAGATAAGGTTATGACTCAACTTCTACCAGAAATAGGCTGAACCGAACATGTTGACTGTGTTAGCGAGATGTGAGGATGTAAATCACGGTTAGAAGAGGTAATGATGCCTTAGGAAGTAATTGGAAAGGTAGCCGATTTCTTTGCTGGACCCATGGTCGCCGATATTAATTTAACCGATAGTCTAAATCTGTGGGACAGAATCCATATTAAAGGGGACACTACTAATTTTGAATTCGTTGTTGGCTCAATGCAGATAAACAATGTTAGTGTAAAGAAGGCTAAAACTGGTGATTTGGTTAGGGTCACAGTTCCCGATAGAGTAAGAGGAGGAGATACTATCTATAAGGTTTTGCCTATGATAGCGTATTAATTTGAAAATCGAGTTACATAAAGGAGGTGATGTATATGTGAAAGCACGAGCAGCTGAGAAGATTACCAAAATAACTAAAAAGGAGTTAATGATGCTAAAGGATAAAAAGTTAATTAGGTTGCTGGTCTCTGTAGCTGTAATTGGCGGCTTAGTCGGTGCCATGATTCTTGGTGCCTGTGCAGCACCAACGCCAACGCCAACCCCGACACCAACACCTACACCAACGCCAACCCCGACACCATCACCACCACCAACGGAAAAGGTATACGAATGGAGGATGCAAAACTTTTGGCCTGCCGGATTTTGGGGGTATCCCTGGAATGAAAGGCTTGTAGATAGGATCGGGGAAGCGTCCGGTGGGCGGATTAATATCACCCTGTTCGGTGCAGACGCCCTCGTTCCTGACGATGAGATGCTGCGGGGCCTATCGGAGGGGGTAGTTGAGATGGCAGCAATGAGTGGGCACAGAAACACAGGAGTAATTGGTCCCATAGGTGGTTTGGAATCCGGGGCCCCAGGTGCTTGGAAAGACGAGCAGGAAGCGTACGAATTTGACAACTTATATGAAGGTGGAGCTTTCCTAAAGCTCCTGCGAAAGGTGTATGCCGAGCAAGGGGTTTACTATATTATGCGTTTGAACGCGGCTTCTATGGAAACCGCTATGCTAAAATGGGAACTTTCTGTGGACAACGGTTTTGAGGGGAAGATTCTAAGGGATGGCGGTGCGTCAGGTATGTTTTTTGAAGAGTTGGGAGCCCAAATAATGTATCTACCACACGCGGAAATCTATACCGCACTGCAGACAGGCGTTATAGATGGAGTCCGCCAGGGAGGTCCCGACATTCAGAGGGGAGGCGGTTACCATGAGATTGCTAAGTGGATCTTCTGGCCTCCCCACATGGTCATTGGTTCTCTTAATTTCGGAGTGAATCTGGAGCTGTGGAATAGCCTACCTGATGACCTGAAAGTTATTATAGAGGCGATCATCTGGGAGTCCGTGCATGAATACCAAGCTCTTATCCGAAATCCCAACACGACGACTATGGCCTATTTTGAGAGCATAGGCATCCAAAAAGTAAACCTTCCTGCGGAGATGCGTCAAGCAGCTCAGGATGCAGTTTGGGACAGGATAGCTGAAGGAGACCCATACGCTGAAGAGGCAATGGCGTTGTTAAGGGCCTTCCGCGCCGAGAGAGACACATAGGTAGTACAATTGTCGATGTGTGGTGGAGCATTTCTCCACCCTGATGCTTTATCCTGCTCATGGCGAGACGACCATTTGACTCCCGCCATGGGCAGGAGAAGGTGCCTGGCTTGAGTTGAGGCCAAGGGGTCTAATCATAGGTTCCTCCTAATTCATAGGGTTTTTCCCTGAAAACAGAAAGGGCTTTACAGACTGTAGAGAGTGGCGGGATAAGCCGAAGGGCATGATGGACTGCCCTGATTGAGGTGGTACCTTCACAGGCGGTCAAGCTTTTACTTCAGGCTGTGGGTCATGTTTGAGAAAGGGGATAGGGATACTAGATGCTGGTTCGTGTCTTGGGTGGTATTGATGCTGTTAATGAATGGGTCGGAAAGACCATAACTTATTTCCCCCTCGCTATAGCGGCCATATTCCTATTCGAAGTAATATCAAGATATTTTTTTGGCACAACTAATTATTGGGTAATGGAGACAGGTATTTTCATTTTCATTGCCTATGCGTTCCTGGCGGGAGGCTACGTCTTTTTACATAAGCGGCATATAGTCATGGATTTTTTTTCCACCCGCTTCCCCCCAAAGGTGTCGTTGGCTATAGACATGCTTACTTTTCTGTGCGTCCTTGGTTTTGTTGGCCTGCTGCTGTGGCAAAGTGTGGAAATGGCTTGGTGGTCTTGGCAGGTGCAGGAACGCACTTTATCTATGTGGGAACCGGTTCTTTATCCCGTTAAAATCGCGATGGCTATAGGATTTTTCCTGTTCCTGCTCCAGGGGTTGGCTGGATTCATTCGCACCTTAACTGCCTTCTTTGGGAGGGCGAGCTGATGCCTGCAATGCCTATTGAGATAATCACAGTGCTGCTGTTTGGCGGGCTCATCATTGGTCTTGTCATAGGCATTCCTGTCACTTTGGTTTTGGGCGCTCTCGGTACTACCTTTATCCTTTTTCTATGGGGTCCGCATGCTCTTTTCGCTGCTGCCAGTTCAGTCTTTAGTAGAGCCGATTCTTTTCTCTTTATAGCTATTCCCATGTTTATCCTGATGGCCATGGTTCTACGATATTCAGGTATCGGGGATGACCTCTACAAGATGATGCACCAGTGGATAGGCTTTTTACCTGGGGGTTTGGCGATAGGGACTATCCTAATCTGTACGATAGTGGCCGCTATGTCCGGACTGAGCGGAACGGCTACCCTGATGATGGGAATGGTAGCTCTGCCGGCTATGGTTGAGCGTGGTTATGACAAACATCTCGCAATCGGGAGCGTCTCGGCTGGGGGGTCATTAGGCATACTCATCCCACCCAGCATCCCGATGGTCATTTATGGCATTATTTCAAACACATCAATAGGACATCTCTTCATAGGAGGGATTTTACCCGGGCTCCTGCTCTCCAGTGGATTCATAGCTTATGTAGCAGTTAGAGCTTCTCTAAACAAGAATCTAGCTCCAGCGCTGCCGCCTGAGGAGAGGGCTAGCTGGCGTGAGAAAATGGTTTCCCTGAAGGCTATAGTGCTGCCTATGTTTCTCATTTTTGCGGTCCTGGGGTCGATTTTTTTTGGAGTGACTACGATTACAGAGGCTTCTGTCATCGGTGCTGTGGGTAGCATCCTTTGCAGCGTTATTAACCGCAGATTCAACTGGAAAATGCTTAGGTCCTCACTTACTGATACCCTTTGGATAACCGGCATGGCGATGTGGATTATCTTTGGAGCTACTGCCTTCAATGCTGCCTACATCGGTCTAGGAGCCGTAAATATTGTTCGCTCTGTGATGCTCGGGCTCGAGGTAAGTCCCTTGGTAATCCTCTTTATGATGATGTTTATAGTGGGGGTTCTGGGATGCTTTATGGACGGTACAGGCATCATTATGATCACCCTTCCGATTTTTCTTCCGATAATTGGGGCGCTGGGCTTTGACGGGACATGGTTTGGAGTCCTTTTCGTTATCAATATAGAGATGGGGCTGTTAACACCTCCCTTTGGCCAGAATCTGTTCTACATGAGAGCGGTTGTTCCCAAAGAGACAGCTACTATGGGAGATATTTACATCGCTATGATACCCTTTGTCATGGTTCAGATAATTGGCCTACTTATTGTCATATTCTTCCCTCAGATAGTCTTGTGGCTCCCCAGCCTGATGCTGAAAATTTAGGCGACCTGGATTGAAAAGCAATAGATTTACAGTCCTCTGGATGAAATGATAGGGGCTGACGGCTATGACCCAACAGCAATCGGTGCTTTGGCGACGGCAGTGCATGGACAAGGCGCACACGAGGTAGTGGTGGCAGAAGGAGCAGTTCATACCTGAGTGGATGGAAAAAGGGAAGAAGAGCGCTCTCGATTACGCCCAAGACAGGGTGGAGGAGATACTAGCCACCCACAAGCCAAAACCTTTGACTGCCAGCCAGGATGAGGAAATAGAGAGGATATTGGCAGAAGCCAGGGCATACTACTTAAGAAAAGGGGCTTGATGTAGTGCCCGAATTGATGAGGTAGAGGGCTAACCTATTGTAGAAAGGAGGAAAAGGACACTAAACTGCAAGACCAAAATATGACATTTACTGGAGCAGTATCGAGTAGACCAAGGCGTAACGCAGATTGAGAGGAGAGTAACATGAAAGTAACTCACATCGACACGCTTGTTTGTGACGGTGGATGGCAGCCATGGGTATTTGTCAAGGTACAGACCGATGAAGGTGTCATCGGCTATGGGGAATGCAGCGATGGCCGAAATCCACGAGGCATATCCGGTTGTGTCAAAGACTTAGAGGCTGTTCTGCTGGGTCGCGACCCTAGAGCCACTGAATTGCTTAATGCAGACATGTATCGATTTATCCGGAATAATCCGGGTGGCATAGCCCAGAGAGCAGTCGCCGGCATTGACGCTGCCCTATGGGATATCAAGGCTAAGGCCCTAGGGGTCCCTGTCTATGAACTTCTCGGCGGGCCAACCCGGGATAAGGTACGGTTATATTGGTCCCACTGCGGGACTAGCGAGGCTCTATACTCCCACATATTGGGAATCCCGCCAATAAGGTCGCTACAGGATATTACTAATCTAGGCAAGGAGGCTATTCGTCACGGCTTCACCGCCCTCAAGACGAACATCGTCTTTCCTGGTGAGCCGGCGACAGTGTACATGCCAGGGTACGATACGAACGAACCCGTGGATCTTAATGTCAACCCACCGCTTATCCGCCACATCGAGAACCTTATCAGTGCCTTCCGAGAGAGTGTCGGCCAGGATGTCGAGATTGCTCTTGACCTGAACTTTAACTTCAAGACCGAGGGATTCCTACGAATCGCCAAGGCGCTGGAACCATTCAACCTTATGTGGCTGGAGATCGACACATATAATCCTCAGGCCTTGTTGCAGATTAAGGAGTCAACCACGACTCGCATCTGTTCGGGTGAGGCCCTCTATACCAGCCGGGGCTACAAGCCGTTCTTTGACCTGCAGGCGATGGATGTAGCGCTGATTGACGTTGGGTGGAACGGATTCACCGCCTCAAAGAAGATTGCCGACCTGGCCGAGATTTACGAGATCAACATCGCACCACATAACTGTTGGAGCCACCTAGCCACCCTCATGAGCGCACACTTGACTGCCGTGGTGTCCAACGTGCGCATAATGGAGATCGACATCCAGGGCGTCCCCTGGATGGATGACCTGATCACGGAACCTCTCGAAATCAAGGAAGGATACCTGAACATTCCCGATAGACCGGGGTGGGGAGCTGACCTTAACGAGAAGGAAATCGCCAAGCATCCCTGGCTGAGGTAACTACACGTGCTCGAGGTAACAGTCAATTTACCTGGGAAACATTGCGAACAAGTTATTCTGGGTACAATATGCCAGAGACAATCGGTGGTAGCTGATTGGCAGCTGGTAAAGAATATTTTTAGATAACCTGTAAGGAGGTAGGAATGATAAAGAAGAATGCTATGAAAGCGAAGTTACTATCTGGCCAAGCGGTGGTCGGCTTTTTGATACCGGGGAACTGGCCAGAAGCGGTGGAGGTAGTTGGCCTTCTCGGGGCCGATTATGTGTGGATTGATGGGGAGCACGCTGTTCTTGGCTTACCTGAGATAGCGAACCTGGTGCGTGCGGCGGAGTGTGCTGGCGTTACCCCTATCGCCCGGGTACCCCGGAATGCTCCCGATGTGATCTCACGCTATCTTGATCTCGGCGTGCAGGGTATCTTAGTTCCGAGTGTCGACACCAGGGAAGAGGCCGAGCGAGTGGTGAGGGCCACCAAGTACTACCCAGAGGGGAAACGTGGGATAGGCTATGGCCACGCAATAAACTACTTTGTTGGGCTATCCTTTGCGGACTACATCGAGATGGCCAACAGGGAGACGATGGTTATCATCCAGTGTGAGAGCAAGGAGGGACTGGAGAATTTGGAGGAGATTGTCAGGGTACCCGGTGTAGACCTCATCACGATAGGGCCCGCTGACCTTTCCTTGTCTCTCGGTATTCCCGGACAGTTAGACAGCCTGCAAGTACCAGGTTATGCTTCATTAGAGCAAGGGCCGATAGCTCAAGCCAAGGAGATTGTCCTCAGGGCGGGGAAAAAGTTCGGCATGGGTGCCCTGGATGGCGACCATGCCCGGGAATTAATCGCAGCAAATGTAAGTATGATAATCATGAGCATCAACGACATTATCAAAGCCGGTGCCAGAGAGTACCTGGCAAAGGCTAGGGCCGGGCACAAGTAGGGGTGAGGCGAGCAGCTACGGCAGTTACTTTTGGATAGCGATGTGGTGTTTGCTCTCCCTCTTACCTCCGAAAGGAACAAATTGATTGGAGAAGAGGGACTTCGAACGATGAGCCTACTACCTACCTGATTAATGTTGCCCGGGGATAAAATAGTGGGTGAGGAGACACTAGTCCGTGCCCTTGATGAACATTGGATTGCTGGGGACAGAGACCTTATCTGTGTTGTCGGTTCGCTGTTTGTGGTAGCCGAGGCAATTGAGCATTGTAAAGGTAAGGTGTTAGCGACCATAGCTGGACAATTGAGGAGATTGTGAGGTTAGTTGATTGAGGGGGTATTGACAAGTATGGTACAATAATAATGTATCATGATGGGAGAGCATCTTATGGGTATAGAGTCCCATAGGGTTCTCTCCTAAGTTTTTTCTAATTCATCTCTGTAATCATCAATAAATACAATCCTACCTCTAGCAGCACTTTTTAATAGCCACGAGCATCCGTCTTTACATGGTGCGAATACCATCCTTAATTTATCTTGTAGTAATAGCCTTTTTACTAAGTTATCAAAGTCGCCATCGCTTGTTATGAGTACAGCCTTATCATATATGTGGGAATCTAATATTACCTGTAAGGTAATAAAGGAATCACAATCGCTTTTATATCTGCGTATTTTAGGTGCAATTATCTTCTTGCAATGTGGGCAATATTCTTCTTCGGTTATATATGGAGAGGGATCTTTAAGTTTAATGGTATAATCATATGTTTCAAGAGTCGTATCCTCATTAGGGGGTATTGACAAATATTAAAACTAATGGTAATATATAAGGTTACTATTATGCCTCTCACAATTTCACCTTATTATGTTTCTCTGTTACCCATAGGCCTTACTTTGGATTAACGCCGCATAATGCAAAAAATCTCACTTGTCTATTTAAGGAGTAGAACTAGATGGTTTTTATGTCACGAGTACACGCTAAAAAAGGAGTGTCCCCTGTTTACAGAAAATCCTATGCCAAGCTACCTCAAATACTGGAAATACCAAATCTGATTAAAGTTCAATCAGATTCGTTTCGCTGGCTTCAGGAGGAAGGACTAAGGGAAGTCCTGGAAGAAGTATCTCCTATCAAAGACTTTACCGGCAACAGATTGGAGCTTAGCTTCATAGGCTATGAGTTCCGTCAACCTTCTCACAGTGAGCAGGAGTGCCGGCAGCGAGACTTGACCTATTCAACTCCCCTCTACGTCAGGACACGGTTGCTAGTCAAAGAAACCGGTGAAATCAAGGAACAAGACATTTTTTTTGGTGACATTCCATTGATGACAGCTCAAGGCACCTTTATTACCAGTGGATCTGAACGGATAGTAGTCAGCCAGTTACTCCGTTCTCCAGGTGTTTATTTTACCATTGAAAAGGATGCCACCAGCGGTCGCGAATTGTGCCTGGCTAAGCTAATCCCTACCCGTGGGGGGTGGTTGGGATTTGAGACGAGTAACCGTGATGTAATCTCGGTCAAGATAGATGGCAAACGGAAAATTCCCATTACCACCCTCTTGCGCGCTATTGGCTACGGTAGTGATGAGCAATTGATGGCGCTATTCCCAGCAGAGGACAACTCTCCAGAGCACCAGTTTATTCGGTCAACGATGGAGCGTGAGCCTTTGGTCAGGAGCGAGCCTAAGGCTCTACTTGATATTTACCGAAAGTTGCGCCCAGGTGACCCATCTAGCGTTGAAAATGCCAGAAAGCTAATAAACAACCTGTTCTTCAATCCGGCGCGTTACGACCTGGGCAATGTCGGTCGCTATAAGCTTAACAAACGATTAGGGCTTAATATTGACCTTAAAGAGCGGGCTTTAACCAAGGAAGACCTTGTAGAGATAGTCAGGTATATGATTATGGTTAATAATGGGAGTGCTGCCTATGACGATATTGATCATCTAGGGAATCGTCGTGTCCGCACTGTTGGCGAGTTGATTCAAAACCAGTTCCGCATTGGATTCTTACACCTGGAACGAGTAGTCAGAGAGCGTATGAGTATTATTGCCACCGAGGTAATTACTCCTAGTGCCTTGGTCAATATCCGCCCGGTGGTGGCCGCTATCAGGGAGTTCTTTGGTAGCTCACAGCTATCGCAGTTTATGGATCAAACCAACCCATTGGCTGAGCTAACTCATAAGCGTCGCCTATCAGCCATCGGACCGGGGGGTCTGTCTCGCGAGCGGGCTGGCTTTGATGTCCGTGATGTCCATCACTCCCACTATGGTAGAATCTGCCCCATTGAGACACCAGAGGGACCTAACATCGGTCTCATTGGCTCTTTAGCCACCTATGCCCAAATTAACCAGTATGGTTTTATTGAAACGCCATACCGCCGGGTTATTGCTGAGTTAAGCAATACCGATGGTACGCTAGTCGGTAAGACAACCAGGGAGGCAGTACTTGATGATGAGGGTAACACTATAGTGAAAGCTAGAGCTACTATTACCCAACAGCTTGTCACCAAGCTATCTCAACTATCGCCTTTAACAATAAAAGTGGTACCCTTTGTCTCTGATGAGGTTATCTATCTATCAGCCGATAAAGAGGATGAATATACTATTGCCCAGGCTAATGCCCAACTTGACGAGAATAACCAGTTTGTAGAAGAACGAGTTGAAGTCAGGCTAGGTACCCGCTATCTATTAGAAGCACCAGATAAGGCGCAACTAATGGATGTGTCACCCAAGCAGATAGTCAGTGTTGCCACAGCACTAATACCTTTCCTCGAACATGATGATGCCAACCGTGCCCTGATGGGCGCTAATATGCAGCGGCAGGCAGTACCCCTGCTTCATCCTGAGTCGCCTTTGGTTGCCACCGGCATGGAAGTGGAGGCGGCCAAGTACAGTGGGCAGGTACTATTTGCCCAAAATACTGGAATGGTAACCTCAGTTACTAGCTCACAGATTGTAGTCACCAGAGATGACGGGGATAAAGACACGTACACGCTAATGAAATTTATCCGCACTAATCAGGGGACTTGTATTAACCAGTACCCCACAGTGAGCAAGGGTGACCGGGTTGAACCAGGCCAGGTTCTGGCTGATAGCTCAGCTACTGAACAGGGAGAGTTAGCGCTAGGGCAGAATGTGCTGTGTGCCTTTATGAGTTGGGAAGGCTATAACTTTGAGGATGCTATTATCCTTAGTGATCGCCTGATTGAGGAAGACAAGTTTACCTCCATTCACATCGAGAAGCATGAGGTGGAGGCACGGTATACCAAGTTAGGACCGGAGGAAATCACTAGAGATATACCCAATGTGGGTGAGGAGAGTCTGCGCGAGCTTGATGAAACTGGCATCATTCGGATTGGGGCTAAGGTTGGTCCAGGTAGCATACTGGTAGGTAAGATTACACCAAAGGGGGAGACAGAGCTATCGGCGGAAGAGAAACTCTTGCGAGCTATCTTTGGTGAAAAAGCCAGAGAGGTGAAGAATACCTCCCTAAGGGTACCTCATGGTGAGTGGGGCAAGGTGATTAATGTGAGGGTCTTCTCCCGTGATAATGGTGATGACCTGCCGCCTAGGGTTAATCAGTGGGTGCAGGTCTGGGTTGCCCAAAAACGAAAAACCACTGCTGGAGATAAGATGGCCGGGCGACACGGTAATAAGGGGGTTATCTCCCTGATAGCTCCCGTAGAGGATATGCCTTTCCTTCCTGATGGTACCCCCGTGGATATTATCCTCAACCCCATTGGTGTCCCATCACGGATGAACATTGGTCAGGTTCTGGAAACTCACCTGGGCTGGGCAGCTCATGTTCTAGGCTTCAAGGTGCTTACCCCGGTCTTTGATGGTGCTGATGATGCGGCTATTGAGGATGCCCTGGCCAGAGCTTGGCTGGCTCAAAGAGCTGGGGCAGTTAACCTTAACCATGGTAATGAGATGCCCGCGGTGCAACTGGAGCTGGCTAAGGCATGGATTAAAGGTCAGGGCTATGATGGAGATAGAGTGTTCAGCGATAACCACCCAGGAGAGGCAAAGGAGGTTTGTCTACGCCTGTGGCTCGAAGAACTAGGCATAGCTAGTCGAGACCTTAGCCCACAAGAGCTAGAGCAAGTAGTAGAAAGAGAAAATTCAGCAAGGAATCTCTCGTCACCTATCACCGGCAAGGTTATACTGCGTGACGGGCGTAGTGGTGAGCCATTTGACCAGCCGGTAACCGTGGGTAGTATCTATATGATGAAGCTGATACACCTAGTTGAAGATAAAGTTCATGCCCGCTCCACCGGTCCCTACTCCTTGATTACCCAGCAACCCCTGGGCGGCAAGGCTCAATTCGGGGGTCAGCGCTTTGGTGAGATGGAGGTTTGGGCACTAGAAGCCTATGGCGCTGCCCACAACCTCCAAGAGATGCTGACCATAAAGTCAGACGATGTCACTGGTCGAGCCAAAACCTATGAGGCTATAGTGAAGAATGAGGATATTCTCCAACCTGGCGTGCCAGAATCGTTTAGAGTCCTGGTTAAGGAACTACAAAGTTTAGGGCTTGCCATTGAGGTAATTAATGAGGAGGAAGAAAAGGCAGCCTTTGCTGAGCAAGCAGCCGAGACCACTAAACTGGAGACAGAGCCAGAGGCTATAGAGGAAGCGACCCAGAAAGAGGTATCAGAGAAAGCAAACGAAGCTGTTAAACTGG